>ERZ795047.215-NODE-215-length-75307-cov-8.775807_pt1 | contig 75307 bp, 53 predicted proteins | sample MGYA00375131_ERZ795047 | MGnify/ENA primary metagenome ERZ795047 (study PRJEB30176, sample SAMN05720228) | activated sludge metagenome | isolation source: Anaerobic digester | place: Japan | collected 2015-05-20 ... | reverse complement strand
GTTGTAAAAAATATTCATTTATTTGATTTGGAATTGGTAAAATATAACTCGTTTCGGTAATCTGATAACTACCCACAAAGCACCCTGACCTGATGTTTTTTACATCAAGTTACGGTACAAAAAGTATATTAATCGGAACAGAAACGTAGTCGCGCGCGGTGTTTTTCTGGAAGGTCTTTGACGGAAGCCGCCAATGCGCACAAATTTGATAATGCATGAGCCATATACGATGCGATAATGGCTTGCGTGGGATGCGAAGTGTCCTGCAAATCCAAAGCTAACAAATCGTAGGTATCGGCAATAACAGTTTTTAAAGGAGGTAAAGCAGAGTTTGCCACTTCGTACTTACTATCGGCTATTTTAAAAGTATAAGAACAAAACAATTCGTCACGCATGGAGACGGAGCTCGCCCAAAAAAACCAATAAATTAGCCCTTTGTACAATCCTACGATAAAACTTTTGATGAATCTGAAAATGAACATCATAAATCGCATATTATATCGGTGCAAATTTACAAGTTTATTATTATTTGTAAAAATAAAATTTCGATTTGCGGAGTTTTGCAATTAAAACAACTGATAATATGCAATTTAGACTTGTTAAAATAGTTAATGAGTGTTAATTTGTCTCTGGAAAAAGTTGGTTTTTGAACCGTTTTTGAAGCTAAAAAAAATTGTTTTTACCATCTTTTTTTCATTTTCACGAAAGAAATAGGTTAAATTTTGGATTTTTCAATTCTTTGAAAATAAAAACCTACTTTTTATTTGAAAACTATCAAAAAACAGCTCTCTTTTTTTTAATTTTTTAAGTTTTATACATAAATCCCTATAAACTATTTTATTGTAACTGCGAAAAAGAGAAACCTTTAACCAGAAGCGCTTCAATGGCTTGGGGCAATGCGGAAAGTGTATTTGCTGAAGATTTTTTAGAATCGTGAAAAACGATAATGGAACCGTTACGCGCATATTTTTTCACAATGCGCACAATTTTTTCGGGACTAAGTTTGGGATTGTAATCGCGCGTAATTACATCCCACATCACAACGGTATAGTTTTTACGAATTTCTTTTAGCTGAGCCGGCTTCACACGTCCGTAAGGCGGACGAAAAAGGCGACTGTGGATGAGTGCATTAGCTTCAGCGACATCGCGGCAATAAGTTTCAGTGCTAGTGCCAAAACCTTTGAGATGGTGCATCGTATGATTGCCCACATGATGTCCTTCGCATTTTATCTGCTCAAACAATTCGGGATATTTACGCACATTATCGCCAACACAAAAAAAAGTAGCTTTCAATTGATAACGGCGTAATATTTCCAATATTTGCGGTGTAGTGGTCGGACACGGTCCATCGTCGAAAGTGAGATAAACCGTGCGCTCGCCAGCCCGTTTCATTCGCCAGACTCCTTTCCAAAAGAGTCTGACGAACGAGGGCGGTTGTTCTATAAACATTTTCGAGTTTATTTCGGCATCAAGCCGATATATAATTGTAACAAATCGCGATATTTATCAGCCAATGAGCTACGAGATTCTGCACTTGCCAAATAAATATTCTGCATTAAACTAAGATTTTGACGAACACTAAGATTACGTGAAACGGCAGCACGTTGTTCCGGTGTCAGTTGGGAGTTATAGTGCAACGCCTGACGACAACCTTCGCCCACAATGTCCACAATACTATCAGCCAAAGCCATTTCGCCAAGTGCGTAATACTGTTCAGCCAAAAGCAACGAATAGTAGTCGTGCGGAACAGTTGTATTGGGAATAACTTTCATACAATAATCAAGTGCTTCTTTGGCTTTCTCTTTCTGTCCTTCTCTCATCAACTCTTGCACCAATTCGGTGAACATAAGCCGCATCGTGTAACACATACGCATATTGGTTTCATCTAAATAGACTTTCGGATTTTCAATGCCGCCCCATTTAAATTTATTCATCATATTATCGAACATCACATCGGTATTGACCATCGATTTATAACCATCGTTTTCCAGTGGTACAATTCGGTAAGCCAAGCCTTCCAAGCACATATATTTCTTAATGTCAGGATAAAACTCGTCACCAACTGTGGCTGCTATGTACATCGGGCGTTCCCAACGATTGGTGTTCAACATCTCCAACATCATCATTTTAGCTTTGTCGAGGCTGCGTCCAAGTGGAATTACCATCTGTTCAACAATTTTTGCAGAATCTTTCGGCTCAACGGTTTGCGTAGCCAACACTTGATGTTTATCGATTGGCAATATCAGTTTTGATGCAAATATGTTTCCGATACCGTCATCATCGATAAATTCAGGCTCACGTACAATTTTTAAAGCCAAATCCAACGGCATAGAGCCACCAAAATGCGGATGGTCTATTACGCGTGAAACGTCCAAATGATTTTGCACATAATCTTTGCGCTCCCATGAAATAGGCAGCGGATCAGATTCGTAAGCACCCCGACGCATTTGGTCGATGTACCAATCAGTTTGCAGGTAGCTCAAGTTGCAAACGCGCACGTCGGTTCGCTCACCTTCTACTTCTTGATTGTACCACAATGGGAATGTATCGTTATCGCCATTGGAAAAAATAAAAGCATTAGGTGCGCACGAATTGAGGTAATTAGCTCCAAAATCGCGAGCGGTAGTACGGTTCGAACGGTCGTGGTCGTCCCAATTTTGAACAGCCATAAGCACCGGAACACCCAAGCACAAAATAGAAACCAAAGTGGCAGATAATTTTTTCGGCAACACTTTGTTCAACCATTGTATCAGCATCAACACACCTAAGCCCACCCAAATACAGAACGCATAGAACGAACCGGCATAAGCATAGTCACGCTCACGTGGCTGACCGGGCGTTTGGTTAAGATAAATAACAATAGCAATGCCCGTCATAAAGAAGAGCGCAAAGGTAATCCAAAAACTCTGTGACCCTTTTTTGCCTTGATTCAATTGCCACATTATGCCCAAAATACCCAAAAGCAGAGGCAATATGAAATAAGTGTTGCGTCCTTTGTTGTTTTTTACAACATCAGGCAAAGCCGACTGGTCGCCTAAGCGCATATTGTCAAGAAATCCGATACCGGTTATCCAATTACCTTTGTCTATTTCGCCGGAACCTTGCAAATCGTTTTGTCGACCGCTAAAATTCCACATGAAATAGCGAAGATACATATAGTTAATTTGGTAATTGAAGAAGAAATAGAGGTTTTCGCCAAATGTCGGTCTCAAAATTATCTTGCGGTCACCGCAACGGTCAACAGAAATCTTTTCACCTTTAATATTGCCCCACACTTTGTAAGCATCGGCATGAGCAGGACTGTACATGCGCGGGAAAAGCATTTCGAAACGACTGTCTTTTTTGTAGCCTTTGTGCTTGTAACTTGCTATCACATAGCTGTCTTTTTCATCTTTCGATGTTTTTTCTTTTTGCATCCAAATGGCATTGCCACGCTTTTCAATTGGCACGCAATAATTTCCTTCCTGCTTGAGTACTTCGGGAGCAGAATAGACCGCACCGTAAAGCAACGGACGGTCGCCGTACTGCTCGCGGTTGAGATAATATTGCAATGCAAACACATCTTCGGGGGAGTTTTGGTCCATAGGCGGATTAGCCGACGAACGGATAACCACCAAAGCGTACGACGAATAGCCAATCAACATTACAGTCATACACAAAACAATGGTATTCAACACTTTATTGTTGATGTTTTTGGCTAAAAACACGTATGCACACAGACCTGCAAAAATTAAAATGCCCAACAAAATGCCACTTCCCATAAACGGTATGCCCAACAAAAGCACAGACAATAGGAACGCTATTTTTATATTTTGAGGACGTTTTTCGCTTTGTGTTTCATAGAGTGCCCAAGCTAAAATTGCTATTGTAACGATAATGTAAACAAACACGCCGGTATTGAACGGAAGACCTACAACATTGACAAAGAACAGTTCAAACCAACTCGCCACTTTTACAAAGCCGGGGATAAGTCCATACAGCACTGCCGCCAAAATAACTACCGATGCCAACAATGCCAGCAACGTGTTTTTAGTAGTAACAGGATATTTTTTGAAATAATAAACCAAAACGATAGCAGGAATAGCCAACAAATTGAGCAAGTGAACGCCAATAGACAGCCCCATTAAATAGGCAATAAGAATAATCCAGCGCAACTCATGGCTCGGCTCGGCATCTTCCCATTTCAGTATTGCCCAAAAGACGATGGCTGTAAAAAACGACGAATAGGCATAAACTTCACCCTCGACGGCAGAGAACCAAAACGTATCGGAAAAGGTATAAGCCAATGCTCCCACCATGCCCGCACCAAGTATGGCTATTGTTCTCCATGTGCCAAAATCTTCTTCGGATTTAATAAGAATTTTGCGTGCCAAATGGGTAATAGTCCAAAACAGGAATAAAATGGTAAAAGCACTGCACAACGCCGACATGGCATTTACCATCATCGCCACCTGTGAAGGGTCGGAGGCAAACAACGAAAACATTCGTGCCGTGAGCATGAAAAACGGAGCTCCGGGCGGGTGTCCCACGTCCAATTTGTAAGCGGCAGCAATAAATTCGCCGCAATCCCAGAAACTTGCAGTCGGCTCTATTGTCAATAAATAGGTAACCGCAGCAATCAGAAAAGCCAGCCAACCAAAGAGTTGGTCATACAATTTAAACTTTTTCATAGTTATCGTATATCAATTAAATATTATGCCATGAAATTCAGCAAAGGTACATAAAAATATTGAAACGTTGATTTTCTATATTTATTTTTTCAACAGCGTACACTTCCAACCACAAAAAAGCGGGCAAAAGCAACTGCTTCAACCCGCTTAAATCCTGTTTAAATATCATTTAACAGTTATTTTATAAATTATTCCAATCCGCGACCTTTGAGCATTGCTTCGGGATTCGGGTCGGCACCTCGAAACTGCTTGTAGAGTTTCATCGGCTCATCGCTACCACCCTTCTCGAGTACATTAGTGCGAAATGATTGGGCGGTTGCAGTATCGAAAATACCTTTTTCTTTAAACAGTTCAAACGCATCTTTGTCAAGCACTTCCGCCCACAAATAGCTGTAATATCCGGCACTGTAACTGTTATTAAAGATATGGTTGAAATAAGTACTACGATAGCGCGGAATAATTTCGTCGATAAGACCTATCTGTTTCATTTTTTCATTTTCAAATACCACCACGTCAATTCCATCGACAGAAGTCAAATCGTGCCAATTCATATCCAAAATAGATGCAGCCACTAATTCGGTAGTCATAAATCCTTGATTGAACGTAGCAACATTCTGTATTTTGTTCACCAAAGCTTCAGGAATTACTTCACCCGTTTGGTAATGAGTGGCGTACATAGCCAACACTTCGGGTTCAAAAGCCCAATTTTCGTTAATTTGGCTCGGAAGTTCCACAAAATCGCGCGCTACGTTGGTACCGCTTACATCTACATAGCGACATTTAGAGAGCAATCCGTGCAAAGCGTGCCCAAACTCGTGAAACATTGTCTCCACTTCTTCCAATGTAAGCAACGACGGTTGGTCGGCAGTCGGTTTGGTAAAATTGCCTACGTTCACCACAATGGGACGCACATCTTCCCCATTTACAAAACGTTGTTCGCGGAAATTGCTCATCCAAGCTCCGCCACGTTTGCTGGCTCGGGGATAAAAATCAGTATAGAACAATCCAATAAGCGAACCATCGGCATCGGTAACTTTGAATGCTTCCACATCAGCATCGTAAATCGGCACATTATCCAATTTCTCAAAATTGAGCCCATATAGTTTATGTGCCACGGCAAAAACGCCAGCCCTCACATTTTCCATTTGGAAATAAGGTTTTATTTCGGCTTCGTTGAGCGCATATTTTTCTTGTCGCAATTTTTCGGCATAAAAATCCCAATCCCAAGGAGCCAACTTAAAGTCTCCTCCTTCGCGGTCGATAATTTGCTGCATTTCAGCACATTCTTCTTTAGCTTTTTTTACTGCCGGAGTGAAAATTTTTGCCAAAAACTCGTTTACTGTTTGCGAATTTTTAGCCATTGTTTCGTCTAAAATAAAGTTGGCAGGCGTATCGAAACCCAACAGATTAGCTTTTTCGATGCGCAAACGCATGATGTCCAAAATTACCTGTTTGTTGTCGTTTTCATTGCCGTTGTTTCCTCGCATCGAATAAGCTTTGAACATTTTTTCGCGCAAATCGCGACGTTGGCTGTACTGCATAAACGGTCCGTAGCTTGGGCGTTGCAATCCGAACAGCCAGCAATTTTCCATGCCGGCTTCTTTGGCGACTTCGGCAGCAGCCGTACGCACAGCTTCAGGCAATCCAATCAGGTCTTTTTCATCGTCAATAACCAATTGAAAAGCATTCGTTTCGTTGAGTATATTATTGCCGAATTTTTGTTGTAGCGACGAAAGTTGTTTGTTGATTTCCCGCATACGAGCCTGTTTTTCAGAATCCAAAGCGATACCGTTGCGCACAAATGCACGGTTGATTTTTTCAAGCACCATCTGTTCCTCTGTAGTCAAATCAAGCGAATCTTTGACAGCATAAATAGCAGCGACACGTGCATAAAAATCGGAATTCATAAAAATATTGTCGCTATGTTCCGAAATAAGCGGTAAAACCTCTTCGACTATGGCATTAAGGCTTTCTGTAGAATTTGACTCGGAAAGATTGAACAATACGCCGGAAACTTTAGAGAGCAGTTGTCCCGAATTTTCATAAGCCGCAATGGTGTTTTCAAAAGTCGGTTCGTCGCTATTGTCGATAATAGCGTCAATTTCTGCCTGTTGTTGTTTAATTCCTTCTTTTATAGCCGGAAGGTAATCGGCTTCCACAATTTCATCGAACGGAGGCAATCCGTAAGGTGTATTCCATTCGGTAAAGAATGGATTTTGCCGTTTTGAACATGCAACTAACATAAGCGTAGCAATTAAATATAATCCTATTTTTTTCATTGTAATTAAAATTTTAAAAAGTGATTTTTTATTTTATCGATAAATGCAAAAATTGCTGATTTCATCGGAATTATTTGATTTTTTTCAAAAGATTTTCAGCCAAACGTAAAAATCCAAGGTCAGTAAGATGAACCGCATCAACAGTGCCTTCATAATCGTCGCCAATTAAACCTTTTGCTTTAATGTAACGGATATTTTTATACCCTTCTTTCCGCAACTTTAGATACGTTTCGCGCCAAACTTGATATTTTTCTTGTACATCGGAAGCCGATTTTTGGTCGCGCAAAAAACTTGGAAAAGAAACGTTTTCTACCATATAAATAGGCACTTGTGAACGCGTTTCAGCTAAATTTTTCAAAAAAGTGTAAGCAGAATCTCTTAAAATTTGTGCGGTGCAATTGGGCATACAATCCACCACATATTTGGAAGCATCAATTTGGGCAATGGTTTGCGACATAACAAAATCCATGCGTGCGTTGCCGCTAAAACCAAGGTTGATGGTTTCGCAACCCAGTCTGCGCCCGATGATAGCCGGATAAGCCATGCCCGGTCGCGATGCGCAACCGCCCTGTGTAATACTCGTGCCGTAGAACACAATCGGCTTTACACCCGAATTTGCTACTAATTTAGAAGTTTTTGGTAAAGAAATTTCAGCGGTCGAATCGACACCAATTTCAAGTTTTTCAACGCCGTCGTAAAGTGGCAAATAAGCCAAATACTCGTGAGTAGCTCCGTCCATATTACGGATAAATATGTTTTGCGATTCCTTTTTTGTCGGTTTGGCAACCCCAATAAATTTCCATTGACCACCATCAAGAGTGTAAAGGTCAAGACCGCGAATACCTGTGCCCGCCATATGCGACATATGAAAATTGTTGAGCAATGTCCATTTTACACCGATGCATTTGCTGTTAGTGGAAAAACGCACAGCCAATCCGGCTGAATTGAGACCTAAATCCCAAACCGCTTTACGCACATTGCCTTTAAGAGTTTCGGGCAGACGCGAATAGTACATTTCGGTATTGGAAAAACCTTTATTGATTAGCATCAAATTTTCGGCATCTACAAATTTCAGAGACGTTATGTCCTGCCCGAAAACAGCCGTAGGAATCAACAACAAGAGAATAACCAGTTTTTTCATAAATTTAAATAATCAAGTGAAACAAGAAAATACAAAGATACAATAATTAGAACGAATTTTGAATATATAAACCAAAAATAAGAAAAATAGGAAATCGAAACTAATTTTTTCACTATTTTTTTGACGATTCTTTTTTCTGAATGCCGTCACGCATTTCTTCCAGTTTCAGCAACTCATCGCGATACTGAGCTGCTTCGATGAATTGAAGGTTTTTCGCTGCTTCGAGCATCTGTTTTTTGGTTTTTTCTATGGTTTTTTCCAAATCTTTCACACCCATGTAGCGAATAACCGGATCGGCAGCAATATTAGGACGTTCTGGTTCTACATAAAATTGTTTAGCTGTTGAACCCATGCCCACCAAAGCCAAATCCGCTGTTTTAAGAATAGCACGTGGCGTTATGTTGTTTTCGGTATTGTATTTAAGTTGTTTTTCGCGGCGACGGTTGGTTTCGTTGATAGTCAAACGCATACTTTCCGTAATTGTGTCGGCATACATTATTACTTTTCCGTTAAGATTACGCGCCGCACGACCGGCAGTTTGAGTCAAAGCACGATGCGACCTCAAAAAACCCTCTTTGTCAGCATCTAAAATAGCCACCAGAGACACTTGCGGCAAATCCAAACCTTCGCGCAACAAGTTCACACCGATAAGTACATCGAACAAACCATTTTTTAGTCCGTCCAAAATTTCTACTCTTTCCATCGTCTCTATATCGGAGTGAATGTAAGTGCAACGAACACCGACTTTTCGCAAATATTTGTCTAACTCTTCAGCCATGCGTTTCGTCAACGTTGTTACCAATACGCGTTCGTCTTTTTCCGTACATAAAGTTATTTCTTCCAACAAATCGTCTATTTGGTTGAGACTCGGACGCACTTCAATTATTGGGTCAAGTAATCCTGTGGGGCGTATAAGTTGCTCTACCACAACACTTTCAGATTTTTCAAGTTCGTAATCGGCAGGAGTTGCACTTACATAAATGGCTTGTTTTACCAAACTTTCAAATTCTTCAAATTTGAGCGGACGATTGTCGCGAGCGGCAGGAAGGCGAAAACCGTACTCCACCAAATTGTTCTTGCGAGCAGCATCGCCTCCGTACATGGCACGCACTTGCGGAATTGTAACGTGGCTCTCATCGATGACCACCAAAAAATCTTTCGGAAAAAAATCCAATAAGCAGAACGGACGTGTTCCGGGCTGACGACCATCGAAATAGCGCGAATAATTTTCAATTCCCGAACAATAGCCTACTTCACAAATCATCTCCAAATCGTAGTTCACACGCGTTTCAAGTCGTTTGGCTTCATAAGATTTGCCAATACTTTGCAAGTATTCAATCTGAAAAGCCAAATCGGTTTTAATAGCCACAACTGCCTGATTAATACGCTCTTTTGTGGTTACAAATATTGTAGCCGGACAAATATTATAAGCATCGTGCTCTTCAACAACCAAGCCCGTTTTAGGGTCAATCGTTTCGATGGACTCAATTTCGTCCCCCCAAAAAATAACACGCAAAATAAAATCGGTATATGCTAAAAACAAATCTACCGTTTCGCCTTTTACCCTAAAATTGCCGCGATTTAAATCTATTTCATTTCTAATATATTGTGCGTCAACTAATTGTCTAATAAACACATCGCGCACTATTTTTTGCCCTTTTTTCAGTTCAATTTTCCGTTCTGCAAAATCACTCGGATTGCCGATACCGTAAAGACACGAAACGGAAGAAACAACAATCACATCGCGCCGTCCTGAGAGCAATGCCGAAGTAGTGGACAAGCGTAATTTATCGATTTCATCGTTAATTGCCAAATCTTTTTCGATATAAGTGTCCGTCAGAGGCAGATAGGCTTCGGGCTGGTAATAATCGTAGTACGAAACGAAATATTCCACGGCATTGTCGGGGAAAAAAGCTTTAAACTCACTATAAAGTTGGGCTGCCAAAGTTTTATTATGGCTCAAAACGAGCGTTGGCTTTTGTACCTTTTCGACAACGTTAGCAATAGTAAAAGTTTTTCCCGACCCTGTTACCCCCAACAGCGTTTGAAACGGCACACCCTTATTGATGCCGTCAACCAGTTGAGAAATAGCCTCAGGTTGGTCGCCGGTGGGAAAATAAGAAGATTTTAGATGAAATTTTGACATTTTTGGGACAAAAACTTTTCACAAAAATACAATATTTTTGCCAGAAACAGCCTTTTTTAAGATATAAAAACAAAAAATTGTTTTTTTCATAAAATCAAAAAAACAATGTTTTCAACGGCTATTTTCCACTCAAAAGAACTAAATCTCTATTATTCATTAAAAAAGTGGTAAAAAAATCGTCCGCAACAAAAAAAAACGTTATATTTGCCATTAGTATTAATAATGTATCAATTTGTTTTTATCTTAAAAATAAATCATCATGAAACGCGCATCTTTTAAACCCATCATCCTGATTTTAGGGTTAATCTTTAACCTTAATCTGTTTGGACAAACCATTACAGTCGTCCCCTCCACGACGGTTTGTAAAGGTACGCAAGTAACGCTCACCATCAATGGTGCAATCAATTGGAAATGGGACGATGGAACAACTTCTCCCAACTATATAAAAACTGTTAACAGCAGTTTAGACGTTACTGTTGAACTTTTCGACGAAAATTGGATAAAAACCGGTGAATTACAGCAACACATCGATGTTTATGCCGACCCATTTGTCGACATTACGGGTAATCTTTCGATATGTAGTGGTGAATCAACTACACTAGCAGCAGTAGGAACCGGCAACTACTTATGGAGCAACAATTCGACAGAAAGTAGTATTACCGTAAATCCTTCGGTAACAACGCAATATTGGATGGAATTGACTGACGGAAACGGTTGTAAAAAGCGCGTTTACAAAACCGTAACCGTACAAGAAAATCCAAGTGGCACCATTAGCGGTCCCACACAAGTGTGCAAAGACGAATCTTTTACCCTGACCGCACCGGCAGGCGTATCGTGGAATTGGGAATCGGGAGCATCTACTTCACAAACATTCACACCCAACCCGCTGCCGGGAATCGGCACCACAACCTACCACGTAGTAGTGAACAATGCTGCAAATTGTAGCAAAGAATTTACACACACAATAACAGTTCATCCTTTTCCATCGGCAGTCATTACCGGAAAAAACAAAATTTGCCTCGGTGAAGAAACCACTTTAACTGCTCCTCCTGCTGATTCGTACCTATGGAGTACCAACGAAACAACACCTTCCATTACCGTATCACCCACAAGCACGACCGATTACACCGTTACAGTTACAAAAAACGGTTGTACATCGCATGGACTGCAACGCGTAACAGTAAATCCTCTGCCTAATATTACCATTACAGCGTCGCCAAGCAATACCATTTGCCAAAGCGGAACAGTTACCCTTAATGCTTCTGCTCCTGATGCCGTTAGTTACATTTGGAACGACGGAACAACGGGCAATTCTAAAATTGTTACGCCAACCACCACCACAAATTACACCGTTATAGTTGAAAACACAAACGGCTGCATAGCCAGCAAAACAATTACCGTTCACGTATTACCTTTACCGACAGGCACTATCAGCGGCGAAAACAAAGTTTGCAAAGGAGAAACCATAACATTGACTGCACCAGCCGGTTCCGACTGGTATTGGAGTTCGGGCGAAACCACACAAACCATTGATGTGTCGCCAACATCACATCAAACCTACACTGTAACATTGACTGCACCAAATGGCTGTACCTATACCACTGCTCCGCATAATGTTACTGTTGTGAACAAACCGGGCACAATCATTGCAGGAAACAATACCGTTTGCAGAGGCATTTCTACGACACTTATCGCACCAGAAGGACAATCGTGGAATTGGGGACACGGTCCAACCACACGCGAAATTACAGTAACACCAAACACTACCACCATTTACACTGTTAACACCGTATCAGCTGACGGATGCACTTCAGAAGCATCCATAGAGGTAACCGTGAACACCTCACCGACTATTTCAATTTCAGGACCGACATCACCTATCTGTCCCGGAACAAACGTTACATTAACTGCTTCTGGAGCAAGTACTTATATTTGGAATGGCACAACTAGCGGAGAGTCTATCACCGTAAATCCAACGACAACAACTAACTATACGGTTATTGGCACAGATGCCAACGGATGTGAAGGAACACAAACAATTACCGTTAATGTACTGCCTGTTCCAACTGGAACAATTAATGGCGAAAACCAAGTTTGCAAAGGAGAAAGCTTAACACTGACCGCACCTGCAGGTTCCAACTGGCAATGGAGTTCCGGCGAAACAACGCAAACCATTAATGTGTCACCCATATCAAGTCAAACCTACACTGTTACTCTGAAATCACTCAGTGGATGTACTTATACTACCGCTCCGCACAATGTTACTGTAGTAAACAAACCCGGAACAATTATTACAGGAAACAATACCGTTTGCAGAGGCACTTCAACGACACTTATCGCACCTGAAGGACAATCGTGGAGTTGGGCACACGGACCAACCACACGCCAAGTCACAGTAACACCAAACGCAAGCACCACTTACACAGTTACTACCACATCGGCTAACGGATGTACTTCAGAAGCATCTATTAATGTAACTGTGAACACCCCACCGACAATTTCAATTTCAGGACCGACAGCACCTATCTGTTCCGGAACACCTGTTACACTAACTGCCTCGGGAGCAATTACTTATGTTTGGAATGGAGCAACTAGCGGAGAATCCATCACCGTAAGTCCAACGACAACAACTAATTATACGGTAGTTGGCACAGATGCCAACGGATGTGAAGGAACACAAACAATTACTATTAACGTACTATCCGTTCCTACGGGAACAATTAGCGGAGCAAATAGTGTCTGCAAAGGAGATGCCATAACACTTACCGCTCCGGCAGGTTCTAATTGGCAATGGAGTTCGGGCGAAACAACACAATCCATTAACATATCGCCAACATCGAATCAAACCTACACTGTAACATTAACTGCACCAAATAATTGTACCTATACTACAGCCTCACACACCGTTACTGTTAACAACAAACCCGGAACAACTATTACAGGAAACAATGTTATCTGCAAAGGTTCTTCGACCATACTCACCGCACCCGAAGGAGAATCGTGGAGCTGGGCACACGGACCAACCACACGCCAAGTCACAGTAACACCAAACGCAAGCACCACTTACACAGTTACTACCACATCGGCTAACGGATGCACTTCAAATGCCTCTATTGAGGTAACTGTGAACGCCTCACCGACTATTTCAATTTCAGGACCGACAGCACCTATCTGTTCCGGAACAACCGTTACACTAACTGCCTCGGGAGCAAATACTTATGTTTGGAATGGATCAATTAGTGGAGAGTCTATCACCGTAAGTCCAACGACAACAACTAACTATACAGTTATTGGCACAGATGCTAACGGATGTGAAGGAACACAAACAATTACCGTTAGCGTACTGCCTGCCCCGACAGGAACAATTAGCGGAGCAACTGAAGTTTGCAAAGGTAACACCATTACATTGACCGCACCGGCCGGCTCCGACTGGCAATGGAGTTCGGGCGAAACGACACAAATCATTAATGTGACACCGACAACCAATACGCAATACTCCGTAACTCTAAAATCACCCAACGGCTGTACTTATACAACACCAAAGCATAACGTAACCGTACGCAATTTGCCCACAATTACCGTAACCGGAAATCAAACCGTTTGTGCAGGCGAATCGACTACTCTTACCGCTTCGGGAGCTAAATCTTACTCATGGAGTACCGGTAGCCACAGTTCAAGCATTACCGTAACACCGACCGCACCGTCGACGACTTACACTGTAACCGGAACAGATGAATTTGGCTGCCAAACCTCAATAGACGTAACTGTAACTGTTTCCACTTTACCAAATATCACTATTTCGGGCACAACGGAAATTTGCGAAGGCAATTCTACCACATTGACTGCCGCTGGTGGCAATACGTATTTGTGGAGCACAGGCGCAACAAATGCCAGCATTACGGTTTCTCCTAACTCAACACAAGAATATACCGTTACGGGAACAACAACAGGCAACTGTTCTTCAACAGCTTCCGTACAAGTTATTGTCAATAAAAAACCTACAGTAACCATCAATGCTACTAAAGAAAGTATTTGTGTGGGTGAAGAAGTTACATTAATTGCGAGCGGAGGAGGTACTTATTATTGGAGCACCGGTTCTACAGCAAATAGTATTACCGTTACACCGACCACTACTACCACCTACTCGGTAGAAGTAACTTCCGAAAAGGGCTGTAAAGCCACTGCCACAAAAACCATTACGGTCAATTCGCTACCAACCGGAAACATAACCGGAAATTTGGAAGTTTGCCTCGGCGGTTCCACTACACTCACAGCCACAGGAGGTAAGACTTATCTGTGGGACGACGGCACAACCACCTCGTCACGCACATTTACGCCTCTTACCGACATGGACGTATCAGTGCAAATTTTCAATGAACACGGCTGCTCTTCAACAGCTATAGCACATATCAGCGTTGTACCTGTTCCGACTGCCACAATTACAGGTGAAACATTCGTCTGTCGCGGCACATCAACTTCACTGACCGCTTCATCGGGTATCACTTATTTGTGGAACACAGGAGCAAAAACACAAACCATTACTGTTAACCCAACCGAACAAACCACTTCCTATTGGGTAGATATTACCACTTCGGGAGGATGCGTTAGTAGAGCCACACACACCATCAGCCTGCACCCTGAAGTTAATGCCACCATTAACGGACCTTCGACAGTATGTAGAGGCGATCAAGTTGTATTGATTGCTTCCGGTGGAAACAGCTACAAATGGGATAATGGAGCTACCGGCAATACACTAACTTTTACACCGCTTACAACTACTACACACTCCGTGACAGTTACCGATGCTAACGGATGCAAAGGAACTGCAACATGGACTGTAACAGTCAATACACCGCCTACTATCAACATAACAGGCACAACCACTATCTGCAAAGGCAGTTCAACTACACTTACCGCAACAGGAGCACAAACCTATCAGTGGAGTACAGGTGCCACAGGACAAATCCTTGAAGTTAGTCCGGCAGCAACAACAACTTATTATGTTGTTGGCACCGATGCTAACGGTTGCTCGACACAAAAAGAGGTTACTGTAACCGTAAATAATTTACCAACAGTCAGTATTTCGGGAAATAACTCTATTTGTAGTGGGGGCTCAACTACACTAACAGCAGCAGGAGCCATTACTTATGTTTGGAGCACCGGAGCTTCAGGGCCTTCAATTACTGTTAATCCAACAGCTACTCAAGATTACACCGTAACCGGATTTAACGGGCAAAATTGTTCAAGTGTTTCCGCTCCTTTCACTGTTACGGTCAATCCGCTGCCAACAGGCACCATCAACGCTACTAAAAGTGCAATATGCATTGGAGAAAGTGTTGAATTAACTGCCAGTGGCGGTGTTTCGTACAAATGGCAACACGATAGCTCTACCGACCCAATAATTACTGTTACACCTTCTCAAACAACCACTTACATAGTTGAAATAACCAATGAAAAAGGATGTAAATCTACTATTTCAAAAACCATAGTAGTAAATGCCCTGCCAACAGCCACTATTTCGGGTAATCTCACTATTTGTGAAGGGGCAAGCACAACTTTAACCGCATCTGAAGGCAAAAGCTACTATTGGAGCACAGGTGAAATTTCCCGCTCAATTTCTGTTGCACCTGTTACTAATACCGATTTTTGGGTAGAGATAACTAATGCGGCAGGTTGCAAAGCCACTGCCACTACGACAGTAGTAGTGAACAGCGAACCGACAGCTACCATTGTTACCAACACGGGTGGAACCGAAATTTGTAAAGGCTCGTCCATCACACTGATTGCCAATGGTGGTTCGAATTTTGCATGGAACACAGGATCGCACGAACAACAAATTACTGTTCAGCCAACAACCACAACAACTTACTCTGTCAATGTGTCGAACGGTTTCGGATGTTCAGCTACTGCCGAAATTACAATTAGCGTTATTGATATGCCGGCACCGACAATCACGGTTTCCAAAAGCACCATTTGCAGAGGTGAAACGGTAACCCTTTCGTCAAGCAGTGCAACATCGTACAAATGGAGTCCCAATGCCGGCGGGCAAACCACTCAAACCATTACGCTAACACCTACTTCTACAGCGACTTATTCGGTTACCGTCACCAACGAACAAGGATGTTCGAACACAGCAACAACTACCATAACCGTCAATCAGCTACCTACACCAACCATAACCGGTAACACCAATATTTGCATTGGTAATAGTACCGTATTGACCGCAAATGGAGGCGATAGTTACTATTGGGAAACAGGCGAAACAAGCAAATCTATTACCGTAAGTCCCACTATTAACACTACTTACCGCGTTTGGGCAATCAACGCTGAAGGTTGTGAAAGCGCATTGCCGGCTGAATGTATCGTAACCGTCAATGCACAACCTGTTGCAGAAATACAAGGTCCAACATCAACCTGCAAAGGTTCTTCTATAACTTTGAAAGCCGTTGGAGGTAATACATTTGCATGGAGCGGAGGGCAAACCTCTCAAACCATTACCGTTACGCCTGAAGAAACCACCACTTATACGTGTGTCGTAACCAATGGATACAATTGCTCCAGTACCGCCATAAAAACAGTTACCGTCAATCCGTTACCAATAGTCAATATCACAGGCGATTTGAATATTTGCGTCGGAGAATCGACTACATTGATAGCTTCAGCTCCGGGTGGCGTAAACTATGTTTGGAGCGGTGGCATCAGCCAAACAGGTCCTTCCGTAACTGTTAGCCCGATAGCTACCACCTCGTATACCGTAACAGTAACCGACAACAACGGTTGCGTGGCTAACAAAAGTGTAACCGTTATTGTTAATCAATTACCTGTCATTAAAATTAATGGCAATCCGAACGTTTGTGCAGGAGGAATGACAACACTTACAGCCAGTGCCCCGGGTGCCATCCATTACAGATGGTTACAAACAGGCGAAGAAACGGCTTCCATCACTGTATCGCCATTGATAAATACCACTTACACTGTGGAAGTTACCAATGCCGAAGGATGTGTCAGCACAAAGGATATTGAAGTAAAAATAATTAGCTCACCACAACCTATCATTAACGGTCCCGCCGAAATTTGTGAAAATGGCAATGCCATATTAACAGCTTCTGTTCCAATAGGTGGTGCGGTATCTTATTCATGGAGCACAGGACAAACCGGTTCATCAATCGTTGTAAATCCAACTGAAACCACCACTTACACCGTTACAGCAATGGGTAATGGAGGTTGTACGGGAACTGCTCACCATACCGTTACTGTCAATTCGCTGCCTCAAGCAGCCATTGTTGGCAATAATCAAGTATGCGCCGGTACTCCGATTCGCTTAATTGCCACAGGTGGAGGCACTTATCAATGGGACAACGGTAGCACTCTACAAGAACGGTGGGTAACTCCTGAAACAACAACTACTTATACTGTAACAGTTACCAATAATAAAGGTTGTTCTGCAACAGCCTCACACACTATTACTACACTAGAAAAACCGTCACCGACAATTACCGGACTAACTCACATCTGTGCCGGTGAATCAACTACACTAACCGCAAAAGGCGGCATAGAGTACGTATGGGAGAATGGGTTGGAAGGTGCAACACGTATCGTTACACCGACAGTAACCACCACATACACTGTGGAAGTAACCAATGAAGACGGTTGTAAAAACACCGCAAGCCATACGGTTGTTGTACTTAACACTCCCGCTCCTGTCATCAACGGCGTTTTAACTATTTGTCAAGGCGAATCCACTACTCTTACAGCTTCTGCTCCTGCAGCAAACAGCTACTTGTGGAGCACGGGAGAAATAACTCAATCCATTACTGTAGCACCGGATGTAACCACCATCTATTGGTGCGAAGTAACCAACGTAGCCGGTTGTACCGGAAGGGTTGAACGCAATGTTGTTGTATTGCCAATGCCTGAAGTAACAGTTACCGGTAATCAAGACATCTGCGAAGGAAAACACACCGTACTGACCGCCACAGGAGCAGGCGTTGGAGGAAATTACATTTGGAACACCGGTGAAACAACAGCAAGCATCAATGTTTCGCCTATCATTACTACTACTTACACTGTAACAGCTATCAATTCTAACGGATGTGAAAGTCAACCTGCCGACGTTGTTGTAAGAGTACACGAAGTGCCCATAGCTAAAATTAGTGGAGATAGTTACATTTGCGAAGGCGGTGAAACTACGTTAACCGCATCAGGCGGTGTTCGGTATATTTGGAGCACAGGAGCAACCACTTCAAGCATTACTATAACACAAGCCGGTACTTATACCGTAGAAGTGTTCAACAGTGATAGCTGTTCGTCTTTTGCCAGCAAAACCATCACTACTATAGAAAATCCGGACGCACTTATTTCTGCCTCGGAAGAATATATTTGTGCAGGCGATGTGGTAACACTCACAGCCACAGGAGGCGGAACCTATATGTGGAACACCGGACAGCAGCAAGCGCAAATCACTGTTAATCCGCTTGTTACCACTGATTATTCGGTAATAGTAACCAACGAAAGCGGTTGTGAAGCAACAGCCGAAATCACCATCCACGTCAATGAGTTTGCCGAGATAGAAGGCAGAAACATGATTTGTTTAGGCGAACAAACAAGTTTGACCGCCACCGGCTGCGACACATACTTGTGGAGTACCGGCGAAACAAGTGCCACTATTAATGTGCGTCCGACCGAAAATACCTCTTATTGGGTAGAAGGTACGGTAAGAGGCTGCGTAAGCAGAGCTAACATTGATGTACAGGTGTTCAAACCGATTGCTACAGGCAGAATTGAAAGTGCCGATGCTGTATGTGCCGAACAAACCATCACACTGAACGCCATAGCAGAAGGTACCAATCTCAGATATTCATGGAACACCGGAGCCACTACAGCCAGCATCCACTATACACCTACTCCCTTAGATGTAGGAGAGCAATTCTTCAACTGTATCATAACCAATCAGGGCGGATGCGACACAACCGTCACCAGAACTATCACGGTAAAACCGACCCCCAATCCGGTAATTGACGGTCCGGTAATAACCTGCGCAGGCACAACAACTACACTGACAGCCAGCGGTGGTACATCCTACTTGTGGAGTACAGGAGAAATTACTACGTCAATTGATGTAAAACCCTTGCAGACGACTGTTTATACTGTAACTGCCAAAAACGATGAAGGCTGTACAAAAACGGCAACCTTTACCCTAAATGTTGAACCGTTGCCAACGCCTACTATCACTGGCCCATCGTCCATTTGCTTGGGTGAATCGTTAATACTCACCGCTTCAGATATGGAGCCGGGAGTGCCTTACAACAGTTATAATTGGACAAGTACCACCGGAAGAACCTTTACGGGACAAACCATTTCAGTAAACGACTTGGTTACCTCCGAAACATTTACCGTTACCGTGCTTACGCCCAACAATTGTGAAGGTAGTGCTTCGAAACAAGTAACTGTCAATCCTATTCCAACTGTTACCATAGAAGGCCCGACAATTGCATGTAAAAACGGTTTGGTAACTTTGAGAGCCAATTCGCCGACAGCTACCTCGTACTTGTGGAGCAACGGAGCAACTACTGCCAATATGTCTTTCACTTTGACAAAAGATACGCTATTTTCCGTAGTTGTTAAAAATGCTTTCGGATGTACTTCAGATGAAGTTGCACATCACGTCAGCATGGAAATACCCTTTACGGTAGAAATTATCGCTCCGAAAAATCGTGTTTGCAAAGGCGACTCGCTAATACTCACCGCACAACACACCGCAGCAACGCCGGTAACCTATGTTTGGAGTACAGGTGAAACGACTTCCACCATAAAAGTTGGACCGCAAATAGCCACCAACTACTCCGTAACCGTTACCAACCAATTAGGCTGCACGACAACCGACAACTTTGATGTCAATATCGACGAGCTGCCGACACCGACCATTACAGGACCTTCGGCTGTTTGTGTGGGAGAACACATTGTACTCAGAGCATCAGATATGACACCGGGCGTTCCTTATAACAGTTACAATTGGGTAAGTTCAACAGGAAACACCTACATTGGACAGGAAATTGCTATCAGCAGTTTAGATGAAAGCACTTCGTTTACTGTTACCGTTACCACGCCCAACGGCTGCGAAGGTTTCGCGACCAAACAAGTAGTAGCCAATCCGAAACCGACAGTAACCATTTCCGGTTCGACAGAAGTGTGCGCAAACAAACAAGTAACCTTAGTGGCTAATTCGCCAACTGCTACCAGTTATTTATGGAGCACAGGCGCAACTTCGTCATCAATAAATCTGGTCGTAACTCAAGACACTACCATTACCGTGAAAGTACGTAACTCGTTGGGTTGCGAATCCGATGAAGCGATGATTCACATAAATATGGAAGACCCGTTTACGGCAACTATCACAACGCCACGTCCTATCGTATGTAAAGACGAACCGATAGTGCTTACTGCCAATCACACAGCTTCTTCGGAAGTAACCTATTTGTGGAGCAACGGTGCAAAAACACCGACCATTACGGTAGCACCGAAAGTAACCACAACCTATCATGTTACCGTTACCAACGAATTGGGTTGTCAAGCCTCTGCTTCTCTCGAAGTCGGAATTGATACTATTGTATCGCCGACCATTACAGGACCTACATCTATCTGCTTAGGCGACAACATCACATTGAGCGTTTCCGAAGGTTATGATTCTTACCTTTGGGAAGACGGTACTACAAACAGAGTACGTGTTATTTCCAATCCAATTTCAACGAAAGTTTATACGGTTATTGTAACCAACACCAACGGCTGTAGTGCCACCGCATCAACCACAGTAACAGTAACACCGAGACCAACAGTAGGTATTGTTGGTCCGTCTGTTGCCTGCAACGGCAAACCTATTACTTTGAAAGCCAACTCGCCGACAGCCGTAAGATACTTGTGGGACACCGGCGCAACAACATCGCAAATCACGGTAAGCCCCACTACTGCACACGTTTACACAGTGAGAGTTTGGAATGCTTCAGATTGTGCATCGAATGAAGCATCGCATCCGGTAACTATCGCTGACAATCCTGTAGCGGAAATTGACGGCAGGGATTCTATTTGTCTAGGTGAAAGCGTCAAATTGGTAGCCAAAGGTGGTAGTTCTTACCTTTGGAACATTGACGGACAAACATCCAGCGAAATATTTGTTGCTCCTACCGTAACCACCGAGTACAGAGTAACCGTCTTTAACCTAAATGGTTGTTCCGACGACACTACGCACACCGTTGTTGTTCTTCCACCACCGGTACCTAAAATCAGCGGACGTACCACAATGTGCGTTGGCGACAGCGTGCAACTCACAGCATCCGACGGTACCAGTACGCTGACTACCTACAGATGGAGCACAGGCGAAGAGACACAATCCATTTGGGTAAAACCGACTACCAGCCGAAGCTACTATGTAACGGCTACTAATCGCTATGGCTGTTCTGCTATTTCGGCAGCACACACCATTGCCGTTTATCAAGTTCCAACGCCAACCATCTCTGGAGACACTAAAGTCTGCATCGGACAAAGTGCTACCTTGACGGCGACCGGAGGAACTGCCTATGCTTGGAGTACGGGACAAAACACGCCTACTATCATCATTCCGGCGTTTGCTCTATCGCCTGTCGGAAGTCACACTTTCTATGTGGATGTTTCCAATGCCGGAGGCTGTGTTACACGAGTTGAACACACGGTAGAAGTAGTTCCGTTGCCCAATCCGGTACTTACCGTAAGAGACAACCCAACCAACATTTGCGCAGGTGAAACTATCATTCTTGAAGTTTCGGGCGTTGTTGATGCTCAATCGTTTAGATGGAGCAATGGTATGACCGGTGAATCAATTACCGTATCGCCCACAGCGACAACAACCTATTCGGTAACAGTAACCAACACCAACGGCTGTGAAAAAACCGTCAGTCGTACCATTACTGTCAATCCGAAACCGAACGTAACCATCATTTCTACCGCAAATCCTGTAGCAATAGGTGTTTCAGGAATTTGTAATCAAGAAGAAGTAGTTTTGACGGCTACCGGAGGTCATCTGAACGATACCTACACATGGGAATATGACGGCAATACTCAAATAGGTCAGCAAATTACCGTAACACCGACCAGAACTACCATTTATAATTTAAGAGTAACTAACTTAGTAGGTTGCGAATCGCTGTTTACACACAAAATCATCGTTTCCGATCCGCTCAACCCAACTATCAACGGTTACTACAACAGTACGGGTGTTGATAGTATCTGCTACGGCGAATCCATTAGATTGGTAGCCACCGGCGGTATTGAATACAGATGGACAGGAAGTGACCTTTTAGGTCCTGAAATCACGGTTTCTCCGACAACAACCACTACTTACGAACTGACAGTGAAGAACCAAGCAGGATGTGAAGCCAAAATAACACATAAAGTTGTGGTTAAAAAACTGCCTGTGGGTATTATTAACGGTAAAAACTTGATTTGCTCCGGCGAAGAAATTGAATTGACTGCCGTAGGAGGCGTGTCCTATCGTTGGAATACCAACGAAACGAGTGCTACTATCAGAGTTTCCCCGACCGAAACTACCACCTACTCCGTCATCATCACAGGTGCAAACGGCTGTAGTGTCGTTAAAGAACATATGGTAAAAGTTAGCCTGCCACCAATAGGAAAAGTTGAAGGCAACACCACCATTTGCGGCAGTGGCGAATTTGCCGTACTGACTGCCAGCGGAGGTTCAGCCTACAAATGGCAAACAGGCGAAACAACAAATGTTATCACTGTACGACCTTCCGTTACCACCATGTATTGGGTAGATATTTATAACGAAGCAGGTTGTATAACGCGAGTATATACCGAAGTAAAAGTTGGACAACGTCCGACACCTTCCATTACCAGCACCGGCGGTAGAATTTTGTCACCGACGTCCACGGAGATTTGTGAAGGCGATTTTGTAATGCTCACGGGAGCCGGAGGCGGTCCTGATGGAACTTACAAATGGACTAACACCGATATGACATTCCACGCTACAGGTCAAAGTGTAAGTGTTTCACCCACATTGACAACAACTTATTATGTAGAAGTAACCACAGCCGAAGGTTGTTCGGCGACAGCCAGCTATACGGTAGAAGTTCTGCCAATGGAACGCATTACCATCACACCAAGCCGCGAAAAAGTTTGCCCGGGCGAAACTATTGTGTTGCGAGCTTCCGGTAGCAGCGGTTACACATGGGAATTACCCGACGGCACTTCCATATCAAATAGCGTTATCACCGTTACAGTCGATAGAACTTCCACCTACGTCGTAAAAACTATCAATCCGAACGGCTGCATCAACAAAGCATCTATTACGATAGAAGTGGTTCCGTTCCCGACTCCCACTATTTACGGTAATAATACGGTTTGCTTAGGCTCTTCTACCACACTAACCGCTACCGGTGGTGTAAAATACCGTTGGAGTACGGGCGAAATTACTGAAAGTATTACTGTAACACCGCTACAAAACACTACCTATTGGGTAATTGTTTCCAATGAACTTGATTGTGAAAAACAAGCAACCATCGATGTTACGGTAAATCCGGCTCCTGAACCAACCATCACCGGCAACACAGCCATTTACAGAGGTCAAAGCACCACGCTGACAGCCTCAGGTGGAGTGTCGTACGTTTGGAGCAACGGTGAAACAACGGCAAGCATTGTTGTTGCACCACTGGAAACCACCACTTACTATCTGACTGCCACCAGCAGTAACGGCTGTAAGGCAACAATTCCGGTTACTGTAACAGTGTCGGATTTCCATGTCGTTATCTCCGGTGTTAAAACACTTTGCATGGGCGAAAGCACTACGCTGACCGCCAACGGCGGCGAAGAAGCTACTTACATTTGGAATACGGGCGAAACAACGCCGAGCATTACTGTTGCACCTACCGAAACAACTACATTCAGTGTTTCCGTACATACAGCCTATGGTCCTACAGGCACGGCAAGCGTTACTGTTACCGTTAATCCGGTGCCGAAAGTTGAATTTAATGAACCGAGTTCGGTATGTCAAGGCGAAACTCTCATCTCAATTCCGTACCTTGTCCGCAGCGGAAATCCCAACAGGTATTCGCTCATATTCGAAGAAGACGCTATAGCACAAGGATTTGTCAATGTGGTTTCGGGCACGCTCCACCAAGGCAGTATTACACTTGCTGTTCCTGCCAGTGCAGCTCCCGGAAACTATAAAACCAAAGTGGCAGTGATTAATCCCACCGGATGCAAAAGCTCAGAACACGAAGTAACAATAAGCGTACGGAGCAAAGGCATGATTGTTCAAAAATGGAACGACGTACTCATCTGCGACAATATCCTGCATAAATATGTCGGTTACCAGTGGTACAAAAATGGTTTCAAAGCCACCGGCGCCACACTGCAATACTACAGTGAGTTAGGAGGATTTGACGGCGATTACCACGTTGTTGCTAAACGCACCGACGGCGGAACAGACGTTTCATGCGTATTGTCGTTGCACAACAAACAGTACGTTATAAAAACGAACCCGAATCCGGTGAACAAAAACCAAATGCTCAAAGTGGAAGTTCCCTTCTCGGATGCAGAACTGTTTGGAGCCGAAATGAAAATTTTCGACATGGCAGGCAAACGTCTCTTCGTTACCAACGAAGTCTTTGCCGAAAACGACATTTTCATTCCTTACAATCCGGGCGTTTATATGATACAAGTAACGCTCTACGGCGGAGAAGTTTATAATGCAAAATTCATTGTGGCAAAATAGTTTAAAGAAAATAAAATAGAAAAAAGAACGTTTTGAAATAAATAGCATAAAGTTTATGAAAAAGTCAATCGCGATAATCGCACTGTTATGCGTCATTCTATCACTACCTGCACAACGACGAAAACCTGCTTATATAGAAGTTGAACTCGGAGGAGGATTTACCAGTTTTCCCTATGATAAGGGCAAAAAGCAATTTGTGCGCGGAGGTGTTTTCGATATTGGAGCACGATATTCGTTGTTATTCAACGGTCGTGAAGGCTGGGGTATTAGCACGGGACTTGGCTTTTCCACCTTTCAAGGCGGTATTGTCCTTAACGAGAACTATGCGTTTCCCGCCATCGACAGCGAAGGCGACCCCTACGAACTACGCGTAAAAGTGCAAAATTGGAACGAAAGGCAGCACATTTACTACATAAATATTCCGTTGAGTGTCTTTTATCAGCAAAAACCGCGTTTGGGTTCAGGATGGATTACTTCGCTGGGACTAAAGCTCTATATGCCGCTTGCCGGTAGTTACAATGTGCCCACAGGCGGCTTAACAACTGCCGGTTATTACGAACAATGGGGCGGTACGCTATTGGAAAATTTGCCGCAACACGGATTTGGTTACTACGAAGGTTTTAACCCGAAAGGAAAAATAAAAGCCAATTTCTTGGTGTCAGCGCAGTTCTTGTTCGGAGGCATCATCCACATTGATAGAAAAAACGAAGCTTTCGTTGCCGGATATATCGAACACGGATTCTACGATATGATAAATCCAAACAAAGATGTGCCGCTTTTCCGTTCGGCAAGCCAAGATTCAGGCAATTTTACCGGCGAATATTCCGGTTATTACCTGTCGTCCATGTCGCAAAATACCATTCCGCTGATGATTGGTGTACGTATCGGTTGGCGTTTCAAAGACATTCACAAATGTAACTGTATAAGATAAGTTATGAAAAAACTCTTTTTCATCTTTACTTTATGCGGTTTTTCCATGCTGTTGTCCGCTCAACCCTTATTTAAAAACATTGTCGGACAAAAAGCACCTGCCTTGGTTGTAGAAAAATGGCTATCGAAAAAGCCGAATACAAAAGGCAAATTTGTTATTGTCGATTTTTGGGCTACTTGGTGCGCTCCTTGCCGTCAAGCCATTCCGCACATGAACAGCATTTCTCAAAAATTCAAAAAAGATGTTGTTGTTATCGGACTTTCGAGCGAAACGGAAGAAAAAGTGAAAGCAATGAAAAATCCGACCATTGACTATTTCAGTGCCGTAGATTCCAGAAAAACAACACAAACAGTGTTGGAAATCAGAGGAATACCGAATATTATGATAATCAACCCTAAACAAAGAGTGGTTTGGCAAGGGCATCCGATGGAACTGACCGACCAAGATATTCAAAAATTCATTGATGATTATAAAACAAAAAAATAAAACCACTTTTACAGTGGTTTTATCATTTTTGCAAAATTATGAACTACCCGTGTTTTGAACCGTTCAAAGAAATTTTTGCCTGTTCCACCGAACGCGAAGGCGGTGTAAGCGAAGGACTTTACAAATCACTCAACCTCTGCGACTATGTAGAAGATGAGCCGCACAACGTAGAACGCAACCGCGCTATTTTCTGTAAACAACACGGAATTGAACGCGAAAATCTCATTTTTCCACGCCAAACGCACGGTAATCGTATTCAAATCATCGACGATAAATTTCTCGCGCAAAGCGAAACCAAACAAACAGCCGCCCTTTACGGTATCGATGGACTTATCACCAACGTTCGCCAAATCTGCATCGGTGTTAATACAGCCGATTGTGTTCCGATTCTGCTATTTGACCCTATTAACGCTGTTATTGCAGCTGTACATGCCGGCTGGCGTGGCACATTGGCAAAAATAGCTCAAAAAGCCACCCTACTGATGCACGAACAGTACGGAACAAATATAAGCGAACTGATTGTCAGTATAGGACCAAGTATTTCGGTAGCCAACTATTCTGTAGGGCAAGAACTTTACGACAATTTCAAAGCTGCCGATTTTCCTGTCGCAACTCTTTTTAAACTCTCCGACAACCGTCTTTATCTTGACTTATGGGAGGCTAATCGCTGGCAATTGAAGCAAATAGGTGTCGCCGATAAAAACATCTATGTTTCAGGTATCTGTACCTACGCGCATTCCGACCGTTTTTTCTCGGCACGACGACTCGGCACCCTTTCAGGACGTACCGCCAGTTGTATTATGCTAAAATAAATATACAATATTTTAATTCGTAGTGCATTTATAAATTTTCACTAACGGGGTTTGGTGCTATTCCGTTCGCTTGTTGCTTATTTTGTTTTTTGAAGTGTTGGGAAAATTTTAAACCAATTTTTCAAACTTGGCTTTGTTACACAACATTAACAATGTGATTTGCAAATAACGTTAGCGTTATTATGGCGTTATCTTTTCCTATCAAAGAACCAATTATGAACCATTAATGAAAAGAAATAGAGCATGCTCTGTTTTCACAACACTCCCCCTGATATTCAGTTGACTAAACATTAATTGCACATTGTTCATTGATAATTGCCGACATCTATTGTTGTGCAATTTGTGCAATAATTGTGCAATTCATTTTATCGTATAAAAAGCCCCTGCACCCTTTTGTCCGCTTGGTTTAAGAATCTCTTTTACAACTAATTCTGCTAAATCATTACTTGCTGTATTGCGTGAACAATCATTAATTTTTTGATATTCGCTATTCGTAATTTTTCCTTTCTCTTTCGCGTACAATACTGCTTTTACTTGTCTATTATTTAATCCAAGAGTTTGTAAGTGGTCTTCATTAAAGATGTCCTTTTGAAAAACAGCCCAAATACCCGATGTTTTGTAGTAAAAATTTGGTTCCGGTAGTCCCGCTTCTTTACACAAGCTTATCATTTTTGTAATACCTCGTCCCCAAGATTCAATGTAGCCACTACGGAAAAGAGCGTTAGCAATGTCAGGGTTGTAAGGTTTTGAAGAGTGCTTGTCTAATAATGTCTCTATTGTCCAATCCTCTGGCAAAGTCCCTTCATTCCAAATCATGATTTTGTCTTTATAGACGCTAATTTGAATAGGAACACCTCCTGAATAATCTTTATGAGCAATTGCATTCAACAATGCTTCACGAATAGCATCTTTCGGATATTCATAGGTTTCAACACGGTTAATTCCGTTTTCGTAACTGATAATTGCCTTAATATATTTTGTAAAAAGCAGGTCGAGTGTTTTTTCAATTTGCTCAAACAAATTTCCGTGAACTTCGTCCTGAAAAATCAGGTCTGCATCGTTTTCAAAGAAACCTATTTTTATGTAAGCACCTGTCACAAATTTTTCCGGTTTGGTGTAAAACAGTAAAATAGCAGCTCTTTTCAGATATTTTCCGTCTTTTAACTTCAAGTTTTCTAAAAGTTGTTCGTTGGTGTCATTTAAACTAATTTCATCAAGACGTTTACTTTTTGCGCCTTGTTTTTTAAAAAACTCAAACGTTTCTTGTTTTAAATCAGATACCGAAACATGTGGAATTAGAACTCCATCCCAGTGTTTTCCTCGCTTCTGTAGCAAAAATTTGTCCAAAGCTACACCTTTCAGTTCTTGTTTAGTGCTTCCGCTTCGGTAGTGATATTGTCCTTTGTAACTTATGGCATTGGGATAAGGCTCAACAACTATTTCCAAGTAATCGCCCTGATCTGTTTTGTGTAAATTTACATCAACTAATATTCCCAAAATATCACGCACTTTATTCGGGATATCCTCCAATAACTTTTTTGCATCAGGAACACCAACAATTTTTCCGTCATCATCTTTTCCGATAAATATAGTGCCACCTTGTGCATTTGCAAAACCACAAACCCATTTCAGGTAATCATCGTGCCAAGCACTTTTATATTCTATATTTTGCTGTTCGGGCATAGCCATTATAATTTTAAGATTTAAAAATTAAATCACTTATAATCTAAATGCACTATGGATTCTTTTATTTCTTTTCCACTTTTCGCAAGGCGATATCATAAGCTTTGTAATAGTATTTGATAAACTGTTTCCACAACGCTTTTGATGCAATGGCGGATGCTTTTTGGCGTATTTTTGCATGTTCTGTCGCCGATTTTTTGTTAAATTCAGCCACCATATCGCGAATATCAGCCACCACTTCCATGTAATTGCTGTCCGTGCGATGCACAACACCCACACCTTTATCAACCGATTGCGGACGCGCCGAAACCCACTGACCAAAACCTGCCAAATCGGTAGTGATAGTAGGAATACCGAACGCTGCACTTTCCAATGGCGTATAGCCCCAAGGTTCGTAATACGAAGGGAAAATTGTCAAATCGAATCCGACAAGCAAATCATAATAATCCATATTAAAAATACCGTCATTGCCATTCAGATAGCTCGGTACAAAAATAATTTTCACCGCTTGCGACTGCTGATTGGTATAGTTAAGAGCATAAATCATTTGCATCACTCTGTCCTGTTCAATTTCAACTAAATGGTGTGTGTAAAACGGATCTGAAATGGTCAAATCCAAATGATGACCCATTTTATAAGCTAAATCGCCACGCTTGCCGTCCGACCACGCCGGTACCATTATGAAAGCTACAATTTCCCTTTTTATGGGTAAATCGTTTACCTGTTTCATGGCTTCGATAAACACATCTATTCCCTTGTTCTTAAACTCGTAACGTCCGGAAATGCCTATAAACATAGGATTTTTGCTCAATTTGTAACTCAATAGATTTTCGGCAACATGCGTTAAACATTCACGCGCTTTCTTTTGAGATTCTTTCAGAGCTTTGCCTTGCGGAACAAAATCGGGTTCAAAACCATTTGGGGTAACCACATCAACTTCTTTTTCAAGCAGTTGTACACATTCTTTATTAGTAATATCGCTCACCGTAGTAAACGCATCGCACAAATGCGCCGCCGTTTTTTCCACCGAATGTTTGGAAATCATATTCAACTCACGCGCCATTTGGTCGCCATTGTAAGCCGTCAAATAATCGTAGAGCGGCTTGTTGTTGCCCGCAATAGAACGACCAATAGACGTGGCATGAGTAGTAAACAAAGTCGCCACTTGAGGCAAATTTTGCTTAAGATAGAACAGTCCAAACGCCGACATCCACTCATTGAAATGCGCTACCACTTTCTTGTTTTCCAAATGGTAAAAATCGTAGAAACTTTTAATAACCGCACCCGTAGCATAGCCGAACATAGACGATTCATCGTAATCACCGTAAGCTTGAAGCGATTCCACGCCGTAAAGTTTCCAAAAATCGCCGTAAATTTGATTTTTTTGAGCAAAAAACGGCATAAAATCGACTAAAATAACAAATGGTTTACCACAAACATCCCAACGTCCCACCTTCACCGACAAATTTTCGTGCGTTTTTGCATAAGCTACCCATTCGGCAAAATCATCGGTAGGAATAAAATCTTGCGACACGGAATCTTCCCAAATATCGGGTCCAATGAAAAACAATTTATCGGGAAATACCGATTGCAACGTACGTGCCCGCGTAGATAAAACAGCATAAATACCGCCTACTTTGTTACAAACTTCCCAACTGGTTTCAAATATATAATCAGGGGATAAAATACTCATAAACAATTCTTTATTAAAAATTAAACAATTAAAAAAATCAATAAACAATAAGTTTTCGCAACCAATAGAAATCGTTGCCCTTTACGGCTACCATATATACACCCGCCGTCAAATGACTGACAAATACCGTTACATGTTTAGCACCGCCACCATCGACAGCCATCAACTGCCGACCGCTAAAATCGATTACAGCAATTTCCGAAATTGCTTTATCCGAACGTACTTCAAAATAGTGATTAGTCGGATTGGGGAATAAAACCATATTATCGGCTGTCGTAGCCGACAAACCCACCAACGACACGGAAACATACGCCGAAATACCCGCTGCAGGCTTATAGCGACTATTGCCGGATTGTTCTGCCGACAACACTGCCAACCCTTCTTTTTTCGCCACCAAACATCCATCTCTTACTTCGACCGTTTCGGTATCGTCCAAGTTATATTCAATAGGCAAGCGCGACGATGCAATTGCCGTAAGCGGCACTACATCGCCCACATGAAGCGCATTAAAATTCTGATTCCAATAGATGAATTGATAAGTCGTGTCGTTCACTACGCCCGTTACAGAAATAAGCAACGTATCGCGCCCATCGGTAACTTCAATCACTCCTTCCGACACGTTTCCGGAAGGTAGAAACAGCACACAAACAATGCAAGAGTCACGTTCATCACTGCTGCCGACGGTTTCGGTAGGCTGTAAAATCATAAAATCGGGGTGTTTGCTCGTTACCGAAATCGGTCTGACAATATGCGCATAATGAACGGTGATAGACTGCTCAAACCGACGTTCTTTTTCAGAAAAAACGGGCAATGTATCGCGAACCTCTATGTAGTGAGCTTCGGTAATTGCAATATTTTTGAAATTTTTGAAAAATGTAGCCCCTGATTCTGTGTAGAAACGCAGTTTAGTCGTTGCTTTGTTCAGCCTAAAGGGACCATAGTTTTTATAATCTTCGGTTACTGCCACACTTGCCACCGTTTTCCATTCGCCATTGGCTTGCGCCTCTACCTTTAGACGTCCAAAACTCCATGCCGAACATTTGGCATCGAAAAACAAATCGCCCGTTTCGCCCTCAAGTTCAAACTCCTTTGAAGCGGTAAAAGAGAGTTCATATTCGTTCTCATCGAAAAAAACGTAGTTTTCAGCCGCTAACGGCAAAAAGCCGCCTATCAAAAGCAACCAACCAAATACCATGTATTTTGAACGAATTGCCATCAAGCGTTCACTATTTGGTTTGAGATAATTTTATGTCGCGAATTTGCAACTGCATGGAAGTGTTACCGTTAAACACATTTTCCTCTATGGTGTAACAAATATCCAGCGGATTGAACGCTTTTAAATCATCATTGTAATCCTTCATGCGAAAAGCAATGCCGTTCATCACATTTTCGCAACTGGAATCGACCATTTCCAACTTCAAATGCTCTTGGTCTCGACCAACTAAACGGCTATTACCTTCATAGTCGAACACGCGCCGCGTGCAAAAAACAGGTTTCATATTACCGGGGCCAAAAGGACCGCATTGCCTCAAAATACGGAAAAATTTGGGCGTAATCTCTTTAAACGTAATTTCAGAATCTATCTCTATTTGCGGAGTTTTTTGTTCCGGCAAAATATTTTCCTGCACATACGCCTCGAACCGCTTTTTAAATTCTTCCAAATTTGATTCTTTCAGCGTCAATCCCGCCGCATAGATGTGTCCGCCGAAGTTTTCCAACAAATCGCGACAACTATCAATTGCTTTGTAAATATCGAAACCCGTTACCGAACGCGCCGAACCGCTCACAAAACCATTAGCCAACGTCAGCACAACAGTCGGACGGTAATACTCCTCAGCCAAACGCGATGCCACTATACCAACAATGCCTTTGTGCCATTCGGGGTTATAAATAACAATAGAAGCCTGTTCTTGAGCGATTTCACCTAACAAAAGTTTTGCTTCTTCCGTGGTTTGTTTGTCAATATTGCGCCGCTCATCATTGTAGTTGTTAATGCAATCACTCTTTTCGCGAGCGAAATCGGCATCGCGAGACACCAACAATTCCACCACTTCGCGGGCGGACTGTATACGTCCCGAAGCATTGATACGCGGACCTATTTTAAACACTATATCACTGATTGTTATATCTTTATTAGCCAATCCACACAAGTTAATAATGCTTTTCAGACCTAAACGCGGATTTTCGTTCAACTGCTTTAATCCAAAATAAGCCAACACCCTATTTTCGCCTGTTATCGGCACTATATCGGAAGCAATGCTGACTACCACCAAATCCAATAACGGCTTAAGTCTTGAAAAATCAATGTTATTGTTTTGTGCAAAAGCTTGCATCAATTTAAATCCGACACCGCAACCCGACAAATGTTCGTAAGGATAGGTGCAATCGCTCCGCTTGCTGTCCAAAACAGCCACAGCTTGCGGCAATTCGTCGTCGGGCGTGTGATGGTCGCAAATAATAAAATCAATGCCGAGTTTTTTGGCATAATCGACCTTTTCTATCGCCTTTATGCCGCAATCCAAAGCAATAATCAATGAATAGCCGTTACTTTTAGCGTAATCAATTCCTTGGTAAGAAATGCCATATCCTTCGGTATAGCGGTCGGGAATGTAAAAATCGATGTTAGATGTGTACCGTTGAAGCAGAGTGTAAACCAACGCAACGGCTGTAGTGCCGTCCACATCATAATCACCGTAAATTAGGATGCCTTCCTTTTTCGCCAAGGCCAAATTCAGCCTATCAACTGCCTTATCCATATCTTTCATTAGAAAAGGGTCGTGCAATTGCGACAAATCGGGACGAAAAAACAAGCGGGCTTCCTCAAATGTTGTGATGCCCCTTTGGACAAGAATTTTAGCAATAACAGGGCTAACGCCTAACTCTGTGGCGATTTGCTGTTGTAAAACTTCTTGTTGGGCATCAATGGGACTAAAAATCCATTGAGTTTCCATTTATCTATATATTTTATTTTTATTTTCATTTTTTGCTGTAAAAAATAGCGATAACGAGGCTATTTGTAGTGTCATGTTTCCCAAAAATCGCTTGTGCATTTTAACTTGTAAAGTTAGGAAAATTTTCGGAGAAAATTGTCGTTTTTCCCGTAAATCTGTTTTTCTGCGTCTATAAGCTTACAACACTGTATGTTTTATCTCTGAAAAATAGAGATTTCTATCCGATTTCGACAAAAAAGATGTACTTTTGTAGAACAGATTTCTATGTTATGAACGAAACATTGAAAAAAGCGGTGGAAGTGTTGCGTCAAGGCGGTGTTATACTTTATCCTACCGACACTATTTGGGGACTTGGTTGCGATGCCACCAACGCAACGGCTGTGCAACGCATTTACGACATTAAGCAACGCACCAACTCAAAAGCAATGCTGGTGCTGATAGACAGTAGTGCCAAACTGCAAGGCTACGTGCGCGAAGTACCTGATATAGCGTGGGATTTGATTGATTTGAGCGAAAAACCGCTTACTATCATCTACTCGGGCGCAAAAAACTTAGCGGAAAACCTTGTAGCCGAAGACGGTTCGATAGGCATACGCATCACTCGCGAAACGTTCTCAAAACGCCTGTGTGAACAGTTTCGCAAGCCGATTGTTTCCACTTCGGCGAATATCAGCAACACAACAGCGCCAAAAAGTTTCAGTGAAATAGACGAAAATATCAAAAATAACGTTGATTATATTGTTGACTACCGACAGAACGAAAAAATAAAAGCTACCGCATCGAGCATTATAAAATTGGAGGTGAACGGACAAATTACTATTATTAGGAAGTGAAACAGAAGCAATGAAAAACCAGAAACTGAAATATTTAGCAATGGATTTTTTATCCGCCATGTTAGTGTGGATATGCTTTTTCATTTTCCGCCGCACGTTCAACGATTTACGTTTCGCCACCGACGTGCCGTTTTTTGTCCCGTCTTACAATCTTTGGCTTTCGGCTACTTTTTATCCGTTTTTAGCCATTTTTATCCACTATTTAAGCGGATTTTACAATGCTAACAGAAGTTTTTCGCGAGTAACGGAGTTTTTGACTACTTTTATTTCCGCCTTTTTCATCACACTCATCACCTATTTTGTTTTGCTTATAGATGACGTGGTAGTTTCTTACACATTCTACTACAAATCGTTCCTCGTACTACTGACGTTCCAATTTGTTTTTACTTACATCGGACGATTTTACCTCACTCAGCAGTACTACAATCGCATTAAAAAAGGACTTATCAAAAGTTATACGCTGATTATCGGCACCGGCACATTGGCACAAAAAACCACTATGGAATTTAACAAAAAAATACGCAAATACGGCAACTCCATAGTCGGCTACGTTACTTTGGGACATTCAACATCGCAATGCGAAGGTCCCATTTTGGGCGACATTGCACAAGTAGGCAACATTATTAAGAACTACAACATACACAACGTTATCATCGCTATTGACAAAGTATCTGATGATGAGCTTTTTAAACTAATCAACGACTTGATAATCTACAACGTTACTATACAGTTTCCACCGTCACAATTTGAAATTTTGACCGGAAAAATCCGAATAAAAGATATTGATGCCTCGCCATTTGTAACCATTTCGGAAGTATCGATGCCGGCATGGCAACAATCATTTAAACGCGTATTTGATATTTTTTGCAGTATTATTGCACTTATTTTGTTTCTACCTTTCCTCGCTTACATAGCCGTGCGAATAAAGAAAGATTCCAAAGGCGATGTTTTCTACCGTCAGGAACGCATTGGGAAAAACGGACGCCCGTTTAACGTTTTAAAATTGCGCACAATGTACGAAGATGCTGAAAGAAACGTGCCGTTGCTATCGTCGCCCGACGATGAAAGAATAACGCCTTTCGGACGTTTTTTGCGGAAATACCGAATTGACGAAATTCCACAATTTTGGAATATTTTGAAAGGTGAAATGTCTATTGTAGGACCACGCCCCGAAAGACTTTATTTTATTCGTCAAATCATGGAACGCGCACCTTACTATTGCCTGCTCTACAAAATACAACCCGGACTACTCTCATGGGGACCGATAAAGGTCGGTTACTCCGATTCCATCGATAAAATGATAGAACGCCTCAACTACGACATCATTTACATGGACAATATGACTTTGCTCAATGATTTGAAAATCATTATCTACAGCCTTGAAGTAATTTTCAAAGGCAAAGGCATCTAAAAACAATTTCCTTTATCTGTTCCCTTTCGCCCGATTGTGGGTAGAGCACAAATTCTTCAATGTTGTTACTACCACGCAAACAAAGGATAGTTAGCCATTAAAGCATTCACTTCTTTGCGTACGGTGAAAATAACCGCTTCGTTTTCAGGATTTTCCAGCACACGGTCAATCAAATCCACTATCACAGGCATCATATCTTCTTTCAAACCGCGCGTAGTAATGGCGGGCGTACCAAAACGTAAACCCGATGTTTGGAACGGCGAACGGCTATCGAACGGCACCATATTTTTATTGGTGGTAATATCGGTAGCTACTAAAGCACTTTCAGCCAATTTTCCGGTCAATTCGGGAAATTTGGTGCGCAAATCGACCAGCATGGAATGGTTATCCGTGCCATCGGAAACAACTTTGTAGCCTTTCGCCATAAAAGCATTAGCCATAGTAGCCGCATTCAGTTTCACTTGTTTTTGGTACTCTTTAAATTCGGGTTGCAATGCTTCGCCAAAAGCTACCGCCTTAGCCGCAATCACATGTTCGAGCGGGCCGCCCTGTATTCCGGGGAAAACAGCCGAATCTAACAATGCCGACATCATTTTTATTTCGCCTTTTGGAGTAGTTTTGCCCCACGGATTAGGGAAATCTTCACCCATCATAATAACGCCGCCACGCGGACCACGCAAAGTTTTGTGCGTTGTAGAAGTAACAATGTGAGCATGTTTTACCGGATTATCGAGCAATCCTGCAGCAATCAATCCCGCCGGATGCGCCATATCCACCATAAAAATAGCACCGATTTGGTCGGCAACTTTGCGGATGCGCGCATAATCCCATTCGCGACTGTAAGCCGATGCTCCGGCAACAATCAATTTCGGATGTTCACGCAAAGCCACTTGCTCCAATTGGTCGTAATCCACACGACCGTCTTCTTCTTTTACATTATATTCGAGTGCGGTAAAGTTCATTCCCGAAAAATTGACGGGCGAACCGTGCGATAGATGTCCGCCATGTGACAAGTTTAAGCCCAAAAACTTATCACCATAGTCGAGACAAGCGATAAATACCGCCATATTTGCCTGCGCGCCGGAATGCGGTTGTACATTCGCCCACACTGCTCCAAAAAGCTCTTTCAGGCGGTCAATGGCGATTTGTTCACTTTGGTCAACTATTTCGCAACCGCCGTAGTAGCGCTTACCCGGATAGCCTTCGGCGTACTTGTTGGTCATTACCGAACCCATGGCGCGCAACACTTGGTCGCTTACAAAATTTTCAGATGCAATGAGTTCAATGCCTTTTAATTGGCGTTGACGCTCTTTTTCAATAAGGTCGAAAATCAGATGGTCTGTTTTCATTGTTTTTTAAAATTAATTAGATTATTTATTTCGTGTACTTTATCTTTTTTTCTTACGCACGCTCCAGCCGAATTTGCCAATTACTTCGCCCAGTTTGTAATAATGTCCATGCGAATAGGCTATCAGTTTGGCTTTTTGCAAATCGAATGCTCCCGTCTTTTCGTTGATATAGCGATTGTCAGCCTGCACGTTTACCACTTTGGCAATGAACATATCGTGGCTGCCAAGTGATTGAATATCTGTTACCTGACACTCGATTGAAAGTGGCGATTCTACAATAATGGGAGCAACCACTTTTTCGCCGCGACGGGGCGTGAGTTTCATCTCAACAAATTTATTACAATCCTTTCCGCTACGAACACCGCACCAATCGGTGGCAAAAGCCATCTCTTCATTAGTGAGATTGAGCACAAATTCGCCGGTTCGCTTAATAATTTCGTATGAATGGCGTTCCGGTCGTAATGACACGTAACACATTGGCGGGTCAGAACAAATAGTGCCCACCCAACTTGCCGTCATCATATTGTATTCGGTTTCATCGGCTCCACACGACACCAATATGGCAGGTAGCGGATAAATTACTGTTCCGGGTTTCCATGAAGTTTTCATAATAATTCAATAAATTATTTCTTTTGTATCACTCCTTTATTTTTGACATTTTTATCCAAGAAATGCCAGCCATTCCGTTGATAATCAAAAAGAAAAAGAACAATACAACATTAAATATATTGCCGTTAATGGTAAAAATAACAATGCCAACTATGCTATAAATTGTCCAATAAATCCACGAATCGATTTTTTTATAAATGAGCCAAAAGTTCGCCAAAATGACCGAAGCGAGCAATGCACCGCGCAACACTTTTGAAAGAACATTTTCATTGCCAAAAACAAAAGTTTCCAACAAATAAACAACCGCCATCAACGCTGCAAAAACAAAAAGCGACACAAGCATTTGCTTCGTTTCCAAAAATTTAGGGCGAAGCGGTTCTGTGGCTTCAGCGTTAGTTTTCGATGTTTTAGTCCAAGCACGAATAGACATTATTTGAAATGGCGCAAATACACAAATGTACAAAAAAGTAGATGTATAATCGCCAAGTAAAAACATTTGTACACCCAGCAACACCGACATTAAAATACCCATGAAAAAACCTGTGTAATTAGCCGGATTACGAATTGACAAAACATATCCTACGCCAATAATGCTCGCCGGAATGCCGATACAAAAAGCCGTATCCGAAAATTTCAACAACACACCTTGCAGCGACGGCACCAGCAATTCGACAATATAAAGTACGGCAAACAGAACTCCAAACAAAAAAGTAGAAATCAGCATATTACAAGCTGTTTTAAGCCAAAGTTGCCGAGTTTCAACTTTCATAGAAAAAATTAATTACAGATTTTTTGTTTATAAATTTGAAACTACAAAGATACAAAAAATAGCGGTGGTTTCAATACATCATACATTAAAACACGCAGCAAATTTTGTAAAGCCTTATTTTTATCTCTTTTTTGTTTTACCAAACAACTTGTCAATCAAATCGGTACGCCCCATGCGTTGCAGTTCGCGTTTTATTTGCGTCCGCGTTTCGGGCTTATACCAAAAAAAGAAATGCCGCTGCGCCAGCTTTTCCGATTGTTTGCGCGCCACAAAAATTGGTTTCAACGTATAAGGATTTAAACCTGTGTGGTACATTTCTGTCGCCAATGTCATCGGTGTCGGCGTAAAATCTTGCACCTGTTCCAACTGAAAATTAAGGTTTTTCGTTTCTACAGCCAATTCAGCCATATCCTGCAATTCGCACCCGGGATGGCTCGAAATGAAATAAGGAATTAACTGTTGGTTTAAATGTTCATCAGCATTTATTTTGTCGAAAATACGCTTAAACTCTCTGAAAAGTGAAAAATTCGGCTTGCGCATCACCGCCAACACCGCATCCGATGTATGTTCGGGTGCCACTTTGAGCCGCCCCGACACATGTTTCGTTATTAATTCACGCGTATATTCTCTGTTGGCTTTGTCCACTGTTTCATTGCCGGTACGGTGCAACAGCAAATCGTAACGTATGCCGCTACCGATAAAACTTTTCTTCACGCACGGCAACGCATCTACCCGACGATACAAATCGAGCAAGGGACGATGGTCTGTATTCATATTTTTGCACACTTGCGGAAAAACACACGACGGACGTTTACATTTGACGCAAAGCTCCAAATCGCGACCACGCATTTGATACATATTAGCCGAAGGACCTCCCAAATCGCTCAAATAACCTTTAAAATCGGGCATTTCAGCTATTTTCTGAACTTCTTTCAGCACCGATTCAGCACTTCGCGAAACGACAAATTTGCCTTGATGCATGGAAATGGAGCAAAAAGCACAGCCACCAAAACAACCACGGTGCGTATTCACCGAAAAACGTATCATGTCGAATGCCGGAATAGTTTTACCTTTATATTTCGGGTGCGGCAACCGCGTAAACGGCAAATCGTACACAGCATCCAATCCTTCGGTAGTCATCGGCGGGAAAGAAGGATTTACAACCACAAACCGATTATCAACAGGCTGTACCAAATATTTTTGATTTAACTTATTTGTTTCCTCCTCTATGGTGCGAAAAGTTATCGCCATTTGACGCTTGTCGCGAGCGCACACCGTATGCGAAGCCAGCAAAACTTGGTCGTCACACTTCGGTTGTGTCGCCGACAAATAGGCTATTTGTGGAATATTGCGACAATCAGTTAACGATTTTCCATTCTGCAAAGCACGCACCAAAGCGCGTATAGGTTGCTCGCCCATGCCATAAACCAACAAATCGGCTTGCGTGTCCACTAAAATTGATTTATGCACGCTATCAGCCCAATAATCGTAATGCGAAAACCGCCGCAAACTCGCCTCAATGCCACCGATAACCAAAGGCACATCGGGATAGAGATTTTTAAGAATTTTAGAATAGACAATTGTCGCATTATCGGGACGCAATCCGGCTTGTCCGTTGGGTGAATAGGCATCGTTGGAACGCAAACGTTTGTTGGCTGTGTAATGATTTACCATCGAATCCATACAGCCGGCAGAAATGGCAAAAAACAGTCGCGGACGACCGAATTTTTTAAAATCACGAAAATCGCCATGCCAATCGGGTTGCGGAACAATAGCCACGCGCAGCCCCTCAGCCTCCATTACTCGTCCGATGACCGACGCACCAAACGACGGATGATCGACATAAGCATCGCCCGAAAAGAGCACTACATCCACATCGTCCCAACCACGAAGTTTAATCTCTTTTTTAGTAGTCGGTAAAAAATCGGTCAGTTGATAAGGCATTATAAATTAAGAATTTAAAAACGATTCGTTTTTGTAGAAACGTTATTGATTGAGACGTTGTTGTATAATTTGTTCGTATTTTGCTCGTTTTTCTCCATCAATGGCAATGCGGTCGAGGTTGATATTTAAAATTTCCAACATGCCGATACCTTTATCTTCAAAAAGCACACTACCATCGGACGATTTTATCAATAACAATTCGTCGTACAACTCATGTTTTTCGGTAAACGTCAAAAATTGCAACGTATCATTGGCAATGGTAACTATTTGATAAAAACGATTTCCCAATCCGTATCGGTCATATCCCGATTGCAAATTTATTCTATAATCTTTGGGCGAACATTGACTAATTACATAAACGGGGGTGGTTTGCAAGCCGTCTTTCGCACGAGTTGTTTTTCTTGCATACGCATGTTCGTGTCCCGCCAGCAACAAATCCACTTTGTATTTGGCAAACAACGATTGGAAAGCTTTACGGATGAGCAGATTATTATTTTTGTGGCGAATAGAAAAAACAGGGTGATGCATAACAACAATACGCCATTTAGCCATTTGAGTTTCTTTCAAAGCTTGTTCTAACCACTGCCGCTGCGAATAAAGGTGCCAAAAATCGCGATTGGTATCCAAATAAATGAAAGCCGCATCACCATAACGCATTGCATAAACAGCCATATTATCGTGCTGTTCTGCTAAAAAATAAGGAAAAGTATAGATAAAACGCTCCTCCAAACGTCGCTCAATGCCTTTCAAATAATCATGATTGCCGGTACAAGAAGTTATCGGCACCGACATACGAAACGGTTGCGTAGCGACAAAAAATTCATTCCAATATTGGTCGTGCGGACGTTCTATCAAATCGCCTGCAAAAATCCAAAAATCGGTCGGGAAACGCTCGGCAATTTCGGGCAAAAGTTGTCGCGAAAAACCGTCTGCTTTGTCCTGCACATCGCCCACATAAACAAACGAAAACAGACTGTCGGAATTGGCATTCAAATCAAATTGCTGCCAATCGGAACTCAATCCGGCTGTATTCACACAATAGGAATAAGTTGCTCCGCGCTCCAAACTATCTAACTCCGCATGATACAATACACATCGTCCGCCTGCGGTAACAAATAGTTTCCCTTCAGCTTCGACACGCAAAGTGTCGCCACTCGAAATTTTGGTGTACAAACATTCCGAAGCAGCTACTGTATCGCCACATTGCCAACTCACTGCACGCGTGTTTTCGCCGCAAGAGCCAAACGTCAGCACAATACGCGACGGCACTTGAACTGCCGTATAGGCAGGTTCAGGCAAGTTGTAAAACCATATATCCCAACGGTTATAGCACCACAACGCCAACACCGTCAGCACCGCTCCCACTCCTATATACCAAAAATATTTTTTCATTGCGTTTAAGCCATAAAGCCCCGTTATTGGCAAACGAGGCTTTTAGTAAGTTAAAAATCAAACATTGCAAATTATCAGGCTTCCGTTTCGGAAGTTTTCTCTTCTTCTTTTTTGAGAAAATCCGTCAAATTGTTGTCAATCAACAAATTGTACCAAACAATCACTTTTTTTATGTCTGTCGGATAAACTCTGTCGCGATCGAAATTCGGTAAAATAGTAGCAAAATAGTTGCGCAATGTATCGGCATCCGATTTAGGATCAACCGTAATTTTTTTGCCGTTTTCCTGTTTTTTAATTTTGTCGAAAACATCTCCCAAGCGTATTTCGCCCGCATCGGTAAATATGGCGACATCTCCTAAAGAAATTACCTTATCGGTAGAATAGGAAGGTTTGCGTTTGCCGTCAACAAGCGACTCAACGATAATCATATTTTTCGACTGAGATATTAATTTGAACAATCCCGATTGTCCAGAAATAGATAAAATTTTGTGTAACATAACTTATTTAGATAAGATTAATGCCTATTTTTTTAGCTTCAGCCACCATCGACGGGTCCCAAATGCTGGCTTGTATTTCACCAATATGCGCTTTGCGAAGTAGCGACATGCAGATGCGCGATTGACCGATACCGCCACCGATAGATAGAGGCAATTCGTCGTTCAGCAAACATTGGTGGAAATAGAGTTTTTTGCGGTCTTCCTTGCCTACAAGTGCCAATTGATGCAACAATGCTTCTTTGTCTACGCGTATTCCCATTGACGAAAGTTCTACCGAACGTTCCAACACCGAATTCCAAATCAAAATATCGCCGTTAAGCCCTTTATGCCCGTTTTCGCTTGGTGTCGTCCAGTCGTCATAGTCGGGTGCACGTAAGTCGTGCGCTTCTCCATTACTCAATTGCGCACCAATTCCCATAATGAACACCGCACCATATTTTTCGGTAATTTTATCTTCGCGTTCTTTCGGCGACAATGTCGGATAGAGTTGTAACAAATCTTCGGCATGAATAAAATGAATTTCGGTCGGCAATATAGGTTTTATTTGCGGATACATTTCGTACACCAAATATTCCGTTCGCAAAATAACCGCATAAATGCGACGAACAATATCTTTCAGAAAATCGATATTTCTATCGGCAGCGGTAATGGTTAGTTCCCAATCCCACTGGTCAACATAGAGCGAATGCAAATTGTCCAACTCCTCGTCAGCGCGTATGGCATTCATATCGGTATAAATACCAAAACCTTCGCCTATTTCATATTTTGCCAATATCAGACGTTTCCATTTAGCCAACGAATGTACCACTTCGGCAGTAGCGTCGCCCATGTCCTTAATGGGAAATTTTACCGAACGTTCCACTCCGCTCAAATCATCGTTGATACCGGTGCCCTGCAATACAAAGAGAGGTGCGGTAACGCGGCGTAGGCGCAATTCGGACGAAAGGTTCATTTGAAAGAAATCCTTAATTTTTTTGATTCCCAATTCCGTTTGTTTCAAATCCAAAAGGGATTGATAATTTTTTGGTCGTATTAATTTACCCATATTTTTCTCTTTTTGATGGTGCAAAGATACATAAAAAAATTGTAGTGAAACCTACATCTTTCAAGTCATCGACAACAAGGCAATTTATTTTCCCGCCGCATACCTTTCCAGCGTTTCCGCCACCTGCTCCATTAACCATTTCGGTGTAGAGGTAGCTCCGCAAATGCCTATCGTTTTTACATTTGTGAGTAACGAAAAATCTATCTCGTCCAAATCGGAAATAAAATAGCTGTTGGGATTCACTTGTTTACATTCTCGAAAAAGCACTCGCCCGTTGGAACTTTTAGTGCCACTCACAAAAAAAACCAAATCAAATTTGGCGGCAAACTCACGAATATTTGGAATGCGACTTGCCACTTGACGACAAATAGTATCAAAATAACGGAACGTAGTTTGAGGCGGTTTTACTGCATTCAGAGCAGCCACCAAACGATTAAAGCCGTCCACCGATTTTGTGGTTTGTGAAAACAGAAGAATATCTTTTGAAAAATCAATTTTATCCAAATCTTGCTCTCCTTCTATCACAATGGCAGTTCCGTCAGTTTGACCCACCAAACCGTTTACTTCGGCGTGTCCTATTTTCCCGTATATCACTATCTGTACGCCCGCATTCTCTTGGTAGGCTTTTTTTATCTTTTTTTGAAGCATCAACACTACCGGACAAGTGGCGTCAATCACTTTCAGGCGATGACGTTCGGCAAGTGCGTAGGTCGATGGCGGCTCGCCATGCGCACGAAAGAGAATTTTTTCGTCGAAAAGAAGTTCCAATTGCGCATGTTCGATGGTTTTAAGCCCTTTCGATGCCAAACGTCTTACTTCTTGCCCGTTGTGAACAATGTCGCCCAAGCAAAACAGTTGTGAAGATGTTTCCAACTCCTGTTCAGCCTTTTTTATGGCATTAACCACACCGAAACAAAATCCCGAACTTTCGTCTATTTTTATTTTCATACACTTTCAAAAAACAAGTACAAATATACGCTAAAAATCAAGACTAAACAACAAACGGATACCCCAATTTATGGCATCGGGGTCTTTGCGGTGCGTCAAACGCCAAATGGATTCGACAGAAAAAACTTTGAAAATATTATTGATACCGAAGCCGAACTCCATATACGGAACAGAGAGCGATTTTACACCTTGCGGCAAAGCGAGAATATTGGAATGACCATCGCGCAAATCACCCCAAGCTATTTTAAAAATCAGTTCTTCGCGCCAATTCAGCTTTTTTATGCCCGGAATGTAATTAAAAATCCAGCCGTTAGTGCAATAGCGGAAATGTCCTGAAACAAATGCGTCCGCCATAAATTCCATGGAATTCAGCAAACTAAAATCGTTTTCGGGAAACCACAATCCGCGCGACCCACGCATCACGTTGAGCAGGCTAAAAGGCACATCGCCAAACAGATAACCGGCTTCTATCGCATATTTCAATTTACCGAACATGAGCGGCGCCGATTGCTTTACTGAAAGGTTGAGTTTTCCGTACTGCTCCATTCGGTCGCCCACATAAAAACCGCCGTATTCACCGACAAAACTAATCACCGGCAGCGATGTCCGCAAATAGTATCGGTGAAAAAAGCCGTCCAAACTATTCTCTTTGAATGAAAACCGCAACCCTATTTTTCCGGATAATGTGCGTACAAACGGTACAGTCTTTTCTTCTCGCGTAAACGGTACTAAATCGTTGTTTAAAACATCTTCCATCTTCACTGCCGCTGTCAATCGAAAGCCTTTTTGTTCGTAGCGATAACTCAATTCAGCTATGTGATGTTCCGCCAAATTGGTATAGAGCATAGCTCGCGAAAGTGTCGTGAAAATATTTTCAGAACTTCCCACCATATTGTCGTTCACCATCTGTGAGCTTTCGTAGCCGTAACGTAAAACATCATTATCATAAGTCAGGCTGATAGTATTACGATTATCACCAAAGCGTGCCCTAAATTCACCGCCGTATTTCCAACGCTTGTCGCCAAAACCATAACCGAAATAGCCGCCTATGGTAAAATGTTTCATCAAACTTTCGCCCGTGCGCAACGTAAGCGTAGGACGAAAACCTTCCAATTTATTGTACCTCAGCATATTCACAATAGGACCAATGTCCAATTTCCATGCGTGTACATAGCCATGCATCATAAAATCGACCAAGCCATAAGCCACTTTTTGCAATTTGCTCCGATTGAGACTGTCGATGGCTGAAACAAATCGGTCTTCCTGCTGAATTTCTTTGTTTTCATCGACAAAATTCTTTGGAACGGAATCTTCTAACAGCCATGTATCTGAAAAAGTTTCGTGCTGCGACAAGATAGCAGAAATGCGTGTACTTTTTTCTTGCGAAATATTATCAAGTTGAAAACATAAAAGAGCTTTTTTGTCGGTATAAAAATAATCATCGGACGAAAACTTATCAAATGTCTGTTCTACTTGCAAAGCCGTCAAAAAGTTGATGTTGGCAGTATATGGCATTGAAGCTTTTATTTTGGTCAACGCCCACGAAGTACCGTCTATCCACATTTCACCTTTGAAAGCCAATTCTTTATCATTTTTCGGATAAAAACGAATGTGATAAACGGTAGTAGAATCAGCCGATTTAATGCTGTCTATCAAATAATATTGGTAATAGATGTTCCCCTGATTAGCTATCGGACTAATGAAATTGCGCTGCAAAACAGGAATAATGTTGCGGTAAAAATTAATCTCCGGCAGTTGGCTGTTAAGAAAGGTTTCTAATTGTCCGTCGGGCATTATTTCAAGTGTTTTCACGTGTTGGTCAATGGTTGTGCGATCTATAGAATCAGGCGAAAAACAGGCTATTTTCTCACTTTTCATCGAATAAAACGCCGGAAGCTGAAACGTTGAGTCGGCATTTTGTAACGTACTTTTTGCCAACTCACGAAATAGTTTGCGCTGCAAGTATTTGGAACGAATATTGTTGAGATAAAATTTACGTTCGTCTGTACGATGAGTGGCGAAACCTGTTTTTTTATCGGGATTGTTTTGTTCTTTGTTTTGTCGCACCTTCTCTAAAATCGGCAATGCCTCATTTTCGCCAGGTAATACCACCAATTCATTAAGTACGTTCACTTCCTCTTTCAAAGCTATTTGCACCACCTCATCTTTTTTCTGCAATGTTATTTCGCGCTTTTTGTAACCCAACACCGACACGCACAACTTTTTATGATATTCGGCATTGCGAAAGAAAAAATAGCCTTCCTCGTTGGTAGTCGTTCCTATTGATGTGCCTTTAAACCAAACGTTTGCGGCTTCTATCGGCTGCCCGTCTTCGGCACTCAGCACCTGCCCAAAGACAATAAAATCCTGCGCGGAAAGCCACGCGGGACACATTATCAGCACAAACAGATATGTTGCTAAACGTTTTTTCACACCAATCATCAATAACTTTTTGGGAACTCCACCACTTCGAGATTTTGTATGTTTGCGCCGTCAATTTCCAACCGAATAACCGTGCGCACCAAATGCTGACCGGACATTCCCGCTGCACCCGGATTGACACAAAGCATATTTAAATGTTTGTCGTACTGCACTTTAAGAATATGTGAATGTCCACAAACAAACAATTTCGGTCGACAAGCCACTATTTTTTGATGCGCTTCAAAAGCATAACGATTCGGATAACCACCAATGTGTGTAAGCAACACAGGCACCTCCTCGCAATGAAAAAACTCAAACTGACGCAACATTACATAACGCAAATTACCACCGTCCATATTGCCATAAACAGCCCGCAACGGTTTCATTGCAGCCAACTTATCGTACACCTCTTCGGAACCGATGTCGCCGGCATGCCATATTTCGTCGCACTTGTCCAGCGCGTTCATCACCGGAATATCCAGCCAACCGTGCGTATCGGAAATAATTCCTATCTTTTTCATGCATTTTGCTTTTTGTTGCGTTTTGCCTTTTCAGCCGCCCTTTGTTCGAGATAGGCAGCAAGGCTTTCGGGAGTCGTTTTCCAACGGCGGTGCATCCACACCCATTGCGTGGGATATTGGCGAATTATTTTCTCTAAAACCAAAGTTTGCTGTTGTGTGTTATCGTACAAATCTTTCTCTAAATTGCCGGTATTTATCGTTTCCAACGGCGGTCGAATAATGAATTTATATTTGCTGTCCTCTTTTCGCACCATAGCCATCGGCACCACAATAGCACCTGTTTCCAACGCCAAACGCGAAACGCCCATCGGCGTATAGGCTTTTTTACCGTAAAAATCGACAAAAACGCCTTTCACTTTCGTATCTTGGTCTATCATAACTATCAGGCAATCGCCGGCTTCCAACGCTTTTACCAATTTCTTATACGAATTTTCACGCGAAATATTTTTCATACCGCGCCGACTGCGAAAACGCACCATCATTCGCTGAATGAGAAAGCCTTTTATGGCTTTGCTGGCTGCCGAAGTAGAGTAACCCAACATAGGCGGCGTTACCGCCGACAATTCCCAAGAGCTTAAATGAGGAACCAAACAAATAACGCCTTTTTTCTGTTCATAGGCTGTTTTCAGATGTTCCTCTCCTTCCACTTCAACCATTTCAAAAAATCGCTTTTTGTCGGTGATATGAACAGTGGCATAAAAATCTACCACCGTTTTTGCAGTATTGACGAACACTTCCTTCGCCATTTCTTCAATTTTTTCTAGCGTCAACACATCACCATAAGCAATAGTCAAGCTGTTCAACGTACGTTTACACGAAGTTTTATTGAATTTGTAAGCCAGCTTACCAAGAAATGTTCCCAAAGCTGCGCGATGCGATTTTGGATAGAAGCGAACAAACAAAATCACCAGCCTCAAAAAAGGATAAGCGAGCAACAATAACGTTTCCCTGCGAATTGTTTTTACTTTTTGATTTTTTACGAACGACATTGTGGCTCTTTTAATAGTTCGTTTTGTCGGGATGTTTTTTGATACCGGAAAATATAATCGACATGATTTGCGAACGATGGCTTCTTATGTAATTCCCGATGTTTTCTTTGATATAAGGTGCTTCAAGACCTTTCAGTGCATAAAGAAACATCATCGCTACCCACTGTGTGTTGTTAAGCCGAAATTCGCCTACAGCCACTCCTTCGTCAAAAATTTGTTTAAGCATACGAATTTCGCGCACATCAATGGGGCGACGCGCTTTTTCCACTTCGTAGATATTGCGAAAAAAATCGGAACGCAACGACCCGTTTCGCGAAACAGCTTCTTTTATCGCCTCAAAACGCACAAAAATATATTCCTCTAACTTTCGTGCCGGTGACAATGACGAAATAATTACCTTTTTCAAGCGGTCAATCAACAAATTCAGCTCGTTTTCTATCACCGCCAAATAAACTTCGTCTTTATTACGAAAATAAGTGTAAACGGTTCGGCGACCTTTGCCTGCCACAAGAGCAATTTCATTCATAGTAACATTATCTCTGCCATGTTCGGCAAAGAGTTTTCGGGCTACATCTACCAATAAATCCCGTGTTTTGGAGCGTTTCTCTTTTCTCATATTTTAGGTTTTGTGCAAAAATAGTAATTTTTTCTTGAACTGACACTTCAAAAACTAAGAAGTTTTTTCACAAAAGACGCAAAACGTGCAATTCGGGAGCTTGCTGTTAAAAATAATTATAGTAGGAATTGTTTTTTTTAGTACCTTTGCGATTTGTTATAAAATTCCTCATCTATGTCGAAAACGAAGTACATTTTTGTTACCGGCGGGGTTGCTTCTTCACTTGGCAAGGGCATTATTTCCGCCTCATTAGGTAAACTTTTGCAAGCTCGTGGTTATAAAGTAACCAACCAAAAGTTAGACCCTTATATTAACATCGACCCGGGAACTTTGAACCCTTATGAACACGGGGAATGCTACGTTACAGTTGATGGACACGAAGCCGACTTGGATTTGGGACACTACGAACGATTTTTGAATGTGCAGACACACAAATCGAACAATATCACCAGCGGACGCATCTACCAAAATGTAATACTTCGCGAACGCCGCGGCGATTTTTTAGGAAAAACAGTACAAGTCATTCCGCACATTACTGACGAAATTATACGCAACATCAAACAACTCGGTACTAACAATCAATTTGATTTTGTTATTACCGAAATAGGTGGCACTGTGGGCGACATCGAATCGCTGCCCTACATTGAAAGTGTGCGCCAAATGTTATGGACAATGCCCAAAAACTGCTGCTGCATACACCTTACTTATGTTCCCTACTTAGCCGCTGCCGGCGAATTGAAAACAAAACCGACACAACACTCGGTAAAAGAACTGCAACAAGAAGGTGTTCAACCCGATATATTGGTTTTGCGCACGGAACATCCCATCAATAAAGAAATTCGTAAAAAAGTGGCACTGTTCTGCAATGTAGATTTTGATGCCGTTATTGAATCGGCTGACGTAGAAACCATCTACGAAGTACCGCTGCGGATGCAAAAGGAAGGTTTAGACAAAGTGGTATTACGCAAATTGGGCGTCCCCGACGACAAACCTGCCGATATGGAGAGTTGGAATGCTTTCCTCGACAAGCTCAATAACGCCAAAAAAGAAGTAAAAATAGGTTTGGTGGGCAAATATGTGAAACTGCCCGACGTTTACAAATCCATTACCGAATCGCTTATACACGCATCGGCATATAACGACCGCAAACTGAACCTTAAACTGATACTTTCCGAAGATATTACGGACGATAACGCCGACAAAATTTTGGGTGAAATGGACGGTATTCTCATTGCGCCCGGATTTGGCGAACGCGGTGTGGAAGGCAAAATTTCAGCCGTGAAATATGCTCGCGAAAACAATGTTCCCTGCCTTGGAATTTCTTTGGGAATGCAGTGTATGGTTATAGAATTTGCCCGCAACGTGTTGGGACTAAAAGGCGCACACAGTACTGAAATTGACCCCGGCACGCCGCACAAAGTCATCGACACTATGGAAGCCCAAAAAACAATGCTTCAAAAGGGTGGCAATATGCGTCTTGGAGCCTACAATTGCAACATAAAAGACAACACCTTGGCAAAAACCATTTACGGCAAAGAAACTATCAGCGAACGCCACCGCCACCGTTTTGAATTTAATAACGAATACAAAACACTCTACGAAGAAAACGGCATTGTCTGTTCCGGAATCAATCCCGAAACCAATTTGGTAGAAATCATTGAACTGCCTAAACACAAATGGTTTATCGGCGTACAGTTTCACCCCGAATACAGCAGCACAGTACTCAATCCACATCCTTTATTTATCAATTTTGTAAAAGCGGCTATTGAAGAATAGTCTTACATTTTTTAGAATTATGGACAAAAACACAACTATCGGATTTATCCTCATTGCAATCATTCTCATCGGCTTTAGCTGGCTCAACAAACCTTCTGAAGAACAACTTGCGGCACGCAAACGCTACAACGACTCCATCGCTTTGGTAAACCAAGCGAAAGAGCAGGGGATGAAAAAAATAGAAGAAGAACAAACAGCAGCCACGCCCGAACAAAAGGTTACAACCACCGAAAATGACCCGTTTGCAGCTATTTTGAATGGCGAAGAAGAGTTCGTTACTTTGGAAAACGATTTGCTGAAACTAACTTTTTCCAACAAGGGCGGATTTGTATATTCGGCTCAACTGAAAGAGTTTAAAACGCACGATTCGCTGCCGCTAATTCTTTTCGACGGGAAGGACGAAAACCACTTCAATCTGGCGTTTCTTACCTCAAACAATCGGATTTTGAATACCGGCGAACTCTATTTCAAACCGTTTGTCACCAAAACCGACAGCACCGACAATTTAACTATGCGTCTAACCATTGACTCGGCAAGCTACATTGATTTTAACTACACGTTGCCAAAAGATAACTACATGATGGACATCGCCATTGTACCGCACAATATGCAGCAAATTTTGGACAGTCGTAACCAAGGAGTTGAGCTCACGTGGACGGGCAAAATACGTCAGCAAGAAAAGAGTCGCAAGTTTGAAGGACGCTACACTACGCTAAACTTCAAATATACAGGCGATGACATGGAAAGACTTAGCGAATCGAAAAACGACCGTAAACAAGGTGCGGGAAAAATCAATTGGATTGCCTTCAAAGACCAATTCTTCAGCACGGTACTGATTGCAGAAAACTCATTCAATTCGGGTACATTTGAAAGTACTGTGGCTAAAAGCACCTCTCCCTATTTGAAATCGTACAACGCACGCACCTCTCTCAATGTTGATGCCGGAGGAGAAGCGACTAAATTGAAACTCTACTGCGGACCCAATCAATACAAAATATTGAACGCCTACAACAAAACTCAGCCGGAAGAACAAGATGCATGGGAACTGGAAGAACTTATTCCGTTGGGATGGAGCCTATTCCGCTGGATAAGCCAATGGCTCATTATTCCAATATTCAACTTTTTCGGCAAATACATCTCCAACTACGGTATTATTATACTTCTGCTGACCATAGTAATAAAAATCATTTTGTTGCCGTTCACTTTCAAGTCGTATATGTCCACAGCTAAAATGCGTGTATTGAAACCGCAAATCGACGAAATAAACGAAAAAATACCGGCTGACAAAGCTATGGAACGCCAGCAAGCAACAATGAACCTCTACCAAAGAGCAGGCGTAAATCCTATGAGCGGCTGCTTGCCTATGTTGCTTCAAATGCCCATATTGTTTGCCATGTTTAGCTTTTTCCCCGCCAGCATCGAACTAAGACAAGAGAGCTTTTTGTGGGCGAAAGACCTTTCAAGCTACGACCCCATTGTCAGTTGGGATGTCTATATTCCATTCATCACACCCTACTTTGGCAATCACATCAGTTTGTTCTGCCTGTTGATGACCATTACCAACATTATTTACACTAAAATAAATATGTCCTCGCAAGGCAATTCGCAACAAATGCCTATGATGAAATGGATGATGTACCTTATGCCGGTTATGTTCCTCTTTATATTCAACGACTATGCATCGGGCTTAAGCTACTACTATTTCATTTCGTTGCTTATCACAATAGGACAAACTTACCTTTTCCGTCTGTTTGTGGACGAAGATAAACTGCTGAAACAGTTGGAAGCCAACAAAAAGAAACCGAAAAAGAAAAGCGGCTTTATGGCTCGATTGGAAGAAGCACAGCGGATACAACAACAGCAATTGAAACAACAAAAAAAACGATAACGCTTTTTCATTTATTTTTCTTTGGCGCAAGTTTCACAACTTGCGCTTTTTTTGTTAAAACTTTCCAACAGAGTTTTCATTTGGCGAAAATAATTTCGTGGCACACTGCCTAAATTCCTTTGTTTAAAATATGGTTTCGCTTCCCCATTAATAAAAACAGCCTAACAACTCATTGGTTGTTAGGCTGTTTTGTCGGAGTTAGGCGACTCGAACGCCCGACCTCTACGTCCCGAACGTAGCGCGCTACCAACTGCGCTAAACTCCGAAAGCGACTGCAAAAGTAATACATTTTTTTTCCAAAAACAAATGAACGTACAAATTAATCACCATAACTTTTTATTGACCATTTTTACACTTTATTGCTCTACGCTTTTTTTGTAGTCTGATTTTTTGTATTTTTGCGAAACTTTGTTTCTGTATGAATCATATTTTTTTAGTTGGTTTCATGGGTTCGGGCAAAACGAGCACCGGCAAACGTCTTGCGAAAGAACTAAAGATGCAACACGTCGATTTGGACACTTTCATCGAATCGCGCTACTGCAAAAGCATTCAACAACTATTTACAGAAAAGGGCGAAACAGAGTTCAGAGAGATAGAGCGGAAAGCATTGTGCGAAGTGGTTGAATACGAAAATACTGTAGTTTCGACCGGCGGGGGTGCTGCTTGCTTTTTCGATAATATGCGCCTGATGAACGAAAAAGGTTTGACTGTTTTTCTTGATTCGTCGGTAGAAACGCTTACAAACAGGCTGAAAAAAGCCAAAGTGCCCCGCCCGCTGTTGCAAGGAAAAACGAACGAAGATTTGCGGGATTATATTGCCACACTGCTGGAAAAACGCCGACCGTTTTATACTGCGGCACAACTAACCGTAACTACCGACAATAAAAATTTTGAACACGTACAGACCATAAAAAATGCATACCTGAATGCACAAAAACAACCATTATGACCACTTACGAAAGCGATATTAAAACCATCGAATGTTCTGCCGAAAAAGCCTATTCCCTTTTCGCAGACTTGAATAACATCAGCAAAATAAAAGACAAAATTCCTGCCGACAAAGTGCAATCATTGGAATTCGACACCGATTCATGCTCGGTAGCTATTGACCCTTTGGGCAAAATTACCTTTGTAGTGGAAAATCGCGAGCCTTTCGAAACCATAAAATTTGGAGCAAAAGAGTCGCCCGTTGCTTTCAATCTTTGGATTCAATTCAAAGAAATGGCAGAAAACGATACCCGCATGAAACTTACCATAAAAGCCGAACTGCCTATGATGATAAAAGCAATGTTCGGCAGCAAAATACAAGATTTTCTCAATTCCATGGCGGAAACTATAATTATTTCACTAAATAACAACAGCCTATGAGCACAAAAATTTGGGACAAAGGTTTTTCGGTAAACGAACAAGTAGAAGCGTTTACTGTCGGACGCGATAGAGAACTCGACCTCTTTCTGGCAAAATACGATGTGCTTGGCTCACTTGCCCACACGCGTATGCTGCAATCTATCGGATTGCTTACTGCCGATGAATTGGAACACATACAAACTGAATTAAAACGAATTTTCAGGACGATAGAAGACGGAGAGTTTGTAATTGAACCTGACGTGGAAGATGTTCACTCGCAAGTGGAACTGCTGCTCACGCGAGCATTGGGCGACACCGGCAAAAAAATACACAGCGGGCGTTCGCGCAACGACCAGATATTGGTAGATTTGAAACTGTTTGCCCGCGCCGAAATTCGCCAAATAGTCGATTTGACAGCGCAACTTATTGATGTGTTGCTGGCGCAAAGCAATCGTTACAAAGATGTGTTGATGCCGGGTTATACGCATCTGCAAGTGGCTATGCCGTCGTCGTTCGGATTGTGGTTTGGTGCTTATGCCGAAGCTCTTTGCGACGATTTGCAACTTATGCTTGCCGCATGGCGCATTACCAATCGCAACCCGTTGGGGTCGGCTGCGGGCTACGGCTCTTCTTTCCCGCTCAACCGACAAATGACAACTGATTTGCTGGGTTTCGACTCTATGAATTACAACGTAGTTTACGCACAAATGGGACGCGGAAAAATGGAACGCATTGTTGCTACTGCCTTGGGAGGAGTTGCCGCCACTTTATCTAAAATGGCTTTCGATGTTTGTCTTTACAACAGCCAAAACTTTGGATTTGTGAAGCTGCCCAAAGAATACACCACAGGTTCGAGCATTATGCCTCACAAGAAAAATCCCGACGTGTTTGAACTCATTCGCGCCAAATGCAACAAAATACAAGCTGCTCCACAGGAAATAATGATGGTTGCCAACAATCTACCTTCGGGCTATTTTCGTGATTTACAAATAATTAAAGAGATATTTATACCTTTATTCGGCGAACTGCGCCAATCTTTGGAAATGACACTCCAAATTGTACAGAAAATAGAAGTGAACAAAGCTATTTTAGACAACAACTGCTACGATTTGATGTTCAGTGTGGAAGAAGTAAACCGTCTGGCTTTAGAAGGCGTTCCGTTCAGAGATGCTTACAAGCAAGTGGGCATTGCCATAGAAAAAGGCGAATTTGTTCCTCAAAAAACGATAAACCACACTCACGAAGGCAGTATGGGCAATCTGTGCAACGAAAAAATTGCAGAATTAAAAACTGCCGTGCTAAAAGAATTTACGTTTGAAAAAGCGGAAAAAGCGGAAAGAGATTTGGTAAAATAATCGCTACAAAACTATTCGAACGCACCAAATAAAAAGCCACTTTTATAGAGTGGCTTTATTATTTATTTGTTGTTTTTGTTTTATCAAAATTGAAACGCAAACCCAGCGTCAAACTCAAATTATAGGGATTTTTAGTTCGCATCGTTTCGGGCTGTGGATGAGACGAATTAGGAATGTACCATGTGAAACCCGGCTCAAAATAGATATTCAAACCTTTGTACAACGTTACAGCCACACCAACATTAGCCGTCAATGACCATTGCATTCCGTCAATAGAAGATTCCGAAGGAATAGCATCCACTAAATCGCCTTCAGGACTATAAGTGTACGCCTCTGTTTTGCGTATCAATCCTTTCTCGCCCATACCGCCAATCGAAGTGTAGCATTTCACAATACGCTTATCCACAAAACGGTACGACAGCATCAACGGAATACCTAAATAATGACATTGCTGTTTTTCGTCTATCAAATCGGTACCTTCAGAAATATCGGAAAATTTTGTACTCAAATAGGTATAATTAATACCTGTCAATATGTCTAAACGCGGAATAAGAGCCACACCCACCGAAAGTCCTACCGTAACGGGCATATCGTAATGTGCCTTGCGCTGTGTGCGATTGACGCCAACAGGACCGCCGCCAATAGGATTGACATTTCCTGTAGTTTTGTTTTGTGTGTTGTTGAATAATGCCGACGATGAAGTTACGCCAAGCGACCAAGCCGTAAAACTGTTCTGTTCGGAAGCTGTTTCCGTTGTTTTAAACGATTTATCTACGTCATTCAGCATTTTTTCAGCCTCTTCGGGGGTCAATTTTGGTTGTTCAGCCAACACAGCAGCCGTTTTTTCGTCCACCGGAACTTGATTAGGCGCAAAGTTGTCCGTAACAACAACCGTTTCTGTTTGTTCTTCTTTGACCGTTATCGGAATCTCTTCCTTTTTCAATGTCGGCTCTTCTTTTACTGCCGATTTTTCCGTTTTTTGTGCCTTTTCTACCACAGTCTCATCAACTGTTTTTTCTGCAGAAACAGATGCCAAATGTGTTTTTGGCGAAGATTTGAGTGTCGGTTGTTCAAGCTTTGCCGAATGTTCTGTTGTTTGCAATGCTTCTTGTTGCGACGGCAGTATAACCGTTTCCTGCATTTCGGCAGTCAAATTTTGTATATCATTTAATGGCGAATTATTGTAAAGCACTGCTATAGAGATACAAAAACCCGTCAGCATAGCCGCAGCAACCCACCACATAGCCGAGATGCGCCGTCTTTTCTTTGTTTCGGTCGACATTTTTTTGGCAAACACGTCCCAATCCCCATCAGGCAAATCCATTTCTGCGTGATAGAGTTTTTGTTTTACTATGTCTTCCAATTTATTCATCTATTCTGAAGAATTTTTTTCTGTAATAACACGCGCGCTCTCGAAAATTGTGAACGCGATGACGCCTCGTTGATATTCAGCATTTTAGCAATCTCTGCATGCGAATAACCTTCTATTGCATAAAGGTTGAACACGGTACGGAAACCATGTGGCAATTCGGCTATCAATTTCAATATCTCTTGTTCGGAAAGCTGCTCCACCACCGAAGCCTGTTCATCGGAAACCGTTACTGCGTCGTCAATGTCGAGACTATATTTCAGTACATCGTTTTTTCGCAAAAATTCCAGCGACGTATTGACAACTATTTTCCTCATCCACGCCTCAAAAGCTCCCTCGCCGGTGTACGAACCTATGTTTCTAAACAACTTTATAAACGCATCGTGCATCAAGTCGCGCGCCGTTTCGTAATCGCTGCAGTAACGAAAACAGACCGCCACCATTTTTTTGGCATATTTGTCGTAAAGCAGCCGTTGAGCCTGCTCATCGTTTTTGATGCAGCGCTCTATAAGCACCTTTTCCGACAACGGGTATGTTTTTGTTTCCTGACTCACTTTAAAGACGATGAATTCGCTAAAAACGTTGCACAAGAATTTTGAATTTTACACCAATCTATTGATGATTCCTTCGGCTGCATTTTCGGCAGCTTTCAGCGGCAGCAGTCGTCGGTCAATTTCGGCATAACTTTCTAAAATTGTTTGTCGATAGGCTTTATCATTAAGAATTTTCGTTAATTCGACAATCATGTTGCGCCGAGTAAATTGATGCGCCACTAATTCAGACACCAACTCTTTATCAGCAATCAAATTAACCAACGAAATATAGCGCGTTTTAATAACCAATTTTTTTAACACCGACGCCAAAACACCACCAAACACATGATAAACAACTACTTGGGGAGTTTTGAGTAAAGCTGTTTCCAATGTTGCCGTACCGGAATTGACAATAGCCGCATAGGAATTTGCCACCAAATTGTATGTATCGCCAAAAATGACTTTCGGCATAGAGCCACCCATTACCTGCCGATAAAAATCTTCGGAAACTCCCGGTGCTCCCGCCACTACAAATTGATAGTCGGGAAAATCCGTACTGACGGACAGCATTTTAGGTAAACAACCGCGTATTTCCTGCTTTCGGCTGCCTGCCAACAAAGCCACAATAGGTTTGTCGGACAAACCGTTTTGTGCAGCAAATTGTGCCAACGGTGTTTTTGTCGGCAAAAATTCATCTATGGATTCCTTAGTAGGATTACCGACATACGTTGTCGAAAAATCATAACGGGCATAAAATTCAGTTTCAAAGGGCAAAATGGTAAACATTCCGTCGATATAGCGTTTAATGGCTTTGATACGAAACGTTTTCCATGCCCAAATTTTAGGAGAAATATAGTAGAATACTGGCGTTTTTAAATGCTGTTTCACATATTTTGCCACTCGTAAGTTAAAACTCGGATAATCAATCAATATCACCGCATCGGGACGAAATTCATTCAATGCATGGAGACACTTTTCCATATTGCGACGAATTTTTTTCAAATTTATCAGTACGTTGACAATTCCCATAAAAGCCATGTCGCGATAGTGAATAATTTGCTGCCCGCCCTCTTTAGCCATCAAATCGCCACCTAAAAAAGCAAAATCGGCGCTCGCATCGCGTTTTTTCAATTCCCGCATCAAACAGGAAGCATGTAAATCGCCGGAAGCTTCTCCCGCAATGATAAAGTATTTCATCGTTTTACTTTTATATGAAAAATAAAGAAAGACACAGATAGAGCAGTATGGTAACGAAAAAACCGCGACACATCCTCCAACGCTCCATTGCATTGGTAATAAACACCGCAAACAGGTTGGGCAACAAAGCCATCAACACCAACTTAACGAACAATGGCGTCCGCAATATACTCTTCAAAACTTCCCACATAGGTAAATCGCCGTGATAGAAAGTTTTCATAAAAATATAACCAAACAACAACGGCAACAGCAAACCAAGGATTATACTCAACAAAAAACTATCAAATTTTTTCATATCCATGCTTTTTCAAATCATCTAAAACGCTATACTCCGTAATATCAATGTGCGTAGGTACTACAGAAATATAACCGTTTGCCAATGCCCACTCGTCCGTTTCTTGGTCGCCCAACTCTTGATTGATAAAACTGCCCGTAAGCCAAAAATAGTTGTTGCCATTGGGCGAAATGCGAGCATCAAACTCTTCCGTCCAATAACCTTTGGTTTGTCGACATACTTTCACGCCTTTTATTTCGCCTTGCGGCGCATTAACATTCAAGCAAACACCTTGCGGCAAAGGATGTTCCAAAAATTTACGCACAATAGCTTCGAAAAATGGTAAAGTAGCCGAAAAATCGGCATTCTTGCTATGATTAGTGAGCGACAGACCAACAGAAGGAATTTGATTGATACACCCTTCGAACACTGCGCCCATAGTGCCGGAATAGATAACATTGATTGCGGCGTTTGAGCCGTGGTTGATACCTGACAGCAGCAAATCGGGCTTACGTTTCAACACTCTGTTTAACGCCAATTTTACACAATCGGTCGGAGTTCCCGAACATTGAAAAAGCTCTACGTTTTCGTTGTTAGAAGGCAACTTTTGAGAATAAATGGGATTTTCCACCGTCAGAGCATTCGATTGTGCCGAACGCGGTCCGTCGGGAGCCACCACAACCACTTTCCCCAATTTTTGCGCTAAATTTATCAGTTCGGTTATGCCTTTCGACGTTATTCCATCGTCGTTAGTAATTAAAATCAACGGTTTTTTATCAGACATTATCTTTTCTTTTTAGGAGTTATTACATATTGAGTAAGAAAAATAAACAGAGCCGACAGAATTATCATATAAACTAAATCGCGACTATCAATAACACCCCGACACATCGATTTGTAATGGGCGTGAATACCGACAGATTGAATTGCATAAGCAGTGTCGCCATTGGAAAAAAGTGAGCCTAACAACTCAAAACCATAGAAAAAAGCGAAACAGATTACCACTGCCAACACAAAGGAAATCAATTGGTTAGAACTTATAGAAGACGCAAACAAGCCAATAGAAGTATAAACTGCCGATAATAACGCCAAGCCGATAAAAGCGCCCCAAAATGCCCCCGAATCAACATTTCCGAACGGCTCCGCCAAAAACAAAACAGAAACATACCACACCAAAGTAGGTATCAACGCTATCAACACCAATACCCATCCTGCAAAAAACTTACCCAACACAATGGACGAACGGCTGATGGGACGAGTTAGTAACAACTCGATAGTGCCCTGCTGATATTCTTCGGCAAACAAGCGCATGGTAACAGCCGGACACAAAAACAAAAAAAACCACGGAGCCATATAGAACAGCCCGTCCAAATTGGCGTATCCGTTGTCCAATACGTTATATTCGCCGGGTATTACCCACAAAAACAGTGCTATGGCAAACAAAAACAACCCCACAATAATGTAGCCTGTAGGTGTGTTAAAAAATGCCCAAAACTCTTTCTTGAAAATATTCCACATAATTCAAAAACAATTAATCGTAAGTTATAGGTTTAACTTGCAAAGATAACCTTTTTGACGGTGAGAATATGCCATTTTAGTATTTTTTTACAGAAAATCCGGTAAATATCCGATTGTGTTTTGCTTTTTTAGGCAAATGATAATAGTAAAAATCAGAGAGAATTGCTATTTTGCGCCTTTAAAACGAACATTTGACGGATGAGTAATTATTTTAACACTATTGATGATAGGTTTTCTGAAAAAAGAATTGTATTTTTGTAAAAGTTTAAACACCACAGTAATATGAAAAAAATTGTAGTTGCATTCGTTATGGGTTTGTTGGTAACAGCTTGCATAACACGGTCAGACTCGTTTGAAACCACAAAAATTGTCGGTGAAAAGACTATTTTAGACACCGATGGCAACATTGCTTTTGAAGTAAAAATAAACGTCGATTTTCCTAAAAAAGGAATTCCGACAGAAATTTTGTCCGGCATACAATACGTGCTGTTAACCGACCTGTTTGGAAGCGATTTTAGCACAAAACACATTGATTCCATTGCCAATGCTTATATTGACACTACTTACAAAGAATACGCCTTCGAACGTCAATATATGGAACTCAAATCCGATTATAAGTACTGTTATCAAGAGTTTTTGGACGGAGAAATCGAACAGAAAAATGCTCAATTTTTGTCGTACAAAATGAAACGCTATTATTTTTCAGGAGGTACTCACGGCTTAGAAACCACCACATTCCTTACTTTCGATTTAACTAACGGAACGCAAGTTACCCAAAGCGACATTTTCATTAACGGTTTTGAAGAACCTGTTCGAGAGTTGCTGGTAGAGAAACTACAAAAAGAATTTGAAGAAAGAGGTTCGGATATGGACAATCTGTGGATAGACCAAATTTTACCCAACGACAATTTTGCTCTTACCGAAAAAGGTGTAAAATTCTGGTTTAATCCCTACGAAATTGCCCCCTACAGCGAAGGTTCAGCCTGTGTAACGCTTACCTACGAAGAACTGAAACATTGGCTGCGACCCAACAATGCCTCGCTTAACACACTACTCAAAGAAGAGAAATGGTAACACTTATTCAAAAATATTTTCCCGACTTGTCTTTTGAGCAAGTGTCTCAATTTGCTCAATTGAACGACCTTTATACCGATTGGAACGCTAAAATTAACGTCATTTCGCGCAAAGACATCGGCAATTTGTACGAACGTCATGTGCTTCATTCGTTGGCTATTGCTAAAATTTTACGTTTCAAAAAGGGCACTTCCATTGTCGATGTCGGTACAGGCGGAGGCTTCCCGGGCATACCTTTGGCTATTCTTTTTCCTGAATCGCACTTTTGTTTAGTTGATTCCATCGGGAAAAAAGTCCGCGTAGCCAACGAAGTAGCAACCGGCATAAAACTAAACAATTGCACTTTCGTTCACGCACGTATGGAAGAGGTCAAAGAAAAATTCGATTTTGTCGTAAGCCGTGCCGTGATGCCGTTGCCCGATTTGGTACGTTTGGTTAAAAAAAACATCCGCAAAGAGAACAACAATGCACTGCCAAATGGTCTTATCTGCCTTAAAGGCGGCGATTTGCAAAGCGAAATACAACCTTTTCGCAAACAGGCAGAAATTTATCCGTTAAGCAATTTTTTTGAAGAAGACTATTTCACCACCAAACAAGGAATTTATTTACCACTATAAAAAAGTTATGAATATGAAAATAAAAGAGTTCCGCTGTAATCCGTTTGCCGAAAATACTTACTTGCTATACGATGAAACAGGCGAGGCTATCATCATTGATTGCGGTTGCTTGTATGATGATGAAAAAACGATTATGGCAAATTTTATTTCCAAAAACAACCTTACAATCAAACATTTGATAAACACGCATCTGCATATCGACCACATTTTTGGTAACGAATGGGCAGCACGTACGTTTGGAGTACTACCTCAAGCCCACCAAGCCGACGAATTTTTGATAGAACAAGCGGTGGCACAGGCGCGACTTTTCGGCATCTATGAAGAAGTAAAGCCGCAAGCTTTGGGCAATTACTTGAATGAGGGTGACCTTATACGGTTTGGTAATCAGGAATTGCAAATCTTACATGTCCCGGGGCATTCTGCCGGAAGCCTTTGTTTTTATAGCGAAAAAGAGAGTTGTGTAATAGTGGGCGATGTGCTGTTTCGCGGTAGCATAGGACGCACTGACCTGCCCGGAGGCAACTATGCACAACTTATAAGCCAAATAAATTCCAAACTACTTACTTTGCCCGATGAAACGACTGTTTACAGCGGACACGGAATCAGCACTACAATCGGACAAGAGCGACGGACGAACCCCTTTTTACAATAAAACGCAACATTGAACTTTTCAGATAAACAACTATCAAAATATATTATGCAATCTTGAAATAATGAAAAAAATAGCACTCATATTTAGCATTTTACTATCGGCAGGAACACTGTTCTCTGTGCCCGCTTTGCGCGACGCACGAACAGTGAAAGAAGCTGACGGAAAAGAACTAACTATCCGCCTACATGGTGATGAATTTTTCCATTACACTACCACAGAAGACGGATTTTTGATAGCCAAAGGAAAAAACGATTTTTTCGAATATGCGCAGATGCAATCGAATGACACTATTACAACACAAGGATGGCGCGCCAATAATGCCGACAAGCGTACATTGAAAGAAAAACGTTTTCTCAAAAAACAACCGACTGATTTTTCTGTCATAGCCACAACACGGCGAAATACCATTGCCAAAAGCCAAAGTATTTCTTCCAAATCATTCCCTCTTTCGGGTTCGCCACGCAGTTTGGTTATTTTGGTAGAGTTTAAAAACAAAGCGTTTACCGTGAGTTCGCCACAAGAGAAATTTACCGATTTGCTCAATCAAGAAGGTTATTCTGCCAATGGTGGAACCGGTTCTGCCAGAGACTACTTCAGGGACAATTCGTGCGGAAAATTTGTACCGCAATTCGATGTGGTAGGTCCTTTCAAGTTAGACAACGACTATGCTTACTACGGTGGTGGCAACGTAAACAACAACGATAAAAATCCGCGCCAAATGGTGGTGGATGCTTGTATAAAAGCGGCTGAAGCCGGCGTTAAATTTTCGGACTACGACAGCGATAATGATGGCGTAGTTGATAATATTTTTATCTATTATGCCGGTTACAACGAAGCCGAGGGCGGTCCCGATGACACTATTTGGCCACACCGTTGGATAGTATCTACATCCATCACTTTCGATGGGAAACGCATCAAAGATTACGCCTGCACATCGGAACTCAAAGGCAATTCAGGTGGTGCTATGTGCGGCATTGGAACCTTTTGCCACGAATTTTGCCATGTGCTCGGATTGCCCGACTTCTACGCCACTAACGGTGCCAAACACGGTACTTTGGGCAGTTGGGATATTATGGATTATGGTCCTTACAACAACCAAGGACGCACGCCGCCGTTCTTTTCCGCTTATGAACGCTTCGCTTTGGGCTGGCTCAAACCTACCATTCTCAAAGATCCTGCGTACATCACTATTGATACACTCAACACTTCGAACACGGCTTACCTTATTGCCAAAGACGGTATTCGCAATCTATGCGGCGGAAGACCTATTTGGGATGTTACGCCCATGCCTGCCGAATTTTTCCTGCTCGAAAACCGTCAACAAAATAGTTGGGACAGATTTATCGGCGGACACGGTATGCTTGTTTTCCACATTGACTATAACAAAACAAATTGGAACAGCAACACTGTTAACAACGACCCCGACAATATGGGTTGCGACATTATAGAAGCTGACGGCATGGCAAATAAGGGCACTTATGCAGGCGACCCATTCCCGGGATTGTTCGAAAAACGCTTTTTCTTCCCCAAATTGAAAAATGGCACAGACCTAAACCAACCTTTGACCTATATTGTAGAGGAAAATGGATTGGTATCGTTTCGTTACAAAGGCGGTGGCGAAGGTTATTCTTTTTTCGATAAAGAAAATGATTTAAAGACTTTCGTTACAGTAGCGGAAACACCTTCGCCTTCACAAGAAATAGTGCTTATCGGGAAAAGGCTGGAAACCTCGTACAAAATCAGTTTTAAAAATAACACACATTTCCAATTTTGCCTAAAAAACAGTGGTCAAGATTGGATTTCAACACCTCTGACCGTAGAACCGATTGACTCTACCATACAAGATACGTTATTGGTGCGTTATTTCCCGATGGAAGCCTCATTTAATGCCACACACAACGATACCATTTTGATAAAATGCGATTTGTACACTACTTTGGAAGTACCGATAGTAGGGCAATCGAGGCGACCGATAAAGGTAACCGTTCCCGTAGCAACCGAAGCAAGCGATATTACCGAAAATTCGTTTGTTGCCAATTGGGAAGCTTCCAATGATGCTACCGGCTACTATATTTCGGTCTATTCGGAGGAAGAAGGTCAAACAAACGCCTTGCACGAAGGATTTAAAATTGTTTTAGACAAAAAAGAGCTGCCATTTGAATGGGAGGCAACATTCGACGGAATTCAAACCGAAAAATTCGGCAAAGATTCGCCATCGCTGCCTTTTAGCAACAGCAGTGATACGCTGATAACTGAACACTACCTATTTCCCATCGAAAAAATAGAATTTTGGCTCTACAATTTCAGTTCCGGCGGCAGTCATTTCAAAGTAGAAGGTTTTGATGGTGAAACATGGCAACTCTTGGACGACATTGAGATAAAAACCATTGATAGAGAAATGCTCAAAAAGGTCGATTTACCGACAGGAAACACCTATTCACGGTTCCGTTTCACTTTTGTCAAAAACAAAGGCATGCTCTATTTTGACGACTTTACGGTCTATTTTTCAAAAAAAATCAACTACGTGATGAGGCATAAATATGTGGCAGAGACTCACCTTGAAGTAAAAAATCTTTTCCCGGGAACGGCGTACAAATATTACGTTCAAGCTACCGACAAAACCATGGTCGGTGATTCGGTGCTCTATGCCAATGTTACTCGCACCTCGAACGAAATAACCGCCACAACACTCTCTTCCGACAATCCGCGCACGCTAATGATACGTACCAAATCGGATAATTCGGGTTACATCGTGAAAATAGACGAAACACAACTGATTGCCGAAAGTTTGCTCTATATCTATTCCGTTCAAGGACACCTCATTACTACCGTGCAACCGACAGGCACAATTGTGGATATTCCCCAATTGCCACCCAACAATTTCTACATTATACGGTACAGTAAACGTGGAAAGATACGCCCTACCGACCCCACCGCAAAACTGTTTTACCAATAATGAAAACTTCATCCTAACATAAAAAGTATTATGATTTATTTTAGGCTTGCATAATTAATTGAAGAACAAAACAATAAGTAATAAATATTTTGATTTAAAATATAAAATGATATACGAATGTTGTATATTTGTGTCGTAAAATAGATGTTGTGTTTCATTAATATCGAAATAACGAATTATGACAATCTTATTATATCTAATCAATAAAAATATGAAAACAATTAAAACATTGGGAGCATTATTAATTGCAATTTTGGCTATTATTCTCAATAGCTGTACTTCTTTTTGGATAGCAACCTCCAACACAAATAAGTGGATAGCTCAAGAAATAAGACCTTCCGAGATTAAAAGAAATGGGGAAATTTTTTTAGAAGGCAAATTATCAGATGGTTCAACATATTTTGTTTTTCATGATGATACCGTTGAAATCGATCAATACTATTATTATAATTCTTTAATGCAAGATTTTGGTTGGAGGGAAAATGACAATGAGTGGATAGGTTCAGAATTTTATAGTCGCCGTTATAAACTTGGTTATATTTATATTAATCCGAGCAGGCGTGTAGCAATATATTTTTATCCAGAAGGAACATTTGATGCTTTCAAAGTAAAAATTAATAACTAAAGTATTATTAGTGTCCTATCTGTGTTTATTCATAAGGTTTATGCTTTATGCCCGCAAATACATTACATTCAAAGCCGTTTTAATCGATTGTCTAAAAGCGCAATAGAATATAAATAAAAAAATAACGAAACATAACAGGCGTTATGAAATAACAAAAAGCCTCCGAAAAATTCAGAGGCTTTCATTTTAAAATTTATACAGTTTACTTATTAACAATAAATTTCTGTAATTGCATACGTTCGTCAATGTCCACCATAATAAGATAAATACCATTGTTTAAACTATTTATTGCCACAGGAGCACCGACTTGAGTTTCGCCCGAAAGCATGGTTTTTCCCGAAAGGTCGAAAATGCGATAACCGATTTTCGAAGTTGTTTCAGAACTAATTGTGATATAATCTTTAGCCGGATTGGGAGAAATTTCAAATAGAGGCAAAGTGATATTTTCTACAGGCGACTGGCTGGAATACCACGCTTCATTCTTTTTTGAGCCCCAAATATGTTCCGCCAAATCGGGATAATCAATAAACGGATTGCGATTGTTTTGTTTGGTATACACAGCATCATTACGATTTTTCTCTTTTTGCGAAACAGGGTCTTGGCGGTGCCATTTCATAAATAATGCCACACCGTAATAGGTCAAACCACTAACGTCCTTGCCAAAAGTATAGCCCCAACTCGAACATTTGTCGGCATAGCGAGTAGCCATGTAAAAATAGGTGCGTGCAAAATCACCTTTGTATTCATCATCGGGTTCAAACACCGTGCCATAACTAGTATAGCCCGAAAGTGTACTCTCTCCAAGTCGACCAAGGGCTTTGCCGCCAAGACTTTTCCCACCCGAGCATTCGCCATATTCATAATTACTGCGCTGACCGTTCACTTTGCCGTCGGTAGGATAAACGTGAAAGGCATCGGAAACCATAGGACTTGCTTTACTAAACCAACTTTGCGGCACAGAATGTTCGCGATTGTAACAATCGCATACTGTTTGGTAATTACCGCATTTTTTTTGCCCGTGTGTCCATGTGCAGGTGGAATACATATCCCACACTTTGCCGTCGGCAGTAACATCGCTTGTAGGATACACATTGTACAAACCGTCGTAGCCAACATTATAATGATCTTTAATTTTTGAAAAAAGTGCTTGTCGCAAAGTTTCGCCACTTTTGCCTTCTGCAGAATTATAATAACCTGCCGGTTCCGCCGCAAACAAAACAAGCACTAAACACTGCAGTACACCTACTAAAATTGTTTTTTTCATTATCGTAAAATTCTAAGGTTAATAAACTATTTTAAAACTCTGTGTTCTACCGTTGTTTAATGCCTTAAACAAATAAACACCTTTGGGCAGAGTAAACACTTCTTCAAAAGCACAATGATTACGACTTTCAACAAGACGTCCCGTACAATCGAAAACTTTAACAATTGTCTCTGGCTCTATGTTCAGCACATGAAGCATGTCCCCTGCTTTATAATAAACCAAACTGTTAGTTTCAACGTAGTCAATCATTGTTTCATTTTCGGCTAAAGTAGTAACTGAAATTTCATTCGATTGTGCAAAACCCGCCGGAGTTACTGTGTAGAAATAGTTTGTTTTTGGCGTTAAACCTGTTACAACATAATTCTGTACATTGCTTACCAACTTTGGGAAACCGGTAATTAAAGTTTTAGCAAGTGCCGATTTTTCACCATCAACTACAAAATTCTTAATTTCCCATGTGGCAGCTCCGCTTGTTGTGCTCGTATAAACAAACGCTATTTTAACAGTTTTCCCGATATAAGCGTCCAGAATTACATCGCCCGATGCTAAGAAATTCCAATTCGACCCGTCCGGCCAGTTGGCAATGGTTAAATTCGTCCAATTTATGCCGTTGTCATCAGAAATTTTCACACTCAAGTGCGATAAATCACCAAATCTTCGAGCATGCCTGAAAGTTAATTTAGCCGAAACTGCATTTTGTAAATTTATTTCCGGTGAAATCAGCCAACTTTCCGATTCATAAGCTACTTGATTAAGAAAAGCAGAAGCTTTCATACCGTATTGAGAATCCCATTTCCAAATATACGATAGTTCTTCAGGTATTTTCTTGTCATCAATTGTAAAATCACCTTGACCAGCTTCAAACGATTCACTATAAAATGTAGTAGGTTCTTTGCCAGTCATAGTTTGGGTAAATACATTCAGTGTATAATCGGACACACCGGCATTAGTCCAATTGGCTTTAAAACTATTCTTCGTAATTTCTGTCGCTTCCAAAGCTGAAAATATACACGAACCCGACAAAGTAACGGGCACCGCAGTAAATTCCGAACTTGTAATTGTTAGAATGGCTGAATGTTCTCCAAGTTGCATCGGCAGGTATGATACCGTAACATTGTAGCCTTCCAAAGCTTGTGCCGCCGAAACCGTTGTGGGCGAAACGGTAAAATATTCAGCATTTACGCCTGAAATGGAAAGTGTTATATCTTCGGTTAGTAGTTCGCCCTTTATGGTAAGCGTTGTTGAACGTTTGCTGTCCACTGTCGTGTTGCCAAGTTCTATTTCAGTATTTTTTTGCGGCAAAGTCAAGGTAGGAACTGTAATAGTACAATCGCAGCCCGATTTGTCTTCACAGCCCAAGAAAGCGACATCAAGCGAACTCATCAAACGCGAAAAATCAACATTTTCACCTTTTCTGTTTCCCCAAATATATTCTACTAAACACGGATAATCGATAAACGGATTGCGATTGTTTTGAAAATTATTCACCGCATCTGCCCGATTTATCTCTTTGATAGACACCGGATCTTGACGATGCCAAGCCAACAAAACGTCTATTTCCCAATCCAAAAATTCAAGATAAGCATCATTGTCGGTCGGACTACGCATGGCATAATACGAACCAACATCCGGATTATCCTTGCGCCATGTCAGCTCATCACCATAGCATGTAGCCATATAAAAATAGGCACGGGCAAAATCGCCTTTATATTCATCTTTCGGTTCAAAAACATAATGATAGGTGCCATATTCTTCGGAATAACGTTTACCTATGCGTAACGAACCTGTAGTACTTGGGTCTTTAAAATCTTGTGTTGGAACACCCAATGGATAATTACTACGCGCTGAATTAGCCGTAATATTCGAAGGATTGAGGTGATAACAATCTTTGTAAGCATCATTATTTGCTCCACCCCACCACGATTTGGCAAAACTATGCTCTATATTGCAACCGGAAACTACCGCACCCGGCGTGGTAAAAGGTTTCCAATCATCACAATACATATCCATGCAAAGACCGGTAGCCGTATCACGGTCAGAATAGTAAAAACAATACCAGCTGGAGCCTTCTCCCGAACCATAGCTCAATACTGTATGGGCACGGATAATTTGCCTGAGAGTAGATTTGAGAATAGAATCACTTTTGCCGTTCGCTGTGGTGTAGTAACCTTCGGGCATTTCACCGGCAAAAACGCACGGCACAGCCAATAAAAAAACCAAAAGAAATATAAGTTTTCGCATATTATTTAGATTTAAGAACAGCAAAACAGTTTAATCAAGAAGCTATTCTCTTTAAATTAAACTAAAAAGTCAGTCTGTTTTCATAGCCCTTTTTATAAGGGGGCAAAAAGAGCACCAACGCAAAATTAGTGCTCTTCCCAACCATTTAACTTATGAAAACTTGAAGAAAAATCTTCAAACTCAATGCAAAGATAATGCTTTTATCTTATATACAACAAAATAATAGGATTTTTTTAAATTTAATTTTTGCCAACTATTGGACGCCCGTTTTTATCTACCAAATGGCAATCGAAAATAACTTTATCATTTTGGTTGGACACGACTACGTAACCCTTAGTTATCGGGGTGGCTCCTCCATCTTTGTACAGCCATGTTCCCTCTTTTTCATCGGAAATTGTAGAAAATGGCACAACAATTCCGAAAGGCGCAGAAGTATTTGAAAAACTGTATGTTCCGTTAGGAATAAAATCTTTTACGCTCAAAGGAACCATCAATTCCAATTGCAATTGTTCGGCGTTTCCTTCACTGTACAAATTAATACGCTGCACATTGTAATCGGTCGAATATTTAGTTCCCAAAAATTCCATATTCAGCGTTGTAAACGTTAAATTCAGAGGTTCGGGAGGCGTAACACCGCTAATATCGAAAGTCGGTATTTTGCCGGAATAGTTGACCGTTATCTGTTCGTTCTTTTCGCCGATAATCGAACACGAAACAGTATAATTTTCGCCTGTGGCAGAAACCGTTACCACACTTTGTTTGATAAAAATAACTCCAAATCCTTGTTCAGAATATTGACCAAGGAATGTACCTGTGGCATATATCGTATCATTCCGATTAATGGTATCGCCGGGTAAAAATGTCATTGGCAAAGGCGTTGATGAAGCCGCATAGTTACCGACCTGCACAAGTTTTTCGGTTATCGGCACTTGCAAATCGAGATTGAGAAAAAATCCTTCACCGGAAATTTCGCCATTGTCGGAAACATAAATACCTTGAGAATAGAGGCGCAACGTAATATTGTTGCTTTGCGATTTGTAGGCATCGCCGTGGAAAAAAGCTTTTGCTTGCGGAAACGTAAAATCGTAAACCAAAACATCTACAACCACACGACATGAGGCTGTTTTGTGTCCGGCTTTTGCAATTATTTCACATTCGCCCGTATAAACAGCCGTTACATTTCCGGCAGCATCTACCGTTGCTACATTTGGGTCGCTGCTTGTCCACGAAACAGTATTGGCATAAGTCGATGAAAGCGGCTCTATAATTACTTCCAACTGGTAACTGTCGCCTACTTTCATAGCCAATTCGGAATCGCTTAACCTGACATTGCTCACAGGATACTCGTCGCAAGCAGAGAGAATAAGCAACAATCCAAAAAATATGTATCCTAAACGTCTCATTGTTTTTTTCTTTCAACTGACTTGGCTGGATAATAAGCCGACAAAAAGCCCAATAATACCACCGTAATAAAAATTGCCACTACATCGCCAAACTGCACTTGTACAGGATAATTGTCCACCATAAAGCCCGAACCCATTTTGAGCAAACCTACATATTGCTGCAAGAAACACAAAATCAATCCGATAACCATTCCCACTACGGCACCTACTATTGAAATGAGCCACCCTTCGTACAAAAAAATGCGCTGTACCATTTCATCGGGAGCACCAATTCGGCGATAAATCTCAATATCTTCTTTTTTGTCAATCATCAACATCGAAAGCGAGCCGATAATGTTGAAAGTTGCTATTAAAAGAATGAACGCAAGAATGAAAAACGAAATCCATTTTTCTATTTTCATAATGCGGTAAAAATCTTCCTGTTGTTCCGTTTGATTTTGAACTAAAAATTTATCGCCCAAAATATCTTTAATGGCACTTTGCACCCGTTTAACCTTTGTTCCGTCGACAAGTTTCAACTCTACTGAAGTTGCTTCGTTTTGCGAATAATCAAGCAAATTGCGCACACAATCGGCTGAAAGCAACGCTACTTTATTGTCGTAAGCCTCCTGACCGGAAAAAAAGACACCCGAAACAAACAAAAATTCGCGCCGAAAAGCCGTTTCCGGTGCTCCTACATTAACGGTTCCTATCCGCTTGGGAACGTACAACGATAGCGGAGATTCAAAATTGACACCTGTACCAAGTGTGTTGGCGACTCCCAAACCAATAAATGCAGCGTACAGTTCGTTTTTCTTGAGCTTAAAAGCACCATCAAACGCCATAGACTCAACGTCAACCATTGCCGTATATTGTTGGGGAACGCCTTTTATAGTTACGGGCAATTGCTTATCGTCATAACACAACAGCGCATTTTCTTCGATAATTTCGGCGAAAACTGCCACTTCCGACATGTTTTTGATAGTAGAAAACTGCTCTGTTGCTACATCAAAACTTTTGCCTTGCACGGCAGTTATTTTCAAATCAGGGTCAAATTGCGAAAACGAATCTTTAACCAATTGCTCAAAACCGTTAAGCACCGAAAGCACACACACCAAAGCCATAGTTCCAACAGCTACGCCACAAACGGAAATTCCCGAAATGATGTTGATGGCATTGTGCGATTTTCGTGAAAACAGATAGCGACCGGCGACAAAAAATGCGAAACGCATATTCTTCATTTTTTCGCGCCATGATATCTTCCCTTCTGCCGACATTATCTGTTTTTCCTTAAAATGATTTTTTAAGTATGCCTTATTTTTGCAAAAGTTGGTCGATGTTTTCCATATAATCGAACGTACCGTCTATATGAAAAATCAACTCGGGAATGATGCGCAACTGGTGGCGGGTGCGGTTGCCCAACTCAAATCGAATTTTCTTAGTGGCAGCTTGAATTTTCGCCAACATATCTTCCCCTTTTTCGCTTGGAAAAATGCTTAAAAACACTCTCGCTTGACTCAAATCTGCCGTAACACGAACTTCGCTCACTGAAATGAGCGTTCCCTGATAATCGCGGGCATAGAGCAAAAATATCTCGCCCAATTCTTTCATTAGCAAACGCGCTATTTTTTCTTGTCTGATTGTTTCCATAATGTATTTGTTTTTTAGTTATAAAATTGTGCAAAAAACTACCGATAACGCACTTGTTGCCCAATACGAAGTATCGAACGGGGCGATATTTTATTCAATTTACAAAGTTTCCTTACCGTAGTGCCGTAACGCTGAGCAATGCGCGATAAATTGTCATTTCGGCGCACCCGATGGTAAGCCGCTTTGCTCAATTCAGCCAATTCTTCTTTGTGGCTGTACGTTTCATTGAGCGTAATGATATATTCATCGTCATACTTGCACTTTTTTTCCTTGAAATCAATCAATTTTGTTGGATTAAACGCATTGCCGAGAAAACGTATTTCGTAATGCAAGTGCGGACCTGTAGAACGACCGGTGTTACCGCCCAACCCGATAGGTTCGCCGGCTTTCACATCTTGATTAATCTCCACCAACACTTCCGATAAGTGCGCATAAACCGTTTCAAGCCCATTGTCGTGACGAATAGCCACATAGTGCCCGTAACCTCGCCGCTCATAATCCCTAATGCGCACTTTTCCGCCGAACGTAGCACGAACGGTATCTCCTACCGCCAATCCTAAATCAATGCCGTAATGGTAACGACAGCCGCGCAAACCGAACGGCGATGTAATGCGGTTGCTCACCAGCGGATAAACAAAATCGGTGCACGCGATATTAACGGAATCGGGCAGACTGTCGATTTTAATTTTATACGGGTTGAGCCATTGAATGTTCCACGAATTATAAATGTCGTTTGCCGGCATTTCGCTCAAATCAAATTCTTCCGAAAAATTGCCTTCCAATAAATTTTGTGGAATTGTATCAGCAAAGGCAATTGATACGCAAAATAGGCAAAATGCTAAAAACCACGTTTTATTTTTCATCAGAAGCGTATAAAAAAGATTGTGCAGCCGGTTGAAAATCGTATATTTCGTCTGTATCGAAGAAGCGCGCTAATTCGATTTTTGCATTTTCAACCGAATCCGATGTGTGAATAATATTTTCTTGCATGCTCATGCCAAAATCGCCACGAATAGTTCCCGGAGCAGCATTGCGCGAATTGGTAACGCCTGTCATAGAGCGTACAACCTGCACACAATCAAGCCCTTCCCAACAACAAACAACAACCGGTGTTGCCATCATTGATTTTTTGATGCGTCCGAAAAAAGGTTTGTCGGCTAAATGACTGTAGTGTTCCGAAAGAATAGCATCGGTGAGTTGTATCATTTTCATACCGGCTAAACGCAATCCCTTCTGTTCAAATCGGGAAATAACGGTACCTATCAATCCGCGCTGAACGGCACCGGGCTTAATAATTACAAGTGTCTGTTCCATAATTGTTTGTTTTTAAATTGTCTATGAAAAAAGAATTAATCAGGCAAAGGTAAAAAAATTATTCAAAAAAATCAATTATCTTTGCCATTCCTAATCAAAAATAATATCATCATGAATTTTTTAGACAAACTCATTTGGAACAATTCCATTAAAGATTGGATTTTTTCGTTGGCTTTCATTGTTGGAGCGTTTATTATTTGCTACATTTTCCGCCTTATAGGAAAACGATTAAAAAAAGTCGCTCAAAAAACTCCATCTAAACTTGACGACTTGCTGCTGATGGTTTTTAAAACGCCATTCCTAAGTGCTATCATGTTGTTGGGCATTTGGGTAGCTTTGGCACGCCTCAATTTTACACCGGAAATAAACGGATATATCAGAAATTCGTACAAAGTACTCATTATATTGAACATAACGTGGTTTTTGGTGCGCTTTAGTTTGACAATTGTCGATAAATACATCTCTCCGTTGGCAGAAAAAGACAATGAGAAAAAAATCGACACCCATATTCTTCGCGTCATTAAACGCGCCATACAATTTTTGCTTTGGTCTATCGGTATTGTGCTGTCGATAAGCAGCATGGGAGTTGATGTGGGTGCATTGATTGCCGGTCTCGGAATTGGAGGTTTAGCCGTTGCTTTGGCTGCACAGGATACGGCAAAAAACATTCTCGGCGGTGTTACTATTTTCACCGACAAACCATTCCGATTTGGCGACCGTGTCAAAATTGACAATGTAGACGGCTTTGTTGAAGAAATAGGCGTGAGAAGCACCCGATTGCGTACATTGGAAGGGAGATTGGTTATTTTGCCCAACAATAAAATAATAGACGGCATAATAGAAAATATTACCGAAGAGCCGACACGCAAAGTGATAGTAAAATTGGGGCTGACCTACGAAACCACCCCTGAACAAATGACTTTAGCAATAAATTTACTAAAAAAACTGCCTAGCGAAATTTCCGAAATAACCAAAGATACTGTTGCTATTTTCTCTAATTTTGGCGATTTTGCTCTTCAAATAGATTTTATCTACTACATCAAAAGCGGGAAAGATATTTTTGAAGCGCAGTCGAAAGTCAATTTTGCTATTTTGACACATTTCAACGAAAATAATTTGAAATTTGCACTCCCCGCACAAACAGTGTACGTGGAACAATACGAAAAAAGCAAATAATTCAACTATCTAAAAAACACAAAAGAGACGCAAATAAATTGCGTCTCTTTTGTGAAAAAACAGTATTTTACAAACTTTTTACCGCACCACTACTTTTTCGATAGCGTTACCGATGCGGACAATATAAATTCCTGCGGGAACGGTAACCTGCCCTTCTGTTCCTTGAAGTGGAAGTGTGCGCACCAACATTCCCGATACA
>ERZ795047.210-NODE-210-length-75974-cov-80.529433_pt1 | contig 75974 bp, 55 predicted proteins | sample MGYA00375131_ERZ795047 | MGnify/ENA primary metagenome ERZ795047 (study PRJEB30176, sample SAMN05720228) | activated sludge metagenome | isolation source: Anaerobic digester | place: Japan | collected 2015-05-20 ... | reverse complement strand
GGCAATATCTTAGGAGCAGTTCTGGTTTTTCGCGATATAACCGAACAGCGCAAGGCTAAAAAAGATATGGAGTACGAAAAGTCGCTATTAGATGCTCTGATGAATAATATCCCAGACAGCATTTATTTCAAAGACCAACAATGCCGCCTCCTCAGAATTAATCGCGGTATGATGAAATCCTTGAATATGACCCAGGATAGTGACTATTATCTCAAAACTGATATTGACCTTTTTGGCGAAGAATTTGGTCGAGAGACAGTTAAAGCGGATCTTCATCTTATAGAAACCGGCGAACCAATTGTTGGTATGATAGAAAGCCGTAAATTAGACGACGGCAGTTTGAATTGGACTTCAACTACTAAAGCTCCTATTTGGGATGCCAATGATAATATCATTGGGCTGGTTGGCGTAACTCGGACGATCAATGATATTAAACGGGCTGAAGAAGCATTGCAGTATGAAAAGTCATTGATGGACGCCTTAATGAATAATATCCCGGACAGTATCTACTTCAAAGACCGACAATGCCGCTTAATCCGGGTCAGTCACAAGATGATGCAAGACCTTGGCTATGAAGATGTCAGTCAAATCCTCGGAAAAACCGATGCGGATCTGTTCGGTGAAGAATTTGGCCGTCAAACTATGGAAACCGACTTCCGACTCATGGAAACAGGCAAACCAATTATTGGTTTGGTAGAAGGTAGAAAATTGCCAGATGGAAAGATTAACTGGACCTCCACTACTAAAATTCCTCTACGTGATCAAAATAATAACATTATCGGACTCGTCGGAATCAGCCGCGAAATCAATGAGATCAAGCAGGCCGAAGAACAACGTGAAAAAATCATTGCCGAGTTGCAGGAAGCACTCGACAAAATCAAAACCCTGAAAGGCTTAATCCCGATCTGCGCCTGCTGTAAGAAAATCAGAGACGACCAGGGTTATTGGAATAGTGTCGAGTCCTACATTAAAGACCATGCTGATGTGGAATTTACCCACGGCATTTGCCCTGATTGTATGAAAAAATTGTATCCCAATTATTGTAAAGACGATGAAAATAAAAACGAAACTTAAGACATAATTAGGCTAAATTAGGCTAACTTATAAACCAGGATTTCTCCTAATTTTTTAGCTATGTGACTTTTTATAAAGCAGTCTTTACTCAAGTCTCAGATTTTAGTTAGTGTCTAAACCCCAAATTTCAATAAGAAGAGCAGAACCCAATTGCTTAAAAATATACATAGCCATTTGTTTGGTATTATATTACAAGAATTACCAATAAATTAGGATATAAACCCTAAAAATATTAGAAGATACTTTATAATTTGTGTCATTGATAGTTTAAAATTATTTTTGTAAAATACGATTGTGAAGATTTTCGAAAAGCAAGTCAATAATTATCTAAAATATAGAAAAATATCAACCAAATTAATGAGGGAAGGATAATGGAAGAACTTAAAATATTATTAGCCGAGAGTAATGCCGAAACAGCTAAAAGGATCAGCAGCATCGTCACTAATTTAGGTTATCAGGTGATCGAAACCGTATCCAATGGAACTTCCGCCGTCAAAAAGGCTATCGAACTAAAGCCTGACCTGGTGCTCATTAGCTCATCGCTTAAAGGCAAACTAAATGGAGTTGATACTTTCACCCAGATTCGCCAAAATCTTGATATCCCGATCGTCTTTATAATCGGACAATCTGAAAAATTAGACCTTGAAAAATTAAAACAAGTAGGTGCCAACGGTTATCTTTTCGAACCGTTTACTCTCGAACAGGTTCGTTGCATTATCGAACTGGCTCTCTCCAATCACAAATCCGAACAAAATTCAATTAAAAGGCAGGCACTTCTTTCCACAACGCTGAAAAGTATTGGCGACGCGGTAATTACCACTGATCAAAAAGGCTTAATTACTTTTCTCAATCCAGTCGCCGAGAAATTGACCGGCTGGTCATTGTCAGAAGCCGTCGGCAAACCGCTCCTAAAAGTATTCAATATCATCAATGAATCCACCGGGAAAAAACCACCTAATCCGGTCAAAAAAATCTTAGAAGAAGGTCTAGTTATAGAGTTAGCCAATCATACGGTATTAATCTCGCGCAATGGGCAGAAAATACCGATTGACGACAGCGGCGCACCAATCAAAGACGAGTATGGCAATATCTTAGGAGCAGTTCTGGTTTTTCGCGATATAACCGAACAGCGCAAGGTTAAAAAAGAACTCGAGTTTGAAAAGACTTTAATAGACGCAATGCTGAACACCTTCCCTGATTATATCTATTTCAAGGATTTAAATAGCCGTTTTTATCGGATCAGCAAATCTTTAGCTACCGAGGTTTTTGGATTGCCAGATCCGAAGGATGCGATCGGCAAAAGCGATTTCGATTTCTTTCCTCCTGAGTTCGCTCAAAAAGATTATAACGGTGAACAAGAGATCATCAAAACTGGCAAGCCAATCATTGACCGAGTAGAAAGGAAAAATTGGGTGAACGGAACCGTGTCCTGGTCCTCCGTTACAAAAATTCCACTCACCGACAAAGAAGGTCAAATAATCGGGACTTTCGGAGTTTCTAAAAACATCACCGAAAGTAAAAAACTGGAAGAGGCTCTCCGACAATCCGAAGAAAAATACCGCAAACAATTCGAAGAAAACATTGATGCTATTTTCTTAGCCGATGCCGAAACCGGTATCTTGATAGATTGCAACAAAGCCGCCGCCAAATTAGTCGGTCGAGAAAAGTCGGAAATAATCGGACAACACCAGCGGATTCTGCATCCTCCGTCAGAAATCATCAATGGGCAAAGTCGAACATTTCTCGAGCATAAAAAAGTGAAAGAGGGACAAACCTTAGAAAGCCAGATCATCACTAAGAGCGGCGAAATCCGAGATGTCGAAATCAAAGCCAGTGTTTTTGAAATTGAGAATCAAAAAGTTGTTTATGCCCTATTCCACGACGTTACGGAACAGAAACGAATCGAGGCAGAACTCGCTAAAGAGCGTAACCTTCTACTCGTTTTGTTAAACACCACTCCCGACCATATTTATTACAAGGATAGAGACAGCCGATTCATTAGAATAAGCAATGCACTTGCGAAGTGGTTTGGTCTGGATGATCCAAGTCAAGCAATAGGCAAAACAGATTTCGATTTCTTCAGTGAAGAACATGCCCGACCTGCATTTGAAGATGAACAGCGTATCATTCGTACTGGTCAACCGATAGTCGGAATCGAAGAAAAAGAAACCTGGCCTGATGGTAGGGTAACATGGGTCTCGACAACTAAAATGCCGTTGATCAATGAAAAAGGCGAGATTATCGGCACTTTCGGAATTTCAAGAGACATCACTGAGCGTAAAATAGCCGAAGAACAATTATTAAAGGCTATGGAAGAAGTAAAAAACAGTGAGGATAAGCTAAAAAATATCATTAATGGTTCTGCAATCCCCCAATTTTTTATCGATGAAGATCACAAGGTCGTCTATTGGAATACCGCTTTGACCGAACTAACCGGCATAAAAGCAGAGGAAATCGTCGGCACATCCAATCACTGGAAAGCTTTTTATCAAGAGCAAAGGCCTTGTCTCGCCGACTTACTCGTAGAGGAAAATATCAAAAACCTGCCCGAGTGGTATTCTGATACATACCAGAAATCTCATTTAGTCGAAAATGGTTTCGAAGCTACCGCATTTTTCCCAAATTTAGGCAAAGATGGGAAATGGATATTTTTTACGGCGGTAGCGATCAAGAATTCAAAAGGTGAAATTATCGGATCTCTGGAAACTCTGGAAGATATTACCGCACGCAAACAAGCCGAAGAACAACGCGAAAAATTTATCGCCGAGTTGCAGGAAGCACTCGACAAAATCAAAACCCTGAAAGGCTTAATCCCGATCTGCGCCTGCTGTAAGAAAATCAGAGATGACCAGGGCTATTGGAATAGTGTCGAGTCCTACATTAAAGACCATGCCGAAGTGGAATTTACCCACGGCATTTGCCCGGATTGTATGAAAAAATTATATCCAAATTATTGTAAAGACGATAATGATAAAAAAGAAGCCTGAGCCAAGGTTGGTCTATTCTATACGTTTTATCAGAATCTGATAGCCATCGGCTTTGACGACTTTATTATAAAATTCTTTGAATGCGGGATAAATTTCCGGCGTAATCTCGGATTCCTTATTTATCATTAGCCGAGCGCCTTTTAAAATTCTATCATTATAATCCAGCGTAAGCCGATAATCGGCAATCGGACAGGAATATTCGTAATACGGAGTAAATTCTAACGGTTGATACCCAGCCGGGAAGGTGATTGTGATTTCCTCACTAATCGTATCGGCATTTGGCCAGTAAGTAAACGGATAATTTCTTTTATCATACGATAGCGCCCTAATTGGCGAAAGCCGATCAGCCCAGGGGATGCGTAAAATGAGAAATTTTCCGGCTTCCGTTAAATAATCTGGAACCTTAAAAGTATATTCATAATCCAAAGTCGGTTTAATTGAGTCGATGTCAAATAAATTAAAGCTAATCAGTTCCACGTTGGGAAAATCTTGAGCCAACGATTCGATTAATTCCTTATCGCGATCGGCTTGGCTCTTGAATCGGTAAATCGCGCGAAATTCAGCCGTCTGAGCACCTTTACGAGTAGTGTGAAGCTCGACCCGAATACTGTTATCGGTCTGAACTTCGACTTTGGTTCGTCGTTGGCGAACACTCCCCATAAAAAAGTGGCGCGTTAGATAAAACGGTTGGCAACCCTTCTTGATTTCGAGCGCAAAAGCCCCTTGATCCGCCAAGGGCACCGAACCGACCGGAAAATTCTGCGCTGTCAAATCGAGATAGAGCGTTCCCTCTTGAGTGGCAACGCTGACGATGGCATGATTAAAGGCTATCGAAGGCAACACGTGTTTATTCAAACCTTCATAGCGAGCGTTTACCAACACGAAATTGGCTGTGAATCCCGCTGAGCGCAACATAGCGATTCCGAGGGCGGCTTTATCCTTGCAATCACCGATGCGGGTTACGAATACATCGCGGGCTTTTTGAGGAATCAAACCGGACTGGCGGAAGGATACACTGCTATAGCGAATATTTTCGGTGATATAATTATAAATACGGGTAATTTTCTCATGCTCGGTCAGCGGCTCATTTTCCGGTAATAAAGTCTTGAGAAATTCGTCAATCTCATAACATGAACGAGTTCTGGTTTCCGCCAGATCAATATACCAGTTCACGATATAATCCCAGTCCGGAATGCTTGAAATATGCAATATTTTTCCGATATCTGCTAGGGGAGGCATATTGTATTCCTCTTTTATGGCGGGAACGTCGTTCAGGCGCCATTCATAGAGAATTCCATCCGGCGTTTCCCGGATAGCCGAAGGTTCATCCGGCATAAATTGACCTTTATACTGAAATTTCACATTCGGCGGAATCAATAAGGCATAGCAAACTTCCCGCACAGGAAAAAATGTATTGAAACTGAAATCGTCCCAGAAATGCTGGGATAGTTTGCCGGAGTAATAATTGCGAATTTTCCATTTAAGGTAAACGGCGTCACCGGGTTCGAGTGATTTAAATACAATATAGCCCCAGCTAACGTCAGCATCAATTTTGGAGCCATCCTTTTTTAAGGTTTGCGCCTTTTCGACAATCAGTTCTTCGTTATAAGCGTTATAAGAAATCCGGTATTCTTTGAAAGCATCGATTCCTTCCAGATTAAAAACCGTCGCCAGAATTTCCTGGCTCATTTCAGTTGCGCCACCATAAACGACACGCCGACAGGCATTGTATAGAATAACCGCCTTTTCACCGGGATACTGCTCAGACGATGGGCAATTGCGAAAAAGACTATCAATATCCACCGTATCGAAATTGTTAAAAATTGATGCGCGTCCTTGCAATTGCCTTAATTTATCGCGTGCTTCGTAGTAAGTCGGACTCAATTCCAGCGCTCGCTGGTAAGACTTAATAGCCGCGGCGGATTGACTGGACGAACGTTGGATTTCGGCGCGAGTACCCCAGTAGCCGGCACATTGCGGGCAGATTTGGAGAGCCTTCTCGATATAATCCAAAGCGGTGGAATAATTATGCCTATTATAGAAATTTTGCGCCATTTGGTAGAAAATGCCCGGTGAAGCCGGATAATATTCAATCGCCTGCCGATAAGTTTTTTCCCAGTTCTTAAGGTCAGCAGCTTTTTTATAATAATCGGCTAATTTGAGAAAAGCCGTCTGCTCGGTATGGTTTTTCACGTATTTACGTAAAATGGGAATAGCAGCTTTGTAATTTTGTTTAACGTTTGCTTCGAGGTTGGCTTTGGTTTCGACAATGTTCCAGTTATCCGGAAATTGATGGTAAGCGGCATTGATTATCTCGATTACCTTCTCGGTCAGACCGCGTTTGGAATAATAAGCGATAAGTTGCAATTGTAGATTGGGCGAATCCGGTATCAATTGCGCCAGTCGTTCGAGCAGATTCTTGGCTTCATCATAATTTTTCTTTGCGAGAAGTTCAGAGATTCGGTATTCTAAAACGCCTGGAATATCCGGATCAAGATGGTAAATTTTTTCGTAAGCGGATTTAGCTTCGTCATATTTTTCACCGCGCAAGTAAGCTTCAATCAAATGTAAATAAATCATAGCATTAGTCGGAGCGCGTCGCAGAGCCTCGCGCAAAATCAATTCGGACTCGACTGCTTTATCGTTTAAAGCATAGCATTCCGCTAACAGAAGATAATTTTCGAGATGGTCAGGATTTTCTGCAATTTTCGCCAGAAAAAATTCCTCAGCGAAGTTTGGGATTGGTTTTTTCCCGGCGCCGGGATGTGATTTATATGAATACATTAATGCAGAAATTTTCAGGTCAGGCAATGAATTGCCGGCTGGATCAGTTAGTCGTGCCGCAAAGTTGCACTGCGTAATCTCCGAAAATCCACATTTGATCAATAGACGATTCCAGCCTGCTTGCAGTTCAGTTTCGACGCTATAAGTATCAAATCCATTGTTATTCTCATCGAAGCATTCAATCATTAGTTCATCATTCAGAAAAACCTTCAACGAACCTGACGTTCCGACCCGCAAATGAACAGTTTGTTTCTGTGGTGAAAAAATAAAAGTATTGCCGTAAAAAACTGCATCGGCATCGGCAAAGTACCGACGCATATCAATCCATTTGTCATAACGCACTTGCGGAATCCGGAACCACTTAATCGCAATATCATTTTGTCCGCGATAAACTGCCGCCGTGTCGAATTCGGTCTCCGGCGGATAGACTTTATCATAGCCGGAAGCCGAAATATTATCGAATGGGCCAATCAGCATCCAATCGGTGATGGCATCAATTTTATTGAAGTAGAAAAGCGCCTTTTTCAGATTGGCATGTTCGTTATAGTAGTGCCCTAACTTTTCATTGGCGTTGATTCGCATCGTAGAATGGCGGGCAGTGCGCGCTAAATTATCGAAGAGCATCTGGATACCAGCTGATTTATATTCCTCGGCGTTGGTTAATCGGGGCGCCATCATAGCGGCAAAAATATAAGGTTCAAAATCGGCTTCGGTACTAATGACTTTGGCGTAGGTTTGCCAGGCTTCCAGATATTTATATTGCATTTCATAAAGGTAAGCTAACCCGATGTAAGCACGCGTGTCGTTAGGATTGGCTTGGATGGCTTCTTGAAATTTCTGTTCGACGAGTTTCTGGTCGTTTCGGTTCCAGGCTTGCCAGGCTTCCTCCACAAATTGAGCACTCGTGAAAATATTAGAGAAAAGGGACTCGCCGAATAGCAGAATAATTAATATGGTATTTCTAAAAAATCGGGTAGCTCTCATTTTTATTTTCCTGTTTTTAGGCAATTTCGATAATATAAATTAACAATTCCCATACTACCGAATAATAAGTCTTTTGGCTGAAAAATGAAACGATTTTATGATCTATCTAAATCGGGAAAAATTGTGCTGTTTTTTAAAACATCCCCTCTATGGGATTTCCACCTGCCAGAGTAAAGAATCCTGCGTCTGGCGCGGATTATGCAACCAGACCGCCAAATGATAGCGGTCATCAGAATAACCGGTGAAAATTGTTAGAAATGTATAGTAACAAATACATCTGCAGTAGCATCTTTCGTAGGGTATCTCACAGGTATCTCTGATCATAATCTTAAGACTGTCACCGGACTGCTCACTTTCGACAACGAACGGCGCACAGCAAATGTAGGTAATACCGGTAAAAATCTTTAGCGTATCGTCGCTGATTTCCCAGCTTAGTGAATCATTTTGAATCGCCGCTTTTGGTAAAATGTCACCCCCCTTGTATTCATTACATCCGCCGTATTCGGTTCGTAATAACGAAAGAATAGCGGCAGTTGGTGGTTCACTGCCATTATCATTACAAGCCATAAATCCGACAATTAATATTCCCCAGATTAGCAGGACTTTGAATTGTTTTAACATAGTCACCTCCTGATTGCGACTTTACTCAAAGATAAACAAAAACCTGGGATATTTAAACCATTATTTATTCAAAGCCGAGGAATGGGCGATTAAATTTTTTCCGAATTTTATTGATGCCCTGCAAAACGCCCGGTCTTTGGACTAACTTTCTTTCGAGCCTGTATTTACCGGGAAAATTCATTAAAATTATACCGACCAGAATCGTTAAGATACCCTGCCCTGGGATAAACAGTAGTAAAAATCCGACTATCAGGAAAATAAGTCCGATTAGGTTTTTGACTATCAGTAATATTACACCCAAGAGCGGTCGCTTGGTAATCAAGAAGCTTTTACGGCGTTTGGGATTGGAAAAATAATCCGCCGGAATCATCAGAATTAGTACCCCCATTAAAAGAATTGTACCAAAAAATGTGATTAAAGAAATCAGACCGGCATATTTCAACAAAGTGGTATGTGCTTTAAGCCAATCATAAAGTAGCGGAAAACGTTCCAGAAAATTCAGGTCCATTTATCAGTAAGCAACTAATTAAAGACCCAGAATCTTTTCGAGCGGTCGGCGCTCCGGCACATACTTGTCAGGAATTTTACCGGCATTCCAATCAGCAGAAACATACAAACCGCAGTAACAACGCCCGTATTCCTTTACATCCGGCTCGCGGTAAACGCATGGGCAAATGATATCACGATCCGATTCGCGATCACCGACCGCCAGACGACATGGACAAGCCATATAGCCATAACGTTCTTTGTTGATCAATAAAGAATTCAGCAATCGGTCAACGTGCTGACGATCTTTATTGAAAAAATAGCCTTTCGGCTCCTGAAGTTTGCGAAGCGATTCAAATAACTGTTCTGTGTTCATAATCCGAGTGCCTTTTTGATTTCTTCCGGACGATAGCCGACAATAACGTTGTCTCCGATGACAATTACTGGAAAAGCAACTGTCGGTGTTAATTTATGAATCTCCCTAATGACTGCCAGTTTTTGTTCCTTGTCTAACAAATCTACGTCAATACTATCGTACTCGATTCCCAGACTCTTGAGGAAGGCTTTGGTATTCTGGCAATAAATGCAGGTGCTGAGAGCATACAATTTGACCTTTTTATCCATAAACGACTCCTTTCTTCGGGACTAATTCTGCGGATAAATTTTATTTCGGTGCTTTTGAGATAATTTCACAATGATATTGCAATCTGATTACCAAAACTAAAACAAATATAAGCGTTTAAAATTACAACCGGTAAAAATATTCTTAAAGCGGCTTTGAAAGTTTCTCTCAATTTGATACTGGCTTTCGGTTGTTTGAGATGATCGAAGTCGCCGGTCTCAGGGTTAAGGTGGTAATCTTTTCCCCACTCAACATAATTTTTCATAATTTCCCGTACCGCAGATGCGATATAACGCACTTCGGCCTCAGTCATAGTCGAATGTAACGAAATGCGCACCCAGCCGGGCTTCAGACTCAAGTTGCCCTGATCAATCTGATTCATAATTGCTTTGGATCGTTAGTCGTCAATATGTAGTAAAACATGACCGTAAGTTCCAGCGCAGAGACAGCCGCCACGTGTTTGGATACCGAAGCGATCATTAAGTAGGTGTACGATCAGATTATGATGAACTTTTGGGAAGAAATCAACAAACCAAACTGAATAACTAAATTTCACTTTCGATTGTTAGAAGTAATTAGCATTAACATATTTTACTACGTTTTAGTTTAAATTAAAGACGTATTTCTGGTGAAAATTAATTGTCTCTGGTTCCTTCTTATTTTAAATTAAAATGCTATGAACGAATTTAAACTATTGACCAATTTTAAGCCGACCGGCGATCAACCGCAGGCGATACGGGAACTGACCGACGGGATATTACGAGGCGACAAGTTCCAGACTCTGCTCGGGGTAACCGGAAGTGGTAAGACTTTTACCATGGCACAGGTCATTCAGAACGTGCAAAAGCCAACCTTGGTTATTTCCCACAATAAAACACTTGCCGCGCAATTATATGGAGAGTTTAAGGCGTTTTTCCCCGAAAATGCGGTCGAGTATTTTATTTCGTTCTATGATTATTATCAACCAGAGGCTTACCTGCCGGTTACGGATACTTACATCGAAAAAGACTCCTCGATCAACGATGAAATTGATAAACTGCGCCTCAAAGCTACCAGCTCGTTAATTAGTCGCCGCGACGTTATTGTGGTCGCCAGCGTTTCCTGCATTTACGGTATCGGCTCGCCGGAAGAATACACTCGCTTCATTGTTACTCTTAAAAAAGGCGACCGGATTGGCATCCGTCAGCTTTTCGGCCGACTGGTAGATATTTATTATGCTCGTAATGATTTAGTGTTGGAGCGCGGCAAATTTCGGGCGCGGGGCGACATCGTCGAGATTCGTCCGGCTTATGAGGATTACGCCTACCGCATCGAACTTTTTGGCGATGAGATCGAGCATATTTACATCTGCGATCCGTTGACCGGCGAAGTCACCAACGAGCAAGAAATGGTCGTAATCTTTCCGGCTAAGCATTTTATTTCTTCCGAAGAAACGATTCAGCGTGCCATTGTTTCTATCGAGGAAGAGCTAGAGGCGCGCCTTGAAGAATTACGTTCTGCCGGTAAATTATTAGAAGCCCAGCGCTTGGGACAGCGTACCCGCTTCGACCTCGAAATGATTCAGGAAGTCGGTTACTGCAGTGGTATCGAAAATTATTCGCGGCATTTCTCCGGTCGTAAGCCCGGTCAGCAACCTTATACTCTGCTGGACTTTTTCCCGAGGGATTTTTTACTAATAATTGACGAATCGCACGTCACTTTACCTCAATTGCGCGCTATGTATAACGGCGACCGATCCCGGAAGGAAGTGCTGGTCGAGTATGGCTTTCGTCTGCCGTCGGCTCTGGACAATCGTCCCCTCAAATTCCACGAATTTGAAAAGATGGTCAACCAGGCAGTTTTTGTCTCCGCCACTCCCTCCGATTACGAATTGGAAAAATGCAACGGCGTAGTCGTGGAGCAGATTATTCGTCCAACAGGTTTGCTCGATCCGGAGATTATCGTAAAACCTACCAAACATCAGATTGACGATCTAATTGACGAAATTGCGGCTGTCACCGCTCGCAAAGAACGCGTGCTGGTCACTACGTTGACCAAGAGAATGGCAGAGGATTTATCTGAGTATCTGCGCGGTATGGGACTTAGAGTCCGCTATTTACATTCCGAGATTAAAGCCCTCGACCGTGTCAGCATTTTGCGCGATTTGCGGCTGGGAAATTTTGATGTGCTGGTCGGCATTAATCTCCTGCGGGAAGGTCTCGACTTGCCAGAAGTATCATTAGTCGCGATTTTAGACGCCGATAAAGAAGGATTTCTGCGTTCCGAGAAATCTCTGATGCAAGTTTCGGGTCGGGCGGCGCGCAATATCAACGGTCGGGTTATCTTTTACGCCGATGAAATCACCGAATCAATGCGCAAAGTCATCGAAGAAGTCAGCCGCCGCCGCAAGGTTCAACAGGATTATAACATCGCCCACAATATTCAGCCTCACACCATTTATAAATCCGTCGCAGAAGTAATGCAGACCACCGCCGTGGCTGACGTTAAACCGACTCCAATCCAGACCGACCAGCCGGTTGGCGACCGCTACCGCGCTAAAATGGAAACGTCTGAGATCATCGAACTACTTCGTCGCGAGATGCTCGCCGCCGCTGAAAACCTAGAATTCGAAAAAGCCGCCGAACTGCGGGACGAAATCGCCCGCCTCACCGGCCAGAAGAAAAGCCTATCTCGCGAAAATCTGCTTTAGATTTTTCCGACTAAACCGATTTGCCCAAGTACAAAATTTTTAAATGAATTGCTTATGTAATCCAACCTTTTCCTTGTTTCAATAATCAAAACTCGGTAGATTACTACGACATTTTGACTTACTCTAAAATGATTAACATTTTTATTTTAATAAACTTTAAGATGAATTAAATGAAAGTTCTAATCGTCGGAAGTGGTGGTAGAGAACATGCCTTAGCTTGGAAGCTGTCACAGTCACCATATATAGCTAAAATCTACTGTGCGCCCGGTAACGCCGGGACTGCCCTTTTGGCAGAAAATATTCCTCTTAAAGATAACGATCTGGACGGGCTACTAAAATTCGCACTCGAGAATTCTATAGATTTAACGGTAGTTGGTCCGGAAATCCCACTGGTAAATGGCATAGTTGATCTATTTCGTGCTCAAGGTTTAAAGATTTTCGGCCCAACATCTGCCGCCGCCCGACTGGAGGGCAGTAAAGTATTTGCCAAGCAATTTATGAGTCGTCATCAAATTCCGACTGCCGCTTACCAAGTCTGCGATTCACGCGCCGCAATGGAATCTGCAACTCATTTCAAGACTTTTCCCTATGTTATCAAAGTTGACGGATTAGCGGCTGGTAAAGGCGCTCTAATAATTCACAACGACGATGACTTAAGAGAAGCTTTTGTGGCAATCTGGGATGAGAAGCGTTTTGGTACCGCTGGAAATAAAGTCGTAGTAGAAGATTTCCTGCTCGGCGAAGAGCTCTCGGTTTTCGTTATCACTGACGGTGAACACTATCTTATCCTACCACCAGCTCAGGATCATAAACGCATCGGCGAAAATGATACTGGACCTAATACCGGCGGTATGGGTGCTTACGCTCCGGCGCCGCTTGGCACTCCGCAAGTAATGCACAATGTCGAAAAACAAATTATCATTCCAACTTTGAATGGTTTAAAAGCCGAGGGAATTCCTTATACCGGTGTACTTTATTGCGGCTTGATGATTAACGGGACCCAGCCTTATGTGGTCGAATTCAACGCTCGCTTTGGCGATCCTGAGACCCAGGTGATATTACCCCTAATTGAATCGGATCTGGGAGTGATTTTACACAGCGCAGTTGAAGGAAAGTTAGATGCCACGATGATGAAATTATCCCGAAAAACGGCAGTTTGTGTTGTTATGGCTTCGGCCGGTTATCCGGGTGATTATGAAAAAGGCAAGGTTATCTATGGCTTACAAGGTGAAAAGCCAGAATCAGATACGATTGTATTTCAGGCGGGAACAATCCGAAATAATGCCCACTTTTTAACCAACGGCGGTCGGGTATTAGCAGTGACTGCTCTGGCAGATAATCTCGAAAAAGCCATTGCCAGAGCCTATGAGCGAGTCGCCGAAATTACCTTTGTGGGCGCTTACTACCGCCGTGACATTGGTCAAAAAGGATTACTCCGCCAAAAAGATTTATTGGAAAAAATTTAAGAAAAGAAGCAAAAAATGGACAACGAACGCATTAATAAACTACAGCAGAGTTTCGGCATTCTGGGCGAATCCGATTACATTAAGGAAATCGTCGAAACTATTGATCAAGTCGCGCGCACCGATATTACCGTCCTGATTTGCGGCGAAAGCGGCACCGGCAAGGAGGTCGTCGCTAATGCTATTTATCGCCATAGCTTGCGCAAACATCAGCCCTTCGTCAAAGTCAATTGCGGGGCAATTCCAGCCGGGATTCTGGAGAGCGAACTCTTTGGTCACGTCAAGGGTTCTTTCACCGGCGCAATCGAAGACCGCAAAGGCTATTTTGAAACTGCCAATCACGGCACAATTTTCCTTGATGAAATTGGCGAAATGCCGCCAGAAACTCAGGTCAAACTTCTGCGAGTGTTGGAACTCGGTGAATTCCTACCGGTGGGCGGCTCCGAAGTACGCCGCGTGGACATTAGGGTCATTGCCGCAACCAATAAAGAACTCGCCACTGAGATCGAGCGTGGAAATTTTCGCAAAGACCTTTATTACCGCATAAAGACTATCACCATTTATATGCCGCCCTTACGTAAACATCCGGAAGACATCCCGCTTTTAGTTGAAAAATTTGCCCTGGACTTCGCTAATCGCAATTCGATCGCTTTTAAGGGTTTTTCGCCCACCGCTCTGAATTTATTGCGCGAATATTCCTGGCCGGGCAATATTCGGGAATTGAAAAATTTTGTCGAGAGTATGATCGTTCTGGAAAAAGGCGAGGTAATCACTAGTAGTATGGTCGAGAAGCATTTGCTGGGCGAGCCACGCCACATCCCTTCGCCTCATCTGCCGATGAAAATTAGTAAAAGTGTCGATCAAGCCGAACGTGAGTTAATTCTCCAACAAATTATGGTACTCCGGCAGGAACTGCATGAAATCTATGAAGCTGTGATTACCAACCCTCTTCCACTAAAATATGAAGCCTTGCGCGAATTGGAAATCCCACCCAGTCTGCCCCGACCCAAAGTCGAAGAAAAAGAAATCGGGAAACTAGATAACGCCGAAATCATTAACGACGAGATTATCAATCCCGAAATGGTGGGGAAAGTAACCCTCGCTGAAGTCGAAAAGGAATTAATCCAGCGCACTCTCAAAAAATTCAACTATCGCAAACGCCAAGCCGCCAACGCTCTCCAAATTAGCGAACGCACTCTCTACCGTAAAATCAACGAATACGGACTGGAAGAATCAAGGTAATCGCAATGCTATTCAAGCGTTTAGCTCCCATCATAAAATTTATTCCAGCGGTTTTATTATGTTTGATAATCAACTCCTGCTGGCTTTATTCATTTAAAGGCACCTTGCCGCCCGGCATCAAAAGCATCGCCATCCCGCTTTTTGAGGACCGCACGGCTGAGTTTAATATTCAACAGATAGTCACGGATAAGATCCGACTTGGTTTTATCAAAGAAAATTTACTGAAAGTTGTCGAAGAGGATAACGCTCACTCAGTCCTATACGGAACCATCTTGAGCATTGATGACAAACCTCTGGTTTATGACGAAGATGAAAACGTCGGCGAATCCGTTACCGAATATCGGGTAACAATCAAGATCGAGATCGAGTGGTACGATAAAGTCAATGACCGCACAGTTTTCAAAAAACAGTTCATCGGCTATAGTGAATACGACCCGACCGGCGCCACGTCCAAAACGCGTGAGGTGGCTCTAAGCGAAGCAATTAATCAAATTACAGAAGATATTATGAACACAATTCTGGCAGATTGGTGAGTATTTTATCGGTTATAGATAAAATTAAATAGAATCTGATCGGACTCGAAAGGGGCAAAAATGCAATCGGTTTTCATTAAAGACATTCAAAATTACAACAATCAAGAAGTTACCTTAAAAGGCTGGGTTTATAATCTGCGTTCCAGCGGTAAAATCTGGTTTTTACTCTTGCGCGACGGCACCGGCTTGATTCAGGGTATCGTATCACGCAATGATGTTTCCGAAAAAATTTTCAATTACAAGGAAATCCTGACTCAGGAATCGTCCGTCAGCGTTAGTGGACTCATCCACGAAGATAAACGCGCGCCAGGCGGTTTTGAAATCATCGTCAAAGATATTCAGGTCTATCAAATTGCTAAAGATTATCCGATCACCCTTAAGGAACACGGCATTGAATTTTTGATGGATAACCGCCACCTGTGGCTCCGTTCGCGCAAACAGTGGGCAATTCTGCGCCTTCGCCACGCGGTTTACTATGGAATTACTCAGTATTTGAATGAAAACGGATTTATCCGTTTCGACTCGCCGATTCTGACACCCAATGCCTGTGAAGGTACTACTACGCTCTTCGAAGTGCCTTATTTCGATCTCGGCAAAGCTTACCTTTCGCAATCCGGTCAGCTTTATCTGGAAACCGGGATAATGAGTCTGGGCCGGGTTTATGACTTCGGACCGGTCTTTCGTGCTGAAAAATCTAAAACCCGCAAACATCTAACCGAATTCTGGATGATGGACGCCGAAGCCGCCTTCGTTGAACACGAAGAAAATATGCGCATTCAGGAAGAACTCATTCGTTTCGTAATCCGTAAAATTCTGGCAGAATGTCAACCTGAACTCGAGATATTGGAGAGAAATATCGAACAATTGCGCAAAGCCGATGCCCCCTTCAAAAAAATGACCCACCGCGAAGCAGTCGAATATTTACGTAGCAAAGGCTCATCAATGAACGAAACGGAAGATTTGGGCGCTCAGGATGAAACCTTACTGACCGAAGGGTCAGATGTCCCGATTTTCGTCGAAAAATGGCCTAAAGAAATCAAAGCCTTCTATATGAAACGCGATCCAGAAAATCCCGACCTCGTACTCGGCGACGACCTCATCGCTCCGGAAGGGTACGGCGAAATTATTGGCGGCTCGCAAAGGGAGGACGACTACGATTTACTGCTCCAGCGTATGATTGCCGAGAATATGCCGCTCGACGAATATCAGTGGTTTCTCGACCTGCGTAAATACGGCTCGGTACCGCACAGCGGCTTTGGCGTTGGACTGGAAAGATTGATCACTTGGATTGCCGGGGTGCCACACATCCGGGAAACTATACCATTTCCCAGAACGATTTATCGGCTGAGACCGTAATGACCTCTACACCAAAAATCATCGCCGTTCTGGGTGGCCGCGAATGCGACGAACAAACCTATCAATTGGCTTTTGATGTCGGTCGCGCCATCGCCGAACGAGGTGCGATTTTACTCTGCGGTGGACGCACTGGCGTTATGGAAGCCGCCTGCAAGGGAGCAGTTTCAGCCGGTGGGTTGACCATTGGCATTTTGCCCGGCGCAGATAAAAATGACGCCAATCAGTGGGTAAAAATTGCCCTACCAACCGGAATCGGTGTTGCGCGCAATGCTATCATTGCGCGTGCTTGTGATGCCGCCATTGCTATTGGTGGTAAATATGGCACCTTGTCGGAAATTGCCTACTGCTTGCAATTGAATAAACCGATTTGCGGATTAAATTCCTGGCCGGAAATTAGCGATCTGCGCCAGTTTAATAGCGCTTCCGCCGCCGTGGCATTTGCTTTCGGGGAATGAATATATGGCGATACGCGTTGCGATTATCGTTCAAGGCGTAGTTCAGGGAGTTGGTTTCCGCTGGTATGTCCGCCGGATTGCTATGCGCTACCGCTTGACCGGTTATGTCAAAAATTTGCCCGACGGAAACGTTTATTGCGAAGTCGAAGGTGAGGAAGGAATGATCAATGACTTTATCAGCGAACTCAAAGCTGGGCCACCATTAAGTCACGTTACTAATGTAATTGTCAATAAATTACCCGACCTGGTCGGCTATAAAAGTTTCGAGATTAAATTTTGAAGCAAAATATAAAAATAGGCCTGGCGCAGATTAATCCCGTTCTCGGTGATTTACCCGGCAATGCTAAAAAAATTACCAACTTTATTAAAGAGGCTGATCAACAGGGAATTGACCTATTGATTTTTCCGGAATTGGCAATCACCGGCTATTTGCCGCAAGATTTATTGCTGAACCGCTCGTTTATTGATTGCAACTTGCAATGTTTGAATAAAATAACTGCCGCTTGCCGTAGTTCGATGGTCGTCATTCTAGGCTACGTCGCCCGGGAAAATGGCAAACTTTACAACGCCGCCACCGTCATTAAATCCGGTCAATTGATTGCAACGCGCTACAAGACACTTCTGCCCAATTATGATGTTTTCGATGAACACCGCTATTTCACACCCGCCAGTGAAAATCTGCCAGTAAAAATTGAAATCGGTGGTCATTCTATGCGGCTCGGCGTTGAAATCTGCGAGGACTTGTGGGATAGCAACAGCGCTATCAAAGTAACCGATCAATTAGTTGCTCAGGGCGCTGAGTTAATGGTCAATTTATCGGCTTCGCCATTTGAATATGATAAGCGCGACCGCCGTCGGCAATTAGCACTCGACAAAATAATCAAACTCAGGCGACCGTTTGTACTGGTCAATATGGTTGGAGGTCGTGACGAACTGGTTTTCGATGGCAATTCTTTCGCACTGGATGCCTCCGGGGCGTTAATCGGTTGGGGAGGAGAGTTCAAAGAAAACTTAGCCGTATTCGAGCTGGATTTGGTTAGCGGACAAGGTTACCGAATGCCCTGGCCCGAAACTCAACGCGAAGCCAGCATTTATCAGGCTTTGACCCTCGGCGTGCACGATTATTTCTATAAAACCGGCGGGCGACAAGCGATTATCGGATTGAGTGGCGGAATTGATTCGGCGCTCGTTGCCTGTATCGCCGTTTCCGCTCTCGGGGCAGAGAACGTTCTAGGAGTATTTCTGCCGTCGCAATACACTTCGGCCGCAAGCAGAGAAGATTCTGTTATTTTAGCTAAAAATTTGAATATCAGATTAATCGAAATCCCGATCGAAAAAATATTTCAGTCTTATCTCCAGGAATTGAAACCGGTTTTCGGCCAAACGTCACCAGATGTCACCGAAGAAAATATCCAATCGCGTATTCGGGGCAATTTACTGATGGCGCTGGCGAATAAATACCACGCTTACGTTTTGAACACTGGCAATAAAACCGAACTGGCGCTCGGCTATTGTACAATGTACGGCGATATGTGCGGCGCGCTGGCAGTGATTTCCGATTTAAGCAAATTAGATGTTTATAAGGTCGCTGGTTATTTTAATGAAACGGCGGAGCGGCTAATCATTCCAGAACGTATTTTCATCAAAATACCGACAGCTGAATTAGCCCCCGGACAGGTGGACCCATTCAATTACACGATCGTCAGCCCGTTGGTAGATTTAATCATTAATGATCAAAAGACTCCAGCGGAATTAATTCAGATGGGTTACGCAGCTGACCTGGTAAACGATATTATTGAGCGCATTAAATTAGCCGAGTTTAAACGCCGCCAAGCCGCGCCCGGGCTGAAAATCACCAGTAAGGCTTTTGGTTTGGGGCGGCGTTATCCAATTATTAATCATTTTAAAGAAAAGGGAGGAAAGCAGTGCGAGTAGTTCGCTATCGGCTGACATTAATTTGTATAGGAATAGCCTTGCATACCGCCTCACCCCTTCTTGCCCAAAATCCAACCGACATTGACGGCACAATTTGGCGGCGGATGAAATATGATAATAAATATTACTGGCTATTGGGTTATCTACAAGGGCTGGAAAAATCCGACGAAATCATTCAACTGTGCCTCGCTGAACAGGAAAAACGCGAGTTTGCCTTCACCGTTCCTTTTTATGTAGATCAGATGCGCACCCGGATTAGCGCTTATTTTCCACCTCATAATATTCAAGACATCACTCAACTAATTGAACTGCTGAATACTTTTTATAAAGACAAATACAACCAGAAGATCAAGATCGAAGCCGCGCTCCGCATTGTCCTAGCTCGCCAAAAAGGACAGATTGAACAGTCTGATTTCTGGCTGAATGAAGCCCGACGCGCGCTCATCCAAAAATAATTCCAACAATCCTGGAGAAGGTACGATGAACGAACATACCGAATTTGAAGAAATAAATCTGGCGCGGCATATCTATCGTTATTTGATTACAATCGGCATTGCTTTATTTGGATTATTCTTAATTTCTATCGAACCGAATGTCCTGCACCAGTATCGCAGTTGGATTCCCTCCCAAACTTTTAATATTTACTATCTGACCTGGTTTGCAGTTTGTACCATTTCGGCCATACTTTGCTTTTTCTGGGGAGTTCTCTGCCAGTTTTTACGAGGCAATAATTGTTTGGGAAATGTCCTCTGGTATGTTGGCATTTTTACTATAACGCTCTTTTTCGCCACCGTATTTTTCCAGATCTTAAAAACCGATAGGTTGGTGGGATTTGCAGTAACTTTTGGAACATTAATAATTTCCGCTATGGTTACGCTGGCTATGTCCTATATTTTCTACCTTTTGAATTTCAACAGCCGTTATCATTTTTGGCTTTTCACATTGGCTATTATTTCGGCTACCAGCGCGTATAATTGGTTATACTTGAGCGTTATTGGCAAGATTCCGGCGTTTTAACTTAAAACGCCGTTTGTCATAAAATAGGAAGGAAATGATCAAGTACATTCTTGAGCGAATGCCACTCGTTGGTATTTGTGTAGTTTATCTAAGCGGAATCGTTACCGACCATACCTTGCACCTATTACCAGAAGTCTGGTTCATTTTTTTGCTAATTGACTTCCTCATTGGAATTATTTTCTCATCAAAAGCTCGATCGGTTCTATTAATTGCTATAACGCTCTTCTGCCTCGGCGGAATAAATCATGCCCTGCGTACCGTTACTGGCCCTGATCACTTAAGTCAATTTTATTTCTCTAATGAACCGGACAGTGTAATCGCTATGGTTGAGCAGGCAGAATTTAGCGGCGACGGCAGATTAAAAATTCGCTTGAAGAACCTGCAAATAAAACACTCCGACTGGCAGAAATGGAACGGCAAGTTAATTCTAACCGTCAAAGAACCTGAAAACAATGTCATTTACGGCGATTGGATCACATTCAATACCCGGCTTAATCAACCAGCTATGGCACGCAATCCAGGCGAATTTGACTACCGGCGCTATCTGGCTAATCATCATATTTACGCCACGGCTTATTTGGATGCCGGGCAGACTCCGACAATCATTGGACGAAGCCGGTCCCTGCGCAGAGCCGCCAATTACTCCCGCATTAAAGTCGAGGAACTTATTGATAAATCTATGTCAGGCGAACAAAACGCCATTTTGAAAGCTTTGATCGTCGGGGTGCGCGGTGAGATTAGCGATGAAACTAATCAGGCATTCGTTGATACTGGCGTTGTCCATGTTCTATCGGTTTCGGGAATGCACGTAGTTTATGTGACCATGGTGATTATGCTGATTCTCGGCTTTCTGCGTATTCCTAAAAAACCGAAAATGGTTCTGGCGATTCTTGGCTTAGGATTCTATGCCTTGATGGTTGACCTGCGACCGTCCGTCAACCGGGCAGTTATTATGGCAATTTTAACATTAATCGCCCAAGGCTGGGAAAAGCGAGCCAATGTCTATAATACTATTGCCGCGGCCGCTTTGATTCAGTCCCTGTTCGACCCACTTCAAATTTTCGATATGGGTTTTCAGCTCTCATTTATGGCGGTAATTTCGATCGTCTATGTTTACCGGCAATTGGAATATTTATTGCCTCTGCCTCTTAAGACTTCCAACATCAAAAATCGCCGTTTGCGTGAAACCTGGCAACTCTTTCTCGTTTCGCTTTCGGCTCTATTAGGCACCATACCGATTACGGTTTTTTATTTCCAACGGATTCCTCTCATTTCGTTAGTGACCAATTTAGCGGTTGTCCCATTGGTCGGACTCATAGGTGGTTTGGGTTTCGGCCAGGTAATCCTCGGATTTTTGTGGAGCGGATTTAATTTGACTTTCGGCGAAGTTCAGACGCTTTTAATCAGCTTGTTGACTCAGATCGTCAAAATCTCCGGGCGAGTACCAATTGCTTATGTGACAATACCGGCGATAAGCCTTGCCGGAGTTTATTTTGGTTATTTAATTCTTTTAATTCTACTAAATCTCGATAAAAAACGAGTCCAAAAAATAGCCATATTTGGCTTTCTTGTCGGCATTAATTTTCTAATCTGGACGCAAAATTTATCCAAACCGGTTCTTCAGGTGACGTTTCTGGACGTCGGTCAGGGCGACGCGATTTTTATAGAATTCCCCAATCACGAAACTATGCTAATTGATACTGGCGATCGGACTTTCCGACGCGATTACGGAGAATTAACGATTGCGCCATTCCTCAAGCGCAAAGGCATCCAACGCATTGATTATCTGGCTTTGAGTCACCCACATAATGACCATATCGGCGGAGCGCCTTATCTTATGCGCAATTTTCAAATCGGCGAAATCTGGGAACCGGACATATCCGCCAGTTCTCAGATTTATCGCGAAATTCATACCCTCGCTGATTCCTTACAAATTCCAATCAGACATCTCTATGCCGGGGATTGTTTTCCCTTAGCCGAATCACTGACTGTCTTCGTTCTGCACCCGTCAAAAGCGTTCCTGGAGTCGCATCCTCCCGGATTCAACGATTACTCAAATGTTCTAAAAATCAGCTATCGCCAGATTGACTTCCTCTTCTGTGGCGATGTCGAAAAGTTTTCCGAGAGTTATCTAAACCTATGGCATACGACCTTGCAATCAGAAATATTGAAGGTCCCGCATCACGGCAGTTCGACTTCTTCAAGTCAAACATTTCTCGAGCAGATTACTCCGGATTTGGCAGTAATATCCGTCGGAAAAAATAACAAATTCAGGCATCCGTCGGCTGGTACCATTGCCCGTTATGAAGCACTCGGCACAGAAATTCACCGCACTGACCTGAGCCGCGCCCTTATCATTAATTCGGACGGTCATAAATACTGGATCAAGCCATGGTGAATTTATTTCGGTCTTAGGTTTGGTTTTTAATACGCTATTCGATAAAATTGTTTTAGTTTAATTATTAAAATATGATCACGGAGTAACCATAAATATGGTGAACAATCAACCGGAAAATCCGGAAACCCTAAAAGGCTACACGGCGCACTGGATCGTTCCCGTTTCTCAGCCACCAATTGAAAAGGGAGTAATAATAGTTCAAAACCAACAGATAATCGAGGTCGGGAGCGCAGACAATCTGCAAACTAATATCGAAACTCCTTTAATTGACCTCGGAGATAGTGTCATATTTCCGGGATTTATCAACGCCCATACTCATCTTGAACATCCACCCCTGGCCGAAACGCCGGTTAATTTTCGCAAATATATGCAATTCGTCCGTGATTTTACTCGGACCGACGAAATCACTAAGGCGGAATATGCGGCCGCCAATCTGGCAGAAAATATCAACTTCGGAACGGTTGCATTAGCCGATTTTACCTCCAAAGGTGCTTCTTACTCAGCCTTAATGAATAATCCCATCTTTGCTCGTCAATTCTTCGAGGTGACTGGTTTCAAAAACTACCAGGCTTCCGAGATAATTCGAACTTTCCGTGAGCTAATCCAGGATCAAACCCCTGAGAAAAAAATTACCAAACATCTCACCCCATCTTACGTTTGGGCGACTTCGCCCCAATTATTACATGAGATCGCATTCACCGAACGGCATATTGCTATCCACATTGATATGATCCCAGAAGAAAACGAGTTTACTCTCAACGGTAGCGGTTTATTAAGGCAGATTTTACTCGCCAACGAGGATTTTGATTATAGCTGGCAGGTACCGGGTTTAACGGCTATTCGCTATTTTTTCGCTAATCATTTCTACGCTCGGCACAATATACTAACTCATATGAATTGCGTCACCGGCGATGAAATCGACTTCATCAAGGAATTTGGGGTAAAAGCCAATGTCTGCCTTTGCCCACGCAGTAGCAAAATCTTATCGCAAATCAAGACACCAGTTGATTTACTACTGGAAAAAGGTATTAACCTATGCCTCGGCACCGAAAGTCGGGTTTTAGTTCCTGACTTCGATATTCGTAAAGAAATGATCGAATGTGTAGATACCTATGGTGTATCTCCGGAACTTGCCCTTAAATTTGCAACACTGAATGGTGCCTACGCTATTGGATTTCACAAAGAAGTTGGCAGTTTGGAAAAAGGTAAAATTGCTCGGTGTCTGGTCGTTGATTGTAGCGGTCTGACGACTACCGACCCGTATGAAATGATCTTAAATACCCCCAACTCTCCTCGCTGGTTGATCTGAAAATATATTTTTCTTAAGATAAAAGTAAATACTTATTGCTAATATCAAAAATTTTCCTTATTAATTAGAGTGAGATTAAGATTTCTAAGTCTCGCTGAATTGGTCACTGAAACCTACTTAACTGAAGAAGAAAAAATAAGCGCCAACGATAACAATCGGAGTGCGATCAATTAATGAATACGGCTTTTCGTCACGTAAAATATAATTCTTAACCAAAGGAGTCAACATGATTAGAGAGCAGATTCTAAAAGATTTGATTCACCTCCCGCAGAACAAATTTCCCGTAACCAGCGCCTACTTTACACTCGATAATATTGCCGGCAATCGGAAGAGTCATATCGTTGAAATAAAGAAGCAAATTCGCTATAAGAAAGAAAAAACGTACTTCCGGCAATTAAGTATTGAGGAGCAAGAGTCGGTACTGTCCGATTTTGATCGTATTTTACACTGGTTCGGAGAAGAATTAAATCCAGCGGAGAGCATCAGTTCAATCTGTTTCTCCTCCAGTGGCGCAAATTTATGGCGCACACTCAATTTTAAAAAACCTTTGCCCCAAAATATTCTCGTGATCCAACCGTATCCCTACATTCGACCCTATACTATGCTTTTCAGTCGTTACCGCAATTATGCCGTAGTCTTGATTGATCGTTCCAAAGCTAAAATATTTGAATCGCATCTTGGAGAGTTCAGGGAACATTTTCACATCGAAGACAACGCCCCCGAGTCAGTCAAAGTCGGCGGCTTTAAAGGACGTCAGGAACGAAAAGTCGAGCGCAATATTCATCAAGGTGTCATTCAACATTATAAAGAAGTAGCTCAAGAGATTTTCGACCTTCATCAAAAGTTTGATTTTCATTGGATAATTCTTGGCGGTAGAAAAGAAGCCCTGGCAGAATTTTCAAAATATTTGCATCCATATATCAGTGCGCGAATTGCTGGCCAGATCGAAGTCGAACCGACCGCACCCTTGGCAGAAGTCCTGAAAAAAGTAGAGAAAACCGAAGAAAAAGCACGTTTTGATTATGAACAAGCACTCCTGAAAAGCTTACTCGATCGAAAATCTGCCGGTCAGGCTGTGGACGGCATTCAAGCCGTACTGGATAAAATTCAGGACAATTGGGTTGATAAACTCATCATCCAAGAACATTTTTTTAAAAAAGGGTTATTCTGTCGTAATTGTGGCTTTCTTAGCTTAAAACCACTCGCCTCTTGCCCAGCCGGATGCGGAAAATTAGAAAGAACCAATGATCTGGTTGAACATCTGGTTCACCGAGCTTTGAAACAAGGGGTAGACCTCCAGTTTGTAAGTTGCAATATGGATGATTATGCGGGGATTGCGGCTATTTTACGCTTCTCTATCGGTGGTTAAAATGACTTGTAAATCGCTTGTTGCGTGGGAAAAATTATCTCGGAAGCATTTGAATAGCTCAATTCAATTAAAAATTTAAGTTATTTTGGCTTACTTGTTTATTTATGTCAAGTTTGTATATGATATTTTACTATCTTGAAATATATATTCTATCTGGATGCAACGCTATAGTGTCAAACTAAAAAATATAGGCACTGTTTATCTGAAAGTGTGAGATTAAGAAAGCCAAAATTTTATGTATCTATCATTCTGGCGATAAGCCTTAGTGCGTGTGGTGCTTCTCGAGCTAAACCGGAAAAGATCGGCGAAGAAACAACTAAAGCCAAATTGGAAAAAGCTGAAAACTTACCCGAATCGCAAAGTTCTAAATCAACGTCTTGAGCTCACCAGCCCAAAATAGCCACAGCGCCAGTCAAAGCCACCATCCCCGACTAGGACTAGGTCATTAATGAACTTATATTCGAAGTAAAAAAACTATCCGCCGAGGTAAAACATCTCCAATCAGCCCTGAAAGAATTACAGGCTAAAAGCCAAATGTGGGATAATCCTCTTTCCATTTACGATAAAGAAATTATCATGGCAAATGGCACCTCGATTTTCGGCAAAATCATTTATCAAGACGAAAAAATGATTAAAGTTGAAACCTGGATCGGTTATCTGAATATAGACAAAAATCAGGTGGTGAGAGTTGTGACTAATATAGTTGAGAAGCCAGACGAACAATATGTGCCGCCCGAACTTGCCAGCGATATTAAGGATGACAAGCCAATCACCATCCAAGCCCCTTATATATCAAAAACCGGTGAACCAGCACCGATCGGTGAAGCGACCAGCCGTGTTCCTAATTGTGTACTAGTGGGAAACATCAAAGAACGCAAGGATCTAAGCGGCAATACCGTTCTCTCCGGAGAAATTAAAAATATTGGAGGTCGTCGGGCTGATTTTGTCAAAATCAATATCGTTTTCCGTAAGAATTGGAGCGGCGATACTGAAACCCGAACAGCTTTTGTGGAAGGCTCTTATGTTACTTTTGAAGGCACGGGAATTACAAGTAATAATTCACTGTTACCGGGTGCTACCGGAAATTTCGAGATGATCATCCCTAAGGATTTCGGACAATTCATAGGTTATAAATATTGATTGGGAGATTTATTGATAATACTCCAATCATTTAATCTTTCACTTATAACGGTTGTGATTACGGCCGTAATTGACTTTGGTCAGGGCACGAGTTCCTCACCCGCCCCCCCGGTCAAGATTGGTTTATGCTATTTAAAATTAGACAAGAAAGCCGCAGTTCCTTCAGCTTTTAACGATCTGATCAATTTTTGTCCAAATAGTGACCTGCCACCCAAAGTTTATCAATTTCTTATTTCCCGAGGGAAATTTTAACATGAAAAAATTTTAAATTATGATAGCTTGACTAACTATGCTCTCTGACCAGATACTCGATTCAGCCCGCGAGCAGGCTGTTGCAGTTTCTTATAACTTTTAATTACTAGATTATGTAACTTCTGTTGGTATTTTAGGTGATATTTAATTTAAACTTAGAAATTTACAATAGATTTTATTTCCCACGATCGTAATCAGATGAAAATAATAGGGTACAGTATATCATATTTTGTTCTGAGAAAGGGCAAGTATCAGTTATCAGGTAAAATCGAGACTTTATGCCAGGGTATTGCTGAGTATATGACTTGCTGTGAGGATAAGGTTAAAAAGCCGGAGTGTTTAGGAAATCTAAGGAATAAGATTGAGATATTACAAAATCGGGAGCGAGTTTTGGTAAAACGCCAGTCGCAACTACAATCGCGTAAGAAGGAATTGAAGAAAGATCACTGCGCTAATCATCAAATCAACGTTGTTGACCACGATGCCCGTTTTGCGCCCAAGAGTCAGGGACCGAGTTACAACTTCCAGATTGCGGTTAATTCCCTGAATAATTTAATTGTGGCTAATAGCATTGTTAGCGCCCCTAATGATCAGAATCAGTTTTGCATAATATAAAAAATATATGAAGCTCACCAAGACCTTAATAATCATTTTGCTATGCACTGGATTTACCGAGTTGAAATCTGACACATTTGAACAGCAGGAAGAGAGAGTTCAAATCGCTCTTAAAGCAATGTACAATCGGGAATACAAACGCGCCGCCAGTCTTTTCCATCAAGTATTAAACTCCACTCCCTTTCATCCTATGGGTCCACTGGGAGCATTAGCGGTCGAATATTATCAAAACGAAGGATTAATCGGCTATCACCAGCGTAATCAACAATTTCTTGTGGATATTGAACAGGCTTTGCAAATTTATTCGGAACAGATTAAACAAAACCCATCACATTCGGAATACTTCTTTTTCTATGGAACTGTTATGGGCTTGCGAGCCCGCATTCAATTGGCAGAAAAAAATTACTTCGGCGTGCTAACTAGCGGTTATAATGCTATCCGATTTATCAAAAAGACCGAAAAACTCTATCCTGACCAACCGGATTTCCAATTGCCGGTCGGTTTATTTAACTATTATGTCAGCATCTCAGCCCCTTATATGAAAATTGCCAGCCGCCTAATGCGCGAATCTGGCTCGCGCAGTGAAGGCCTCCAAGCCATCAAAGCCGCCGCCGATTACGGCAACTACGGGCGCTATGAAGCCCGATCGCTTCTGGCTTACCTCTACTTCTATTTTGAATCGAATTATGACGGCGCTTATGAATATGCCCGCAAAATGGCTGAAGATTTCCCTAAAAATCCTTATTATGCCGCCCAAACCGCCGACGCCGCGATCCAGATTGGCCAGCTCGATCAGGCTAATTATTACCTAAAACGGATTGAGGCTTTGCTTCCAACTCAACCTCCCAGAACTCAAAAGGATTATCAAGGAATACTCCGCCTTCTCTATGGCAGTTTGGCGCTTGCCCAAGGTCGGCTCGATGAAGCCGAATCGAATTTGATCGAATTCATCAAATCCTACGATTATGAACTGGATTATGACCTCGGCAATGCTCTCGTGAGATTGGGTAATGTTTACGATCTACAAAAACGCCGATCCGAGGCTATCGCCTGTTATCGCAAAGCCGTCCAGCTTAATAATCGCACGGCGGCTGTCAGCCTGGCTGAGCAATATCTGAAACGGCCTTATATTAGAAGCTAAACAAGGTTTCCCGAACAAATAATTTATTGGTAAATCAACGCTGTAGTTGAGGCCTAATGGATTCGTAATATGATTACTCCGATTTTTTCTTTATATTCATTTCGGCTTTTTAATTTCTAAAACAATGTAAATCCCTTCTTGCCAAACGCGCTACATTATGAAAATAATCAAAATGAGGTTAAGAACTTATGAACGGTCAAATTCCCGTGCTTATGGTTAACGGCGAATCGCTCGCCGCCGCCTGGGAAAAATCATTAGTCGAACTATACCAAAAAGGTTGCGATATCAAAACCGAGTACGACAAACCTTCTGATCCGCCTAGCAAAGATTGCACTATGATGATCGTCGTCCAAAACCCTTTAGCCGAACCAATGATTCATTGTGATTTTCCAGGTGGATTGATTGACCTTCAAGAATATGTTCTGGAAGTGTTGGAAGGAATCAAAGACCATTGCATCCGGTCGGCTGAGAATCCCGCCGATGCCCGCTGGGAATATACTTATCACCAACGTTTATTCAATTATCAGGTGCCTGGTTTCGCGAAAGTTTATGACCAGATTGCGATTATGGTCGCAAAATTAATCAAAGTCCCTCATACGCGTCGAGCCCAAGCAATCACTTGGAAAGTATGGGAAGACAACGATTGCTACGACCCGCCTTGTTTGCAAAGCATTTGGTGCCGTTTGCTGAAAGACGATAATTCGATCTGGACTCTCAATACGAATGTCCGCTTTCGCTCTAACGATGCTTACAAAGCCGCCTTTATGAATATGTTTGCGCTAACCCAGCTCCAGGTCGAAATCGCTAATCGAATCGAGCAATCACTCGGCGAAAAAATCAACATCGGTCGCTATGTCCATCAAGCGGATAGCTATCACCTCTACGGTTCTTATTTTGACGAATTCCAAAATCGCTTCCTGAAAGCCCTCGAGACGCGCTCCTTTGAGGAGCGGACTTTCCGTTACGCCGACGTAAAAAGCATTATGACAGAAGCCATCCCCCAGATTCGTGCAAAAGCCGCTCGTATGGGACGTGAATAAAACTAAACCGTTTACAAATCACATTAGACTATCGCAAACTGTGCGACATTCTAAGTCCAAATCCCAATTAATTGGATGATTCTCTATTTTGCAATCATATAACTTTTATAAAGTTATGAATGTAACAAATTTATAGATGAACTAACTTACGATAACTTGTTAATTTCTATAAGGTTTTTTAATTGTTGTAGTCTTGAAGATTTTAGCCTAAGGCTACATCTAAAATCATCATAATGGTAAAACCCAGCATCGCTCCCAGAGTCGCGACATCGGTACTAATATCTTTCTGAGATTCGGGAATTAATTCTTCGATAACGACATAAATCATCGCCCCCGCCGCAAACGACAGGGCATAGGGCAACAAAGCCTGAATCGTCAAAACCAGATAAGCACCGATAACTCCGGAAATGACTTCCACAAAACCGGAAAGTTGACCGTAAAAAAAACTCTTGCCGATCGAAAGTCCCTCCCGACGCAGTGGAACCGTAACCGCCACACCTTCTGGGAAATTTTGAATGCCAATGCCCAGAGCCAGGGCAACTGCACCAGCTAGTGAAGCCGAAGGCAAGCCGGCTCCCGCCGCACCAAAAGCCACTCCTACTGCCAAACCCTCCGGAATGTTGTGGATCGTGACCGCCAGTACTAAAAGCACCGTCCTTTGCCAGTTAGTTTTAATACCTTCCGCCTGATCAAGCGGCAAACCTAAATGCAAATGGGGAAGCAGACGATCAACCAATTTCAAAAAAGCGCCGCCTAATAAAAATCCGACCGCCGCCGGAATCCAAGCCGGACTACCCGATGCGCCCGCCATTTCTATTGCCGGAGCCAAAAGCGACCAAAAGCTGGCGGCAATCATTACCCCGGCCGCAAAACCCAGTGCGGCATCTAATAGGCGTTGACTGACTTCCTTGAAAATAATCACTAATCCAGCGCCGCCAGCCGTCACCAACCAAGTAAAACAGGTTGCCAGAAATGCTTGAAAAACGGGACTTAATTCACCAAACCATTGCATAAATATCCTCATTAAGGTGATTACTTACGGAGCCTCTTCCAGGCATTAATCAGTCCATTAGTTGAGCTATCGTGACTGGTAATCGGCTGATCATCCGTAAGTTCCGGCAGAATCCGTCCAGCCAATTGCTTGCCAAGTTCGACACCCCATTGATCGAAACTATAAATATTCCAGATTATTCCCTGGGTGAAAATCTTATGCTCGTACATAGCAATTAGAGCACCCAGCGTTCGCGGAGTTAATTTTTTAAAAAGGATTGAATTGCTCGGCTTATTTCCAGGAAAAACACGATAGGGCAACTGGCGCTGAATTTCAGCCTCAGTCAAACCTTTGGATTTCAATTCCCGGGCAACTTCTTCCTCGCTTTTGCCGTTCATCAAGGCTTCGGTCTGAGCGAAATAATTCGATAATAGAATATTATGATGATCTCCAACCGGATTATGCGAAATAGCTGGCGCCAGAAAATCGCAGGGAATAAGCTTGGTCCCTTGATGAATAAGTTGATAAAAAGCATGCTGTCCGTTTGTGCCAGGTTCGCCCCAGACAATTGGCCCGGTTTGATAATTGACTACTCTGCCGTTGCGATCAACTCGCTTGCCGTTACTTTCCATATCTGCTTGTTGGAGATAGGCTGGCAGACGCCTTAAATATTGATCATAAGGCAGAATAGCCAGCGTTTCTGCCCCGAAAAAATTGTTATACCAGATTCCCAGCAAAGCCAGAATCACCGGAATATTTTTTTCAAAAGGCATCCGGCGAAAATGGTTATCCATAACATAAGCGCCAGCCAACAATTCCTTAAAATTATCAAATCCAATTGCCAGTGCAATTGATAAGCCTACTGCCGACCAGAGCGAATAGCGACCGCCGACCCAATCCCAGAACACGAACATATTTTCCGGGTTAATTCCAAATTCGATTACTTTTGCCCGATTAGTTGAAACCGCTACAAAATGCGATTTGATAAAACCTGGCTCGCTGACTCTGTCCAGAAACCAATTGCGTGCCGTCCGGGCGTTGGTCATCGTTTCCTGAGTCGTAAAAGTCTTGGAAGCAATGATAAAAAGCGTCGCCGCCGGGTTTAAACATTTCAAAGTTTCACAGATATCGGTGCCATCTACATTGGAAACAAAATGCAATTTTAGATGCGGAATGTGATAAGGTTTTAAGGCTTCGGTCACCATCGCCGGTCCTAGATCACTGCCGCCAATTCCAATATTAACCACGTCTTTGATCGGCTGACCATCGTAACCACGCCACTCGCCATTAATAACTTTGGCACTGAATTCACGCATTTGTTCCTGGACAGCCTTTATTGGCGGCATTACATTCTGACCATCGACGTAAATCGGATTATCATCGAGATTTCGCAAAGCTGTGTGGAGGACCGCGCGATTTTCGGTGACGTTAATCGCCGCCCCGGTGAACATCAATTCGATCGCCTCGGCGACGCCGCATTCTCGCGCCAGTTTGAGTAAAAGTCGAAAAGTTTCAGGTGTAATTAGATTTTTACTATAATCGAGCAGAATTTCGTCTCGACTCGTAGCATCGAGAACTAAATTAATTGAAAAACGCTGAAACCGCTCCGGGTCTTCATTGAATAAATTTCGCAGTGATATTTTTTTTATTTCTTGATAATGAGCTGACAGCTTTTGCCAGGCAGAAGTGGTAGTCGGATTGACTGAAGGTAACATTTTAATTTTCTCCTGTCATTAAACACTCAAGATTACAAAAAAAATTACCCGAATCCAATAATTCACCCCAAAAATTGAACAATTGTACTCGTGGAATTACCTTACAGTTGACGAACGCATTTGATTCAGCAATCGTTCATAAATCCGGTAGTTATCGCCGATGAGAATACAGCGCACGGTTCGCGGAAATTCGTTGTTCGCTAAATGCTGTAAGATGAACCTTAGCGCGATTTCTGCCGCCCTTTCTAATGGAAAACGGTAAGCACCGGTGCTAATGGCTGGGATGGCGATAACATCAAATTTATTCTCAGCCGCAAGGCGTAAAACATTTCGATAACAGGCCGCTAAGAGTTCATCCTCACCGTGTTCGCCACCGCGCCAAACCGGACCGACCGTGTGAATCACAACACGAGCCGGCAAATCGTAGCCTGTCGTCAAAATCGCTTCACCAGTTGGTAAACCGTCCGGTAACAATTGCTCCCTAATTCGACGGCACTCTTCCAAAAGTCGCGGACCAGCCGCGCGATGAATAGCGCCATCAACTCCCCCGCCACCCAAGAGCGAACGATTGGCGGCATTGACGATAGCGTCGCATTTTTCCCGAGTAATATCACCGGAGACAAGTTGGATTCGTTCGAATGGTCTTAACATTTTCATCCCGGATCTTAATTTATTTTCATCTGAAAAATTCTTTTGCATAATATACTAATTTGTTGTTATTTGTGAGAGCAATCATTATAGTTATATGTTAGCGGATTCTGTCGAAATAGTCATAAAGCCGGGGCAACCTAGCTTTTATCCCGAGACTAAAAAGGCTAAACCGAGATCAAATTATGAGTTCTGATAATCGACTGGCATTCATCAAAAACCTCCAGATGAAATATGATCCGGAGCCATTGCATTCCAACCAGGTTGCCAAACTGTCTCTACAATTGTTCGATGAACTTACTCCTATACACAAACTTTCTACCTCCGAACGGCTTTTACTCGAAGCCTCAGCCTTGTTGCATGACATCGGATATGCACGTCAAAATTCTGATGGCCATCATAAAAATAGCCTGCGCATCATCATGGAAGCCGGGACACCGGCTTTGCCGGGATTCAATCCAACCGAAACTGAAATCATTGCCAATGTCGCCCGCTATCACCGCAAATCACTACCTTCAGAAAGTCACCCCCATTACACTAAACTTGATTCAAATTCGCGCTCGATAGTCTGTAAACTGGCGGCTTTGCTTAGGATAGCAGACGGACTCGACCGCAGTCACCGCAGTTTAGTTTCTAAAGTCCTCACCTTTATCGAACCAGAGAAAGTAATCTTCGACATTTTTCATTTTGGTGAATTACGCAATGAAATTAATGCGGCTGAAAAGAAAGCCGACTTATTCGAAATAGTTTATGAACGCCAGGCGGTTTTTCGCAATCAGATAATCAAGATGGAAAATTATCAATTATAGTCGATATTTTCGTTAATTGGCACTCGCCTTGTTCCGCAACAGTGACTAACGCGGTTAAGGTTTCTTTAAATTACTTTAAAAATAATGGTAAACTATAAACGAGTAATCGTAATTTGTAAACAACAATCAAAGGATAACGAAAATGAAAACCGAAGGGAAAAATTCAGAACAAGATCAATATCGGTCTCGAATATTAAAAACGGCCGATCTGGGTAATTATCAGACTGGGCAATCGTTAGTCGGACATTGATTGATAAGCCAATTGGAAATATGACCTTCTTTGCCTTTGACGAAGGTCAGCGACTGAGCGAACACACTGCACCGTTCGATGCACTGGTGAACATTCTCGACGGCGAAGCCGAAATCACGATTGCCGGTCAACCGTTCAGTGTCAAAGCCGACGAAATGATTATTATGCCCGCCAATCAACCGCACGCCGTGAAAGCCGTCAAACGGTTTAAGATGTTACTTACGATGATTAAAGGATAATATACCCACCGTTTATAATTTTCAAATCCATCGCGATTATTATCCGAATCAGAATAAAAATACTTTTCCTCATAACTGGAGGTGTTATTCTTTTCCCCATATTACGATGGAGATTTACATTTATCATTCAACAACGCAGACCAATCCCTTGAGATAATGACCTTCGGGGAAGTTTAAAGCCGTCGGGTGATTGGCCGACTGATTGAGCCAAGCCAAGATTTGGGCTGATTTTCCAGCATCGAGGGCTGAATCAGCCACGATTTTTTGGAATAGTTCTGGCGTTATTTGCCCCGAGCAAGAAAAGGTGAAAAGTATGCCGCCCGGCCGTAAAAGCTTAAACGCCAGCAGGTTGATGTCCTTATAGCCGCGACTGGCGCGTTCAATTTGACTTTTCGACTCGGCAAATTTGGGAGGATCGAGGATAATTAAATCGAATGACCGTCCTTGATCACGAAACTTTCGCAGAACTTGAAAAACATCATCAGTCAGGTTCTCGACCTTAGCCGGATCGAAACCATTCAGGGCAACATTGCGGTTCAGTAATTCGAGAGCTTCGGCGGAGGCTTCAATATTCGTTACTTTAGCCGCCCCGGCTGACAAAGCCGCGAGCGCAAATCCACCGGTATAAGCAAAACAATTCAGCACTTCGCGCCTAGCTGAGAACTCGGTGATTTTTTGTCGGTTGTCGCGCTGGTCGAGGTAAAAACCAGTCTTGTGACCATTGCGAATATTAACTAAAAAACGCCGAGAATTCTCACAAATTTCGATTAATTCTGGTGGTTCGTTTCCTTGTAATAAACCCCGACGAAGTTCCAAACCTTCTTTTTCGCGCACCTCCACATCCGAGCGCTCATAAATTCCGGTAACTGGGCAGATTTCTGTCAGTGCCGAGATGATTGTTTCGCGCCAGAATTCGGCTCCAGCGGAAAGAAATTGAACTACCAAATAACCGTTATAACAATCCACGATCAGTCCTGGTAAACCATCGGATTCGGCATTGACCAAGCGTACTGCGTCAGTTTTGTTCGGCTCAAAAAGCGACTCGCGCCGCTTGACCGCCAAACTTAATTTGCGTCGAAAAAAGTCAGCGTTGATTTCCGCCTCCGGATTGAAGCTCCAGATACGCACAGCGATTTGAGACTTGGGCGACCAGGCGCCGAATCCTAGAAAACGACCGTCATGCGCCCGTAACTCGACGGTTTCACCCAACTGCGGTTCACCTTCAATTCTTTCAATCGCACCTGAAAAGAGCCACGGATGGTGACGCAGGAGCGATTTTTCACGATCTTTCTTTATTAATACCTTTACACTCATACTATTTCCTTAGTCAATAGACCCCAGCCTGCGTTTATCTCCGCTCCGCGCCGTCACCCCTTTTTGGTCGAAGTAATTCAACAGCGGCAAGGCAAATTTGCGTGATATACCGAGGACATCTTTCAACTCGCTGACGGTAGCGTCGCTTTTTCCACGCAGGAATTCTATCAACTTTGTTTCCGCCTCGGCGACTGCCGCCGCGCTGAACGGATATATTCTGTCAATTAAAACTACTTCTTGTTGATTGACTAAGAGGTTTATCAATTGACGCATTTCGGCGAGATCGGTCTGTAATTTCTCAGCCAGTTCGGCTAAAGTAGGCGGCGTCAAGGCTGATTTTGTGATTTCAGCCAGAATTTGTTCCTGCCGAGTAGTTTGCCGCTCGCTTAATTGCGGAGCAAAACCGGCAATAGCTAATTTATCGCCGATGACCCTGATTTTGCCAGCCTGAGTCAAATCCTCAGTCAACCAATCGCCTAGTGTTTCATCGAAACGCAAATTGCCGAATAACGTGGCTTTTTCCAGACCGGGAAGGAGGGGATTCTGTCGGTGAAATTCAGCTAAAGTTGCGGTAATTTTTTCAGCGCATTCAGCCAATCGTTCGGCGGCGATAATTTTGCCCTCGCGCTCTCGAATGACATTTTCCTTAACCAATTTCGCCAATAGCGGTGAAATTTCAGCCACAGTAGCAGTCAGAACTTGCGCCAGTTTTTCGATTGTAGTTAGTTTTTCACCACGGCGAAATATTAACCACTTCAACCATTCCTCATTAGCGGCAAAAACCAACCGTTCAAGTTCTGCGGCAGTTTCTTTGTTCTTCTTGCGTAATGGTTCCGGAGAATTTTCCAGCACAATTCCACCGCCAATCGTTACCAAAGGTGAATACGAGCGGAGAATAAAATGATCACGAAATCCGGCGCTAATCGGTTGATCGAGAACTATTTGCGCGACTCCTTGCTTTCCCGGTAAGAGGCGATCGCGACCAATCAATCTAATGCGTACAATATACTCACCGGTGCCGAGATGCAATCGCAACTGATCATTGTATTCAATTGGCGGTGCCGACGGCAGAGATTCTATATAAACCGTCAGCAAATTCGTTTTCACGAAAGCGCCGGGCGTCGCGACAATCATTCCGCGTTCGATTTCCTCTTTACTTATTCCGACCAGATTAAGCGCCGCACGTTGACCGCGGGCAACGGAATCAAGAGGTTGATTATGCGATTGCACACTGCGAATTTTTGAGCGTTGACCGGACGGCATAATCTCAATTTCTTCGCCAACTTTAATTTCACCAGAGAGTACCGTCCCCGTGACAACTGTGCCGTAGCCTTTGATCGAAAAAACGCGATCTACCGGCAGGCGAAACAAACCGGTGAAATGCACTTCGGGAATTTGGTTTGGCAATTCAATCAAAAACCGGCGCAATTCCGCAATTCCGGCACCGCTAACCGTCGAAGTTTTAAAAAGCGGCGCATTTTCCAGAAAAGAACCTTTGACTAATTGTCGAATATCCTCTACGACCATTTCCAGCCAATCGGGCTGAACGAGGTCAATTTTGTTCACGACGACGATCCCGTGCTGAATTCCCAGCAGTTTAAGAATTTCAAAATGCTCGCGGGTTTGGGGCATTATGCCATCATCGGCGGCAATTACCAGCATAGCGACATCAATGGTACTGGCGCCAGTCACCATATTTTTGATAAAACGTTCATGGCCGGGTACATCAATGAACGCAATATATTCAGTTAAAAAGGCAAAGCCGATGTCAATGGTCATTCCGCGTAGGTGTTCTTCTGCCAGACGATCAGGGTCGGTACCGGTAAGGGCTTTGACCAGCGCCGATTTCCCATGATCAATATGTCCGGCGGTGCCGATAACGAGAGATTGCATTTTCTTTATAACTAATTTAGTAAGGAACGACCGATCGCCTGTAAGGCAGATTGAATAAGCGGTAAATCATCAGATTGAACGGCTTTTAAATCCAGGCGAAATTCTCCGTTCCGGCAATAGCCGACAATCGGCGGCGTGTAACTGCGAAATTTTTGCGCCAATTGGTTCTCGGAAATATGCTGAGGGATTGCCACAATGGCAACGCTGGGAATTTGGGCGGTTGGCATAGCGCCGCTCCCAGCCTCGGTCGGTATTTCACGCACGGTTAGGTTAAGCGTTTTAATAATTTCCGGCTCAATAGCATTTAGGATCTGGATAGCTTGGGCTTTTAGCTGAGCGGGCTTAGTTGTTAGCAAACGATATGTCTCAATTTCCGGAAACGGTTTGTCAAGCAAATATTGGCTAAGAGTATAATCGAGCAGAAAAAATGTTGTTTTATCACAACGTAAGATGCGCATCAGCGGATTTTTACGTAAGCACCTGATATATTTTTCGCGACCGACGATTATCCCCGCTTGTGGTCCACCTAGCAATTTATCACCGCTAAAAGTAATCAAATCGAATCCTTGTTTGACTACCTCGGCTACGACCGGCTCGTAGGGCAATTCTACATTTTCCAGAGGAAAAAGCGCACCGCTACCAAGGTCGAAAATGACCGGCAGGTTTTGAGAATGCGCCCAGGTAATGATTTCGGATGCGTTCGGCTTGGTGGTAAAGCCTTCGATGCGGTAATTGGAGGAATGCGCCCGCAAAATCGCGCCGGTTTTCCGTGTGCGAGCCTTTTGATAATCCTGGAGATAAGTGCGATTGGTCGTGCCAACCTCAACCAGCCGAGCCCCACTTTTTGCCATTATATCCGGTAAACGAAAACTACCGCCGATCTCGATTAATTCGCCGCGCGATACGATGACCTCCCGACTATCTGCCAGAGAATTCAAAGCCAGCCAGACAGCTGCGGCGTTGTTATTGACTACCGCCGATGACTCGGCGCCAGTCAGCAAGCAAATTTTTTCATTGGTAAGGTTAAGCCGTTCGCCGCGTTCGCCGGAATCCAGATCGAATTCCAGATTTACATATCCAGAAAGTAATTCAGCCACTTTTAGTAAAATTTCAGTCCCGAAAGGTGCGCGTCCCAGTCCAGTATGCAGAACGATTCCAGTGGCGTTGATTACTTTTTTTAAACAACAATTAGTCAGCGCATTAATCCGACCGGCAACTTTTTCGGCAACGACTTCAATTAGGTCGTCACTCTTGGGGGAAATGAAATTTCCAGTACGGATAGCCGCACGCAGTTCATTGAGCTCCTGGCGGACGAGTGTTGTCAGGATAGCTGGTTTAATTGGCGACTCCGATTGTGCCAGACGGTCAAGGACTTTTTGGACTGGCGGCAACCGTTTTAGCTCGTTCGGATAGTTTTCTCTACCCGCCAAAAGTTTCGCCCTTATTCATTTTTTGCAAATTGAGTTTCATAGAAAGTGCGGTAAATGCTTTCTTCGCGACTCAATAGTCCGCTATGTGTGCCGGTTTCGACGATTCGCCCGTGCTCTAAAACAACGATTTTATCGGCATTATGAATGGTAGAAAGCCGATGGGCGATCACCAGAACGGTACGGTTTTTCATTAAATTTTCGATTGCGGCTTGAACTTTTTGCTCGGATTCAGAATCGAGGGATGAAGTGGCTTCGTCGAGAATCAAGATTGGTGGATTTTTCAGTAGAGCTCGAGCAATTGCCAAGCGCTGGCGTTGGCCGCCGGAAAGTCGCAAGCCTTTATCACCGATCATAGTTTCAAATTTTTCGGGAAATTCTTCGATAAATTCCAAGGCGTTGGCGGCTTCCGCCGCGGCACGCACTTTTTCCGGATCGAAATCTTGCATACCGTAAGCGATGTTGTTGAAAATTGTATCGTTAAACAAAATCGTATGCTGGGTAACGATTCCCATTAATGAACGCAGGCTGGCAAAAGTCAAGTCGCGAATATCGTGGCCATCAATCAGAACGCGGCCACCTGTGGGATCATAAAAGCGCGGCAGAAGATCAACCAGAGTGGATTTACCGGCGCCACTATGGCCAACGATGGCGACGATCTCGCCCTTCTTGATTTCCAGATTTACGCCACTGAGAACCTCAGTCCGCGAAGTTTCATATTTAAAAGAGACATTGTCATAAACTATCTTGTCGTTAAAGCCTTTAATCTCGATCGCATTCGGTTTTTCTACTACGTCCGGTTTTTCGTCAAGCAAGGAAAAAACCCGTTGAGCTGATGCCAAGCCTTCTTGCATTTCCATCGAAACGTTGGTCAGACTTTTGATTGGATTCATAATGGCAAACAGCATAACGGCGAACCGGACAAAATCTTCGGCATCAATACCTTTCCCAGTCAAAACCAGACTACCACCGAACCAGAGCAAAAGAACGCCAATAAATACGCCAAAAACCTCATTAATAGGCGAAGAGAATTCACGCAGTTTCTTGCGTCGGAAGACAAGGTTAAAGTATTTACGGTTTTCATTACGAAAACGCTCAATCTCAAATTTTTCCATAGCAAAAGCTTTCACAACGCGCATACCTTGGAGAGTCTCATCCAAAATCGCCATAATACCGGCAATTTGACGGGAAGATCGCAGTGATTTGCGTCGAATACTCTTGCCGATTTTGGAAATAATAAACGCACTAACCGGCAAAATGACCACCGCCAGTAATGCCAATTGCCAAGAAATAATGAAAAGCAATACCATAAAAACCAGAATATTAATCGGCTCGACCAGTAGCTTATCAAAACTGATCGTAAAGGAATTACGCATCGCGTTGACATCATTCATTATTATTGAGGTAATTTCGCCGCTTCGTTTGCGGTTAAAATATGACAATGAAAGGTCATGCAAACGCTCGTAAAGTTTATTGCGAACATCATTAATCATCCGCAGTTGGACGAAACCGACCGAGACATTCTTGATATATAGAAAAATGTTTTTCAATAGGAAAGTTATGAAAATTATCAGGCAAAGAGCTCGCAAAGATTCAAGTGGCGTATCCCTTAGAATCAATCGGTCGGTATAATTTTTCAGGGTATCGTTAATACTTCCTTTGCCTTTTTCCGGAACGACAGGCATAACCTGGCTGGTTTCGGTATCAGATGTTGCCGGAAAAAGCACTTTGGTGAAAGAAGCCGTCAGCCAGATTGAGGTACTGTTGAGAGCGACATAAATCAAAGAGGTGATTATACTGACTGTCAGTACCGCCCAATAAGGCTTAACTAATTTTAAAACACGCCGATAAATGTTCATGATTGTTTCATTTTCTCTTCTATTTCAGCCATAGTAACGGCACCGATCCGAATTATTTCCAATTCACTTTTACCGACTTTAACCAACGTTGATGGTAGTGAATCTGCTGCAATTTCATACTTTAAAATTAATGAAATTTGGTCACCAAAGTAACTGATTATTTCGGCGGCGGAATGAGCCGGTGGCGCGTTAGCCGGATTCACGCTGGTGGTCGTTATTGGGTGCGGATATTGTCGTAAAATGCGATTCATCGGTTCGAGACTAATGACCCGGACGCCGACAGAGCCGTCAGCGGAAATTTCAACAGGGAAAATGCTATTTGAGCTGAGAGGCAAAATCAGGGTAATTTTCCCCGGTAATAAGGTTTTGACGATTCTCCGCTGATAGTCATTCAGGTGTTTAAAATCGCTCAATAGCGACGGAACATCGGCATATAGCACACTGACCGGTTTTCCGGCGGTGCGACCTTTCAACTGTAGTAATTTTTGAACTGCTTGCGGTTGGAAGGCATCCACACCAAGACCGTAAATTGTATCGGTTGGATAAGCAATGATGGCGCCGCTTTGCAATGTAGCAAGTACTTTTTGGCAGTCAATATCGGCCGCTCTGGCAAGTGAAATTATTTCAGGCATTTTGTTCAATAAAAGATGCGGGTGGTTTGGTTTTCCAGCGACGGTGAAACCAGTAGTATTGCTCGGGACACTTGCGAATTTGTTCTTCAAAATAGAACGCGATTTGCTGAGTCAACCAGGCGACGGGATCGCTCTTATTCTCGGGCGGGACATCTGTATTCAATTCTTTCAACCTGATTACGTATTTACCTTTAGCATTCATCAAACAACTGGCGGCGATTAGCGGCGCTTTTTGGCGCAAAGCAAATAAGGCTGGACCGCGGTGACTGGATGACCATTGATCGAAAAATTTAACAAATATCCCATCACGACGGGCATCTTGATCAGCTACTAAATAGAGAATATTTTCATCGCGCAGGTATTTCCAGATACGGGGTGAATTCGCCTTCGATTTGTAAAATATTTGCTCCTTATTCCTGCCGCTCTGACTTCTGGCGTCAAAAATCATCTGGTCAACAAGATGATTTTTCATCTTTTTAGCGACAACTGCGATCTGATAGTTATGACGCCTGAACCAATCGCCACAGACTTCCCAATTGCCAAAATGAAAAGAGACCAGCACTAGCCCGCGGCGACGGGCTAAGGCATTATGTAAAACATTTAGGTCGCAACATTCTACCATACCATCAAGTTGAGTATCAGATGCTTCAAAAAGCGGGAAGAAATCGAAATACACCCGCGCAAAATGAACATAACACTTGCGAATAATCCGGCGCCGCCAGTGAGCGGTGGACTCCGGAAAAGCCCGCTTCAAATTATCTCGCATTGTCGCCCGGCGATAAGGTAGAAAAACATACACAAAGTTACCGGTGATATCAGCCAACATACGACGCTCTGACAGCGACAAAGAGCGCAGAATGCGGCGAACGATTTTTATCAGTCGGTACTCAACAACAAAACGCAGTGAAATTCTATTAACATTCATCACTGGATTTTATAAGCTGGTTAATCTTTGGATTCACTAGGAGTTTTCTTTCAAAAGTTGCATTAATTAACTACCCGCTTTCATTTTCTCGTTGGCGTAGCGGAGAGCTTCACTAAAGGGCTGGTCTTTGTTAGAATCAATCCGATAAAATTTATCAATCCAGAAAATCAGGTCGTCTTTTTGACTGTCGGTCAATTGAGCGAAGATATCGAAAACAGGATCGGCAATTTTCTGTTGGAATTGTTTGGCGCAGGATTTGAGGTTCCGATCATGCTTTATCTGTTCCAAGATTTCATAGGTATGATAGAGATAGGCATATAAAAAGACTTTTTTCTCGGAAGTAGTCAGCGATTTCCAGTAAATCATTTGCCCGAAGTGGGTGATTTCAGATGGCTTCATTTTGGCTTTTTGGGATGCAACCAGAACCGGGAGAACTTCTTCCGGTGGTTGTAGTTCTTCCGAAACTGGTTCTGGCTGAGCTGGTTCCTCAGTAAGCGTTTCTGAAGGCAATTGAGCCGGGGTCAATGGTACTGTGGGAATTTCGACCTGAGGCATTGCTTCAGTAGCTGAATCCGGCAGTGCGGTTTCAGATGTATCACTTTCTTGAATAATCACTTCCGGCACCGCCGGTTCCTGAGCGAACAGGTTACTAAATAATAAAATACATCCAAGCCAGAGTGTGATTTTATGCATAATGGGACCTCCTATTGCGTCGGGCTCCAGTTTTCAATTTCCGCTATCAATCGCGCTACTGCCTCTTCCGGTTTCAATCGCGCGACAACCTGACCGTGTTTAAATAATAGAGCTACTCCTTTACCGAAAGCAATTCCCAGATCAGCCGACCGGGCTTCGCCGGGTCCATTGACCTCACAGCCCATAACCGCAACGGTTAAGTTTTTAGGTATATCGCGGATTTTAGTCTCGACTTCATCCACTATTTCAATCAGATTAACCGAGGTGCGGCCGCAGGTGGGACACGATACCAGTCGGATACCACTTTTGGTTAAATTTAGGGCTTTTAGTATTTCAAAACCGGTGCGTACTTCTTCGACTGGATCCGCCGTCAGAGACACCCGCAAAGTATCGCCGATTCCTTCAGCTAAAAGCGTTCCGATACCAATGGCGGATTTAATTGTACCCGACCAGACCGGACCGGCTTCGGTGACACCGAGATGAAGGGGATAATCATATTTCTCGGAAAAAAGCCGATTAGTGGCGATCATCAGACTGGCTTCACTGGATTTGAGGGCAACGATTACATCGCGGAAATCATTCTCCTCGCAAATTTCCAGATGGCGACGGGCGCTTTCCAACATGGCTTCGGGCGTTGCTCCCCCGTATTTTGCCCGCAAGTCTTTTTCCAGTGAACCAGAATTGACGCCGATGCGAATAGGAATATGCGCCGCCCGGGCTTTTGCCAGAACGGCTTTCACTCGCTCTGCACCACCGATATTGCCGGGATTAATGCGGATTTTATCAGCACCAGCATCAATTGCGCCCAGTGCCAGGCGATAATCAAAATGAATATCGGCGACCAGTGGCACTGTCATCCGCTTTTTTATTTCCGGTAAAGCTTTGAGGGCTTGTTCATCGGGGACGGTAACGCGGATTATCTGACAACCGGCGGCTTCCAGTTTCTCAATTTGCGGCAGAATCGCCTTTAAGTCGTGCGTTTTAGCGGTGGTCATTGATTGCACTGGGATTGGAAAACCGCCGCCGACGGGAACATTCCCGACGTATACGGTACGAGTAATCTTGCGTTTAAAATTGTTCATCGCTGAATCAAATTAATATTACTCCCGCAATGAGACAAGCCTAATTTATCAAGTGGACAATAGTGCTGGTAAGTGCGCTTAGGTGCTTTTAAAATCTCTTTGGTATAAAGTTGGTTTACTACATGATTTTATGGGTGGACTGGCCGTAGAGAGAATTCATTAAGTGCATTTAAGTACTGATAAGTGTACTTATGTACTATTAAATTCCTAAAGGCACTTAAAAATGTTAAAAAAACTTAATAGAACTTAAAAGTGCTTAAAAATGCTCCGTGCTCTCCGGCTTACCTCTGTGCGCCTCAGTGTCCAATTATATAATTTTAGGCTCCATCGGTTTAATCTGCTACTTTTTTACCATTCAAAAGCTTGTTTTCATAGTGAAGATTGACTAATATAATTCCATTGATATTACGAAGGTTTTTGAAGCAGAGCCGCCATCAAGTCTGGTCAAATGTAAATCAGTTCCGATAGTTATTAAAAAAATTATAGCCAGCGGTCTTTTAACAAACCTAAAAAATGAGGGGAATAAATGAAATCACAGATTACTTATTCGTTAATGATTTTAGCGCTGGCGGTATCACAATGCGGTCAGTCCGGAAAAGTTAAACCCATTCAGAATGGGGTTGATTTAAAAACTCGTGATTTGAATGTACGTGTCCGATTTTACGCTGACGACATCGCCCGAGTCATTAAGTGGCGGCCGGAATCTTCAGCTGAAAAGCTAAGTTTAATGGTCATTAGAGATAGTTTGCCGGATTTATCTATTACGGTTGAGGAAAATGACAACGACGTAATCCTAAAATCGGAGCGAATGACAATTCGCCTGGTTAAGAAAGATGGCCATTTGGAATATTTTACGACCAGCGGCACAAGTATTTTAAAAGAAAATAAAAAAGCCATTTTTACTCCGGTAACGCTTCCGTATGAAAAAGCTTTCAACATTCAGCAAAATTTCAAATTAACACCAGACGAAGGGCTCTACGGGCTTGGTCAACATCAAGACGGATATATGAATTACCGCGGGCGAACTGTCAAACTCGTCCAAACCAATACGGACGCGGTAACTCCTTTTTTGATTTCTACTCGCGGATGGGGCATTCTGTGGGATAATTACTCCAAGACTATTTTTCAGGATACGGCTGAGACGATGTCACTTTGGTCGGAAGTCGGTGACAATCTCGATTATTACTTAATTTATGGCGGAACAATGGATTCCGTCATTAGTGGGTATCGTTATCTCACTGGCAAGGCTCCTTTGTATGGAAAATGGGCTTACGGTTATTGGCAAAGCAAGGAGCATTATAAAAACCGCGATGAATTATTAAGCGTTGTGAGTGAATATCGTCGGCGTCGCATACCGATTGATAATATCATCCAAGATTGGAATTATTGGGACAGCAATGAAAATTGGAGCCAGATGTTCTTTGATCCGAAAAAATATCCCGAGCCTGAGGAAATGATCCGACAAATCCACAATCAAAATTTTCATATAATGATTTCAATCTGGCCGGGACTTGGACCGAATACCGCTATTTATCAAGAAATGGAGCAAAACGGGTTCCTCTACAATACCGTCGGATGGGCAAATTTCAAATATTTCGACGCTTTCAATCCAGCCGCTAATGATCTTTACTGGAAATATATAAAAAATGGTTTAATCTCGGTCGGCATCGATGCGCTCTGGATTGATTCCACTGAACCGGATATCGTCAACGCCACCACCAAAGAATCCGAGGAATACGAAATGAAAAAGGTAGGTCGGAATTACCTCGGCAGTTGGGCGCGTTATCTGAACGCATATTCTTTGGTAATGATGGATAAACTTTACCAGAATCAACGTCAGGATTCCGACCGCAAAAGAGTATATATGCTGACCCGGTCCGTCTTTGCTGGTCAACAGAGAACCGGTGCCACAACCTGGTCAGGCGACATTGGCGCCAGCTGGGAGATTTATCAAAATCAAATTAGCGCCGGTCTGAATTTTTGTATGGCTGGTATTCCTTATTGGACTTTTGACATCGGTGGATTCGTCATTGGCGCTTATGGTGGAGTATTCATTAATGGCGGTCAGGATCCGGCTTATCAAGAACTTTATACTCGTATGTTTCAATTTGGAACTTTCTGTCCAATTTTCCGGGCACACGGGAGTGAAACGCCACGGGAAATCTGGTGCTTTGGTGAATTCAGCCCGCATCTAATAAAATTTGACCATCTTCGCTACCGGCTTATGCCTTATATTTATTCCTTAGCCTGGCGGGTGACTAATGATGATTACACTATGATGCGCGGTTTGCCGATGGATTTCCCGAACGATCCTGAGACTTACTCTCTCGGCGACCAATATATGTTCGGTCCGGCTATTATGGTCTGCCCGGTAACGGAGTATATGTTGCATCGTCCACCTGGGAAAAGCATTTTAATCAGCGGTGACCATTTTAAGACTAATGATGGAAAAGCAGGCTTAAAAGTTCAGTATTTTCGTGATCCGGATTTTGAAATTTTGACTCACGAACAGATTGAGTCCGATATTAATCATCTCTGGTACACCGGCCGACCGGATTATATGACCGATTCCGCTTTTTCGGTACGCTGGGAAGGTAAATTGATCCCCAGTCAGACCGGCCAGCATCAATTTCACTTAAAAAGCTACGACGCTAAACGCATTTTTATCAATGGCAAGGAGTTGCCGATAGTTTATACCAGTGTCGAGCAATATACTGACTTGATCAACCTAAATGCTGGACAAGAATATGATTTTCGCCTCGAAATGCAAAATCGTTCGACCGGGGCTGCCAAGATGCAGTTAAATTGGAAAACCCCCGCAATCTTTGCCCAAGAGAAAATAGTCGAGACGCGACCCCAAACCCGCAATGTTTATTTACCTGCCGGAACGCAGTGGATTGATTTCTGGACTGGAATGACCTATTCGGGCGGTCAGACCATTGTCGCCGATGCTCCAATTGACAAAATCCCTTTATTAATCAAAGCCGGTTCAATTGTACCGATGGGACCGTTCCTCCAATATTCCACCGAAAAACCGGCCGACCCGCTCGAAGTGCGAATTTATCGGGGAGCCGATGGTAGTTTTACCCTCTATGAGGATGAAAACGATAATTATAATTATGAAAAAGGTGCCTATTCGACCATTAATTTTTATTGGGATGATACCAAAAATGAATTGACAATTGGAGAACGTAACGGTTCTTTTCCAGGTATGTTGATGGAACGTCAATTGCAGATAGTGCTTGTTTCACCCAATCATGGCATCGGAATCGAAATTACCCCGCGACCGGATAAAATCATTAAGTATTTGGGCTAAGCGCAGACAATCAGGCTCTAATTTTATTCTTCATAAAAACAAAACGGCCAGTCAAAAGCCGGCCGTTTTTCTTTAGTTGAGTGACAGACAGATTATTCCTGAGCGCTGGTGACTCGCAACTGTAATAACAGATAATTCAGACTTTTTATGATTCCATAAGAAGTGAGAAATTAAAAAGTTAATCTTAGGTCTGAGATATAATATCATAAGGGAAGTTCTGGAATATTCCACCACTTCCCACTTGAATTTGCTAAATCTTTGATCTTTTCAACAATTTTAATAGGTAAACAACTCTTTAAAAGTATAGCTAAGGCCAATTCTGAAATCCAGCCATTCTTGAGTTCCGCCAAAAGGTGGTTGATTTGTCTCAAAAGGATTAACATCGCTTATGACTTCAGAAAGTCTCGCTTTAGCAAATATATTTAGTCCCTCTATTACTTCGTATCCGAAGACTATACCAGGGCTGATTCCAAGATAACTATTATATGGAGAATCACCAAGGCATTGCATATGTAAGCCTAAACCTAATTCAAAACCAAGGTTTATTACAGGTGGCAATCCAATTAAGTTTGACAAATCTAAATCTCCAAAGAGAGAAACTGGTACTGCACATAACTCATCACCATATTTAGCACTTGCCTCATAGTATCCAATTTCTAATCCTAGTCCTATGTCCATATTACCTATTTTTGCTAAATGTGGGAGCTTGGCATATATTGCAACCGGGATTCCAACGTCGAAACGATCCTTGATATTTCCCCCGCCTGGTACCATGCCACCACCAGTAACTCCTATAGTAAGATCTTGAGTTATTGGTACTAAAATAATGTTCTGAGTCTTTGTTTCCTGAGCTTGTAAAAAGGTTGGCAACGCTAAGACAAATGTAAAGGTAAGCACTACTACAAAACATTTTCTCATCATTTTATCCTCCTTTCTTTTAAACCTATTTCTTACATTGACAATTTATAAAAAAAGATTATTATGTCAATGTTTTTTTCAAGATTTTTAAAATTTTTTTATATTTAAGTTAAAACGCAAAACGATAGAGAATTTACCAGTAGCAATTTTATCGCTCAAATTTATTTTTTCTCAAAAAGTATTGGTACTAAATATGGAATTTCTTCTTGTTATAAGTAGATTTCACCTGAAAATAGCACACGGATGCCATGGATTCTCACGTATAATTAGTTATATTTTTTTCTTTCTTCATATTATGCACCAGTTGGAGGATTGTTATGATTCACTTGGAAATGGAAAATTGTTAAGTTTGAAATAAGAGTTTAAAAAAGGAGCCAAGATGAATCAAAATCGTAATCAGCACACAGCCAGCAAGAAGGTTGAAATTTTAAGGGAGTACCTGGAGAATTAGGTATCAATCAGTGAGTTATCGCGTCGTTATGGTATCAGTCCAAACTTAATTTACAAATGGAAAAAGCAATTATTTGAAGGCGCTAAAGAAATATTTAGTCGTCAGCATGAAAAAGTGAGCCTGGGGCAATCTGCCAGGACTGGAAAATTAGAGGAAAAGATTAAGGACAAGGATAGTTTGATTACTGAACAAATCGCTGAATATATTCGGTTTTATAACGAGGAACGCTTGCATAGCGCCCTGTTCTATCTGACACCTAAAGAAGTATTAGAAGGTAAAATGGAACAACGACTTGAAGAACGGCAAAAAAGTTAGATCAAGCTGCCGACCCGCCTGCTCCCGACATAGGAGGGCGGGCAGGAAATCGTAAAAATTTATCCTTATTTGAAAGGAGCAAAAATTCCATTTCCTTATGAACCAAGACATCAGTAAGCCCTAATTATAATTATGAAAAAGGTGCCTATTCGACCATTAATTTTTATTGGGATGATACCAAAAATGAATTGACAATTGGAGAACGTAACGGTTCTTTTCCAGGTATGTTGATGGAACGTCAATTGCAGATAGTGCTTGTTTCACCCAATCATGGCATCGGAATCGAAATTACCCCGCGACCGGATAAAATCATTAAGTATTTGGGCTAAGCGCAGACAATCAGGCTCTAATTTTATTCTTCATAAAAACAAAACGGCCAGTCAAAAGCCGGCCGTTTTTCTTTAGTTGAGTGACAGACAGATTATTCCCGAGCGCTGGTGACTCCCATATCAATGCGATAGAGTGTCCACTCTACTCCAAGAGCCGTATCGCCACAAATCATATATAGGTAATTTCCCCACCCCCAGCTAAAAGATTTACAATAGGGAGCTATTATACCCAGATAAAAATAATCGGCGCTCGTGGTGTTAAGATCAATGGCAAGAAGAGGAGTCTGCGCGTTAGTGCCCAGAAATAATTTGCCGTCAGATGAAAGCGAAAAGCTATTTAAAGCATCAGCAGAATAGTTTTTATAAGCCGTCAAATCAAGCACTAATTCTTTTTCTCCTGGATTGCCACTATTATCAATTGGATTACGCCAAATTGCCAGAGCCGGATTTTGCAAGTCGGGGGTGGTACAAACCAGGCTTACATACACATAATTACCAAACACGCGAATACCTTTGATTTCATCTTTTTCATACAAACTGGTATAATTCGGCGTAAGATCTGGAGCAACGACAACCAGTCCCGTGCTCCGACCTCCGGTATATAAATAACCATTCTTATCAAAATCGCCAAATTTTACCACCTTGCCTGCCTTAAGCTTAATCCACTCAGCAACCTTGCCGCTTTGTGGATCTAAAACGTCAATTGAGCGGTTGTTACCCAAAAGATACAATTTTCCATCTGGTCCAATGATAGCATCATAGGTTGTGCGTTTAGCCTTATCGGGCATGGTGGTTTTGTCACCAGCTGGGGTTACTTTGTAAATAATATTGGTGTTATCAATTACATATACATTTTCAACACTATCAACCGCTACGGCATTCAATTCTTTATTTTCGACAAAATTACCATATTTTTGGACAACCTGAGTAATTTTATAAGGCTCAGTGCTTTGCGCGACCACAAGAGCGCTATCGCAAGCCACCTTAACCAGGCAACCATCACTTGCCAGATTGGGACGACGAACCTGGATAGAATTGCCCAAATTGGAGATTACTTCCGCTGTTACATTATCAAAATAGACCGTTGGCGTCCCGCTGAAATTTTCACCAATAATGTTAATATAATTGCAACCGGCTACAGCACTGTCCGGCTCAATATTAGTAATAGCTGGGGTTGCTGGTTCGGTATAATCCTGATACCATTGAGGTTGGGTAACATCATATTCGCATTTCATTACTGCCAAACAGAGGGCTGAGATTATTAAAAAGCGATTAGATTTCATGATACTTTTCTCCTTCTATCGCTCAAAATGACATTCGTACTGTCAAACGCTGTACCTGATTGAAAACACCATACGGCGTATAGGCATAGTCAAACGTAAAACCGAATTTGGATACGCCGATTCCAAAAGTCAAACCGCTCTCATCTTCGTTAGTGATATAACCGCACCGTAATGACAACACTTTCAATAGTTGCCAATCTAGACCGATTTTCACTTGCTCAGCGCGGGAGCGATAATGACTGGCATCAATGCTCATATACAGTGATTGATTTTGGTTAATTTGACTTATTAGGTCGAATAAATCCATCGAAATTCCCAGATTAAAAACCAAAGGTAGTTGAAACGGTTCTTCGACATATTTAATGTCGGTGGAGAAATTTCTAATAGACATCCCGAAGACCAAGCTTTTAAAACCGGTTTTGAACTGCGTCCCGAAATCAAAAGCCAGCGGAGTCAGTGTGTTTTTGACTACATACTCGGTAGTGTCGGGAATGGTAGAAATTTTCGGTATCACACTTTGGCCTAAATCCTGTTTGACCAGGCGGATTTGACCGCCCACACTGAACCACTCCGTCAAGCGCTTCGCATAACCCAGCCCTAGGGCATGGGCACTCAGCTGAAAGACGCCGGTGTCATCATAGCCAGCGTCAACTCTCATATTTACCCGCGTGCCATAAAAATCCCCATAATTCACATTCTGGTAACTTAAGCCTATCACTCCATATCGGCCATGAGTCGGACTAAACGCCAGACTAAAAGTATTATGTTGAATATCCGTTATCCACTGATTATTACTGGCAGTTAGGTCAATTAATTGCTCGATATTAGCCATACCTGCCGGATTAAAGAATAGAGCGCTTGAACCGATCTGAAGACTTGTCATTGCATCCGCCATCGCCGCCGCTCGAGCATCGGATACCACACTGAGAAATTCAAAACCAGCTTGAGCCAATTTTTCGTTTTTGGCGGATAATTCGACAGGTATTGTCAAACATCCAACTACGATTCCAATAACTATAGATTTGAATATTGTTTTCATTTTCCGCCCCTCCTTACCTAATCACCACGAATTTGCGAAACACCGAATCGCCCTTATTGTACATCTTATCACCTTGCTGGAAAATCACATCGCCCTTGCTAATTTCTTTTTCCCCGGTTTTCGGATTGTAGTAATCACGGGCGGCTACGATATCCTGTTCGGCATAGATGTCCTGCGGTACTTCCACGTAAAGGATATATATACCACTGACAATAATCTGACGGGAAGAAGTCATCGAATCCCACAATTCGTCGCCGGAACCGTTATCGTGATATTTTTCCCAGATTAGGTCGCCCCTTTCAGTAAAAACCTTTACCTTGCAGATAGGCGGTAATTCATAGAAAGCAATTCGATCATACTGGAAATCCTCGCCGAATTGCCACATTCGAGCGCGAATGTCGTAGGGATTCGGGACAACACGTACGTGTTCCAAAAAGTTTCCAGCTGGGCGACGCAGATAAGCCGCTACGCTGGTCAGTGTATAAAAGAGACTGCTGTATAGCGGTTTGCCATTGTTCTCTTGACCGTCACTCTTAGATTGGATGTAGTAATAGTAATTATTACCGCGAGCGGCAGTGACATCGTCGAACTCATGTACGCAACTTGCTTTATCGCATTCAAATATTTTTGTATAGACGGTTTTATAATGTTTGACATTGCCTTCTGAGCGATAGATGACATATCCGTTAAAATTAGGCGAATTTACGGCATTGTCACTCCAGGTCAAGCGAATCCGATCTCCACCAGAAGTAACCGTAAATGATTCGGGTGGGGGAGGCGGTTGCGGAACATTGTATCCCTTATTGTAATTATCTATAGCATTACTTAGGACTTGCAGAATCGAATCGCGGCCGGTCTCGCACCAGGCTCGTTTATAGGCATTATGAGCCGCGTAGCCCCAGGAATTGGTAGTTGATGCTAGCGAACCGTCGGGCATATACAAATCCGGTTTGTTAGTTAGACTTTTATAATAGGCATACCAGTTAGCCCCGACTTCTCGACATTTTTCCCAGCTTAATCCGGTCACTCCGATGGCAAATACGATTCGGATGCTATCGCCATCAGCCAGATTATAAGGGCCAAATCCCCATCCTTGACTGCTACTGCCTTGGGTATAGGTGTTCCGGTAAGTATTCCCAGTAGTCCATTCCTCCACATAACCATTGTGGCCAACAGAATTGAAAAAGTCTTCATCCTGGCTAGCAGGTAAATGACCTTCGGTCATAATGTTATACCGTTGTTGCATAAAACTGACATCGTACTGACTCACATTAGTCTCCATTGGAACGCCATCGCTGCCAATGTAGGCATCCGTAGCTGGCTGGCTGGGGTCATCAACCGTATGATTATTCGGATTCGATGCAAATAGAACGACACCTCCTAAATACTTAGCCGAACCAAGCACACCGGTCTCTAAATGATCAGGACAACCCCAATCCTCAGCCGGAGTTAGTGGATGATTAGAATCATTAGTGGGACCATAATAACTATAAAATCCTCGCATCCCTTCAGGAGAATTAACGTTGAATGTATGAATGAGAGTACTACTACCCCATTCCGAGGCAAAAGCGCCCCAAGCCGGTTGATCAGTCCAGCCAGAGGAAGTCACTCCGGCAAATGCCGGCCTCCAACACAAATAAACCCAGAAATCTTGCAGATCCTGATGATGTACGTCGCCATTTTCGTTATATATGCCCGTATTTTTAAATACATACTCCTGAATAAAATAATTATCGTGATCCGGCTGAGTGAAACCATAAACTTTTCTGGTTACTGATATACCCATCGAAGTATTGAACTCGGCAACTACCATACGGTCACATGGCAGGTTACTATCATAGTCATCAACCTGATCATAGAGAAGATTATTAGTGCCTGTTTGATTATCCACAGCAACCACCGGGTGACTATGTCGCCCAATAAGTTTGATACTCTGCGGAAAAATCATAGTGTAATGATTCGCCGGGAGTCTTGGACCAGATCCGATTACTTTCACTGATTTTTCCTTATTTTCGACTGGATCGAAGAAATTGCGAGCTCCCAGCCACAATCCATTCATCCGGAGCGTGTGCTGGTTGTCACCATACTGAGTAGGCCAGGTTAGAAAATTTAATTCGCGTTCGGTTTCTGCGCCATAGTCCATAAAGAAGCACTGCGTTTCACCGACGATAATCCAGCGCTGGTCTTGAGCAAAAGTCGTGTTAGAAAACATTAAAACGACTGTCACCGCACTAATTAGAAATAAGAGGTGATTTTTTATTTTCGTTTTAAACATTGGTAATCCTCATTTCTTTTATAATTAATCCAAATCAAAAGAAAGCCGGACGCCAAAAACCACTGTCCGCGGATTCAGAAACCACCAGGTTGATGCCCCGGGGTTAAAAATATAGGCTTTATCGGCATTGATCTGGTCAATTTTGGATTTGGAAACCTCTATCCATTGATTATCAACTATTTCCCAATATGTTCCAGTGCTACCCTCATAATAAATTGGAATGGTATTCGTATTAAGAGCAGGTGGAATTGTTCCTTGAATGATTTCCTGGTATTTCATCGGTTGCCACTCAATTCCCGGTTTACGGTAATCACCGAGTTTATCATCTCCAGGAATATTACCATAGGCATCACTCTTGGGCAGATGCAATGATTCACGATACTTCTGGTCGCCGGTATCCCATAATGTCATACGATTAAATAGATTGTTAACATCAACCAAAAATTGGATCCTAAATCGTTTACTGGTAACGGTCTTGCCAGCCCGTAGAGTTCCACCATAATAATCTAAATACTGGACGTTATTGATAACACCCGATGCATTTTTGGGATTATAGGTAGTCCAGCCGCCTTGCTCCCAAGTCAATAAAAGGTTAAGCATAAAACCACCCAGGATATGGTGGTTGAGAACAACCGGCCCGAAATCATCCGGAGTATAGAAGCTCAGGTTGGCACGCGCATAGGGAGTTGGCACCGGTCGTTCTTGATATAAATTACTGGTTTCTTCGTCATAACGTTGTTGATGAGCCGGATCCTGATAAATTTCGCGCCGTCCAAAATAGCCGCGAGACGATGCCTGATAGGTGTAATTTATCAGACCAGTGAACCAGCGCCCCTGACTTTTACGGAGTGTCAGTTCAAAACCACGAATATCCTCGTAACCGTTACTGGTGATTAAAATATAGGTATCGTTATTAATAGATTCGTAAGTTGTTTCATTTTGCTGATCGCTAATATCTTTATAAAACGCAGCCAGTTGAACAAGAACCGAATTGAAAAGCAGGTGGTCGTAACCAAGTTCATAGGAGATAGTCTGGGCTAAAGTTAGATTAGGATCGCCGATTGCCCGGAGACTGCCAGTTGAACTGCGTTGTACCCGAAACAGGGTTTCGTATTGGGGCATTTGCTTAAAATGCCCGTAGTTGAAAAACAATTTGGAATTTTCGGTTATGGGATGTGAAATACCCAGCCGGGGACTTAATTGCCACTGCGGTTTGGATTTTACCATATCAAATTCGAGGTCTTCTTTATATTTGGATGAAATGAAATAGGGATTAAATGGGTCAGAAAAAATATCCCACCACTCGACTCGCGAGTCGCTATAGTCCAACCTTAATCCGGCATTCATTGTAAAACCATCAGTTTCCAGTTTATCCTGGATATAAAAGGCGGCTCGGATTGGGAAATTTTGCATTTGCACCCGGCTGGCGTAGGCTTGACCTTTAGTTTGCATCTGAATAAAACCATAATCGAGATCCAGATCGTTATAGACAAATTCCACACCCGTTTTAATCAAATTATGGAAATTAACCTGGCTGGAAAGATCGGCTTTGAAAGTTGTAGCACTGGCATTCGAATAATCACGAGCCAATGAGGCCTGAATGCCGTCTTTAATCTCGGGAGTAATTCCGACTACTTCATAAGGCCAGTAACCGAAAGGGTACTCATCGACCCAGTATCCAGGCACTATTTCGGTGGTTTTAGTCGTATCCCGTAATCCAATTGGGCGGGTATGATAGTCACGCTGAAAATTTTCCAGTGAAACTTCATAGAAGGTTTTAGAACTTAAGGTGTGAGTTAATTTTATTGCGAAGGAACGATGACCGATATCAGTTTTAGAATAAGCCCAGTCACTGAACATATTAAACATTAGTAAGCCGCCGGTACCGTTGGCAATTTCATTCGGCCAATGAGGGTAGTAGGCATAATTCCAGTTTTCAGCAATAGTAGAGATGCTCCCCAGCAGGCTTGAAATGCGTAATTTCATCGTTTCCGAAATATCCGAAGTTAGTTGCATAGTCCAGTCATAATCAACATAATCGGGAGTAGCCTGTGCCCATAGTAAAACATCACGGTGACGACGATACGAAGTATAAAACCGGAGATTGCCGAGCTTCTCGGAAATCAGTGGCACCGGGCCACCGAATCCGGCATCAATATCGTAATCAGGCATATCATTTACTTGCTTTTTACGGGTTTCGTACAAAAACACCCGTTGAGCTCCCAGAGGTGTCAGATCATTTGTGGGGTCATTATCAGTCAATAGCTGGCGAGAAATTTCGTTCCAGCCGACAAACGACGGATACTGATCACGCATATATTGATCCCAGAAGGTATGACTTCCATCACTGTTTAAATCTTCAAAATCTTCACCTGTATCCCATTTCCCATTGCCGTTTAAATCGGTAAAAGGCTCACCCTGAGTAGTTCCCGTCCAGCAGACAGCATCATCGAGATAAGGACGCATCCAATAGGAATCGGGATCGTGGACGTCCGGTATGCCGTCAACCCGAAAATATTTAGGCGCCGGCGGAGAATACTTTATCTGAAAATTACCACTATAATTGCTTTTGTCCCCTTCTCTAGTAACAACATTGACCAATCCGGCTTGAACCTGCCCATACTCGGCATTAAAACCTCCCCGCTCGACCGAAATCTCCTTCACCGCACTCAATGGAATTTTGGTTACTGGTTCATTATTACGCGGATCGCGGACCGTAATTCCGTCTACCAGAAATAGCATATCCTCAGCTTCACTACCCCTAATTGCCATATTGCCTCTGATACCTGCCTGCATACTAATGACATCGTCAACATTCGATGCCGGTAAAATTTCAATTTCATTGGCTGAAACGGCTACACTACTAGTAGCCACATCTCTTTTGATTATTTTACGTTCAGCCACGACTACTACCGTCTCACCGACAACCGCTTCTTCCTCCAAGTTCACATCCAGCCTAGTAGTCTGGTCAATATGTACCTCGACGTCACTAAGCGTCGTTTTCGCATATCCGATTACGGAAATATTGACGTTATAAACACCTGGCGGCACATACAAAATCGTGTATTGCCCATTTTGGTCAGTGGCGGCTCCGAGAGAAGTTCCCATCACGATGACATTGGCTCCAATGATGGGTTCTCCGGTCTTTTTATCCGTAATAATACCGGTAATCTTCCCAGTCGTTCCTGACCAAAGCAAGCTCACCAAACAAGTGGCTAACAAAAAGGCAGGAATTATTATTCTAATAATTTTTTTCATTCTCAATTCCTCCTTTCAGAGAGAAAACGGAAAAATCCTGAGATGGATTTAGCAAAATTTGAACATAAATCACACATTTTATCTTTTTAAAAAACCTCATAAATTCTTTTAACCTTGTGATATTTTCGGTCGCTTCAGATTAATTATTTCTTATGCTCGATTAATATTCGTCTCGTTAATTGAATCGAGTAAATAGCCGTATTGTCAAAGAACAACTTCCTTGCATTTAATTGAACAGGATAGGGGAAGGCGCTTTTCAACGCCTTCCCCTGTTGTCACCCCTCATTGATCAAAAATGTGAAAAAACTAAACAAATTTCACATTCGCCGAATTGAAAACCGCTATTTTACCAAAACCATTTTCTTGGTGATTACTTCTTTGCCGACCTGTAGTCTATACAGATAAATGCCCGTGGATAAGTCAGTACCAGTAAAAGTAATCGTATGTTGTCCGGCATTTTGGACACCATCTACTAACACCGCAACTTCTCTACCCAAAATATCAAATATTGACAGGCGGACATCGCCAGTCTGTTTGAGAGAATAAGTAATATTGGTCGTCGGATTGAACGGATTGGGATAGTTCTGAGACAAAGAATATTCAAATGATACTGTCTCTTTACGACTTATTCCACTTGTCTTAGTTAGGTCGGCAAAAGAGGAAGCGACCGTGATTTCGTCGAAGACTAACCTGACATCAGCTCCATCGCCACCAAATTCCAATGCAATATGATCAAATCCTTCCGGCATCGAAGAATTACGCTTTACAATAGCATCATTGGTATCCGGTTCTACGCTCGGATCCGGGTCTATCCACATATAAGTCCGGTCAGAACCAGTGCCGCCTGACATCTTCACCATCGTTACTATCCATACCGGTCCAACTGTAATTGGAGTCGCAGATACATCGTCACCTTCTCCAACCCAACCACTTCCACAGGTAAATACCGGCGGAGTAGGACCACCACCTGCTTTACCTATCGCTAACAATTCACCACTACCTTTATACAACTTGACCATAAAATAGGTGTTCTCAATCGGTAGAGGCTCCTTAATGTCCAACAGATAACTGACCCAGTATTTTTTGCCAGCCTCATTCGGCCAAGCTCCATCCAAGGGCCTCTTGTAACGATTATGATCAGCCCAGGCATTACTCTTAACTACCTGCAGATGAAGCGTATCATGTGGAATCTCATAGTTAAGATCAGCATAAGCAAATCTCGTCCCACTAACCGCAACTAAACCTTCAATGCCACCAGCCTCGTCAGTCACCCATGGTCCACTAAATCCACTACCGGCTGAACCTAACCCCGCTACGGAAGTTGCTGGATAACTAAAAGACTCACGAGCAACCGTTCCGGTTGGTGTTTCAGCGGTTAAATCAGCAAAAGAGGAAGCGACCGTGATTTCGTCGAAGACTAACCTGACATCAGCTCCATCGCCACCAAATTCCAATGCAATATGATCAAATCCTTCCGGCATCGAAGAATTACGCTTTACAATAGCATCATTGGTATCCGGTTCTACGCTCGGATCCGGGTCTATCCACATATAAGTCCGGTCAGAACCAGTGCCGCCTGACATCTTCACCATCGTTACTATCCATACCGGTCCAACTGTAATTGGAGTCGCAGATACATCGTCACCTTCTCCAACCCAACCACTTCCACAGGTAAATACCGGCGGAGTAGGACCACCACCTGCTTTACCTATCGCTAACAATTCACCACTACCTTTATACAACTTGACCATAAAATAGGTGTTCTCAATCGGTAGAGGCTCCTTAATGTCCAACAGATAACTGACCCAGTATTTTTTGCCAGCCTCATTCGGCCAAGCTCCATCCAAGGGCCTCTTGTAACGATTATGATCAGCCCAGGCATTACTCTTAACTACCTGCAGATGAAGCGTATCATGTGGAATCTCATAGTTAAGATCAGCATAAGCAAATCTCGTCCCACTAACCGCAACTAAACCTTCAATGCCACCAGCCTCGTCAGTCACCCATGATCCACTAAATCCATTACTCGCAGTTCCCAGCCCCGCCAGAGTAGTCGCTGGATAACTAAAGGATTCACGTACTAGTGACTGAGGCATTGCAATTGAGCTTAGCGCCATAATCAAAACGACACTAATAACAACAGTTCTCATTCGCATAATTTCTCTCCTTTGTTTGTTTTTTTAATGCAATTAAACGTTAGAAACAACATTCTTAGTGATTTGTAGAACCCACACCTCCTTTCGTCTTTTTTAATTATCATGAAAAAACCTCACTCTTAGATTGAGTGTTTATACAATATCACAAAAAAAACGATGATGAATATGATACAAATGACCTCAATCAGAATCCATTTCCAACGATTACGATTTTCGGCGCTTTCAACAGGGTCTGGTTTGTTTAATTTCTGTTTCATTTGAAACTAAAGTAAAGTGTTTAAAAAGAAAAATCATCTCAAAATCTGGTAATTAGGTTGCATACCGATTTTAAAGGTGAAATTTGATTTTAAATAAAGAATGGAAGGGCTAAGAAAGCTCGGATTCGGGACGGATTTGCTGGGGTGTTCGTCCAAATTGCTTGCGAAAGCATTTAGTGAAATAGGAAGGGTCCTTGAAACCAATTTGGTAACAAACTTGAGATGGCGAATGCCCTTTTTCCAGTAATTGCATAGCTCTCTGCAAGCGGTAATTACGGATAAATTCACTGGGAGTCTGGTTAATCAAACCTTGCATTTTACGATAAAGCTGGGCGCGACTCAAGCCGACGTGATAGCTAAGATCATCAACGGAAAAACCGCTATCCGATAAATATTGTTCGACAACCTCAACCGTTCTCTGCAGAAATTGTTCATCAGGTGAACTGACGTTAATTTCTTTCGGGTTCATATAAACCATATGGCCAAAACGTTCTCGGATTTTTCGGCGAGTGTTCAGTAAATTTTCGATTCGAATCCGCAGAAGATCTGGGTTGAAAGGTTTGGTGATATAGTCATCCGCACCTGCTAATAAACCTTCTTTGCGCTTTTCTTCCGAAGTTTGAGCCGTTAGCAGGATTATGGGAATATGGCTGGTACGCTGGTCATTTTTACATCTATGGCAAAATTCATTTCCATCCATCACCTGCATTAAAACATCGCAAATAATCAAATCCGGAATTCGATCTACCGCTAATTCATAGCCAGTTAAACCGTCGGCGGCTTGAATTACCGAATAATAGCTCTCGAGTTCCATCGCCAGGTAATGTCGCAGGTCATTATCGTCTTCAACTATTAAGATAAGGGGCTTAGCTTTATCACTATTTTTCATAGACAATTTGGATTCGGTAAGTTCATTCGAAATTTTCAGGTTTTCATCCGGAATTAACTCAGCCATCTCTCCAATATAGTCTTGTTCACCAACCTCTTGCTCGCCAGTTTTTAACGCTTCAGCCATTGTTCTCATCGGTATAATCAAAGAGAAGGTACTACCTTTGCCCGGCGTGCTTTCTACGATGATTCTGCCCCCGTGCATCTCGATAAAATCTCTGCTAATTGAAAGGCCAATACCCGTGCCGTGCATTTTCCTGGTCTCCGGCTGGCGCACCTGGTAAAAGGGATCAAAAATATGTTCAATCTGATCTGGCGGAATGCCAATGCCGGTATCACGTACTTGAACGCAGATCGAACGCTCCGCTTCTTCTCGTTTTGAATAACTTTCCATATTTGGCGGAGCTAAAAAGAGGGAAACCTCTACCATGCCCCCGGGGTTGGTAAATTTTAGTGCATTGGCAATTACGTTATAAAGGGCTTTTTCAATTTTATCCGGATCAAAGTAGAAATATTGTTCTTCCAGTTCGGTTTTGAATATATACCGAATATTTCTCTGTTCAGCCTGGAGATGAAAAACCGAAAAGATGGCTCTAACAAATGAGATAAACTCTTTTTGCTGTAATTCCAGTTTCATACTACCGGTATCAAGTTTACGGGCATCCATAAGCTGATTGACGAGTCTCAGCAACCGGCGGGCGTTTTGGAGCACCAGCCGATTATAGACATCTCGTTTTTCCTGGGACAATTTATTGCCGAGATGAAGCATTCTTTCGACCGGCCCGATAATGAGAGTAAGCGGAGTCCGGAACTCGTGCGATATGTGAGTAAAAAATCGTAACTTAAGTTGATCCAATTCATGAGTCTTTTCGGCCTCTAACCGTCTCATTTCAGCCTGAGCCCGATTGCGTTCGCGAACCTGGACAGCCATACGAATTAACAAAATGGCACCGAGAATCAAACCGATATAGATAATCAACATCCAATTAGTTTGCCAGAAAGGCGGAGTGATTTTAAGATGAATGACTGTGCCGGATTCATTCCAAACCCCGTAATTATTGGATGCTTTAACCCTAAAAGTATAATTGCCAGGCGGCAAGTTAGTATAAGTGGCGAACCGGCGATTGGCATCGGTGCGGCGCCAGTCTTGGTCGAAACCCTCCATTATATAAGCATATTGATTCTTTTGCGGGCAGCTATAATCGAGAGCGGCAAACTCGAAAGAAAAGACATTTTCGCGGTAAGAAAGGATGATATTTTCCGTAATAAAAATCGAACTATCTAACTTGATCTTTCCCTGCGTATTCGGACTAATTGTTTGATTAAAGACTTGAAATTGAGTAATCACTACCGGTGGAATGAACGGATTGTAACTAATACTGCCCGGTTGAAAAACATTGAATCCATTTATTCCACCAAAATAAAGCATACCGTTGCTGGCGCGTAAAACCGATTCACGATAAAAGTTGTCTTGCCCGAATCCATCATTACGATCAAAATTGTGAATTTCATCATTGGCGGGATTCAGACGAGATATACCATGATTGGTTCCCATCCAGATGAAACCGTCGTCATCTTCAGTAAGGCTCTCAATAATATTATCAGGCAGACCATGGCGTTGATCATACCGCCCAAAGTGCGCAATGCCCGAATCCGCTTGAAAATATTGGACATAATTCAAACCACCTCCCATTGTACCAATCCACAGAGTCCCATCCTGGCTGACAAACAAAGTATTGATATTCTCATGTCCCAGACTCAGCGAATCGGTATCATCAGGGCGGAAAAACAGCATTTTTTCATTGTTCGGATTGAAGAATACCAGCCCTTTACCATAGGTTCCCAGCCAGAGTCCGCCGGATGTATCTTCCGCAATAGAAGTGACAACGTTCAGACGGTCATTAATCCGATCTATGGGATATTGGCTAAAAGTCTGCCCGTCAGAATTCAATTTAGATAGACCGCCGCCCCAGGTGCCTACCCATAAGGTATTAGATTTATCCAAATAGAGAGCGTAAACGGCATTTTCTCCAAGAGAGGAAGGATTTTGATCATCATGCCGGAAATGCTTAAACTGACCGCTTTTGAAATCGTAACGATCCAGACCACTACCGTCAGTACCAATCCAGAGATAATCTCTATTGCCAGTCAAACATAAAATCGCATCCGAACTGAGACCATTATTCTGTTCGTCTTTTCGGTAAACTCGAAAGTGATTCGTAACCGGATCGAAGCGATTCAGACCTCCGAAACGAGTGCCGATCCAAATTTTCCCATATTGATCTTCAAAAAATGAGGTAACATGATTATTCGAGAGACTATTAGCCCCAGAAAGTCCAAAACGGTAATGCAAAATATGACTCTGTTTCGTATCGCATTTATTGATTCCGCCATTTTCATTTCCGATCCAAACCACACCAGTTCGATCCAGATAAACCGTCCAGAGCGCATTGGATTGGATGCTCGTTTCGTCAAGAGGTTCACAAAGATAATGTTGGATTCCTTCAATGCCGGCGGTGGTAACATTTCTCGGGATTTGAGGTATGACGAATAATCCGGCGTCATAAGTAGACATCCACATCCGGTCTGATTGATCAATTAATAATTTTGTGATTATTTTAGTGGTAAACGGTTTTTTACCTTTGCAAAAAATAGGTACTTTGCGGAATCTTTGTGCATTGACATCAAATCGTTGCAGTCCGTCACCCCAGGTGCCAATCCAGAGGTTTCCCCATCGATCCTCGCCAATAGTAATAACGGCGCTGGTACCGGCTTTGGATGATTCAGTAGTTTCGTGACGATAACGAGTAAACGATTGAGTTATGCGATTAAAGCGATAAACACCTTCTTTTTCGGTCGCAATCCAGAGCTGATCGCGACTATCATTATAGATATCATGAATGATAAAATCACCTAAGCTGTAAGGATTGTTCGGGTCGGGTAAATAGTTCTTAAAAGTGCCAGATTGCGGATCATAACAACTTAGCCCGCCCTCCGTGCCAATCCAGATCTGCCCGTAATTATCCTCGGTAAGACAACGTATGCGATTATCGACTAACGAATTGGGATTATTAGGATTATGACGAATTCTAATAAAACAATCCCGCGCCCGATCGTAACGATTCAAGCCGTCGAGAGTGCCAATCCACAAAATTCCACGCCTATCTTCATATAAGGCATTGATTACATTATGGCAAAGGCTGGTCGTATCTCCTAAAATTGGTCGGTAAGCCGTGAAGTTATACCCGTCGTATCTATCCAAACCATTTAATGTTCCAAACCACATAAATCCCTGCCGATCCTGAATGATCTCGATAATGGAATTGTGGGATAAACCGTCTTGAGTAGAAAGATGCTCAAAACGCAAAGTCGGTAATCCGGCACTGAAGGCATTGCTACTTAAAGCCAGCAGAATTGGCGCAATGGTCAATCCTGATATTTTTCTCAGAAAACTACCCATAAGGTTCAATGACCATGGTGATCATTTATTAATTCAATTTAATCTCGGGAATTAACTCCATTTTAGTTACCCAACTGATAAATAGAATAACTGCCTCCTGGAATTATCAGCTGGTAATATTTGTCTTCCAACTTGAGTTCTGACTCCGTTCCAGCTAATAATTCAAACTGAGAAAACACCGGTTTAAGACGGAATCGGGCGGTCGCGGCTTTATTAGCCGGATTTAATATAACCAGCACAGTTTCGTCCTCACAAGCCCGGGCGTAAATAAAAGGGTATTCTCCTTTTTTGGCATAAACCGGTACAAATTCGGCATAGGCGCGTAAGGCTTTCGAATTCTTGCGTAATTGGATGAGGTTTTTTACTCGATTTAACAATGAATTAGGATCATCCTGTTGATCGGCTACATTGGGTGCATCAGCGGCAAGATCAACCGGCAGGTATAATTTTTCTGGATTAGCGGTAGAAAAGCCCAAATTTTTACCTTGAGACCATTGCATTGGAGTCCGTGCCCCAGCTCGCGGGGGATAGGCGCCCTCAACATTCGGTAAATCATAAAGCTGGCGCATTCCAATTTCATTGCCATAATAGATAAATGGAATCCCAGGCATCGTCAGTGAAAAAGCAAAAATGATCTCCAGATCATCTTCAGAACGTTCGATATTTAACCGCGAAAGGTCGTGATTTCCCAACGGCAAATTAATGTAACCCTTACCAACTGTCTGGCGATATTGCTCTAAATAACTTGCCAAAAATTGAGTAATATCACCCTTGCCTTCTCGATCAAAAAAACTATGCCCTTCGGAATGGCCATTCATAATTCGCCAACTCTCTTTCTGCAGTAGATCGTTGTAACCTGAAAACCAGTGAAAAAAATCGGCGTGGAAACCACCTCCATCCAGAGCCGCCACCGGATATGACCACTCTGCTACCATAAAGGCTTGAGGATATTCTTCGTCTATGATCTTTCTGATTTTCCGCCAGAAATTTTTTGTGCCTTCATCTCGATTAGCATATTCGGGATCACCTTCGACGATATTAGCATTCTTGACCAATGCCCCCGCCATATCGGCTCGAAAACCGTCCGCACCCATATCCATCCAGAAACGCAAAACCTTCTGCAATTCCTCCTGAAGTGCCAGGACATCCGGATGGTCAATCGGTAACATCCAATCGCTCTCCGGTTTGGCAAACCCGAAGTTCAAAGCCGGCTGACTCCAGTAAAAATTGCGCATAAATTGACCATTCCGTCGGCTATAACCTTTAATAAAAGCATCGCGATAGGCTTCCGGCGGATCAATCCAGGTATTATTTGTCCAGACGTACCAATTCGAATATTTATTGGGTTCCTGACGAGCAGATTCTTGAAACCAGGGGTGCTCGATGCTGGTGTAGCTGATGACATAATCGAAAAGGACCTTTAGCCCGTGTTTTTCGGCTTCCAAAAATAAACGTTGGGCATCCTGATTGGTACCGTAACGCGGCGCCACTTGGTAATAATCGGCAATATCATACCCGGCGTCATTAAAAGGTGATGCGAAAAAAGGATTAATCCAGAATCCGTCAACGCCGAGACTCTGCACATAGTCCAGTTTTTCAATAATCCCATTCAAATCACCAATGCCGTCGCCGTTGGAATCGTAAAATGTCTGCGGATAAATTTGATAAAACACGGCATTATGCAACCATTCAGGACCGGGCGGCATAATTGTTTGCTTGGTTATTTCTGCCGAATCAATAGAAATATCCACTGCGGACTTATCTTCACTACATCCTACGATTAGCATTAAGGTCAAAATAAGTGTCACCATCCGACGATGCATAAATTCCTCCGATCATTTCAGGAGTTGATCAAACTCCCCGCACTTTCACCTGCTCTTTTACCATCAATTAAAAAGAAATCTGCCAATAATATTCCTCTTGAAAAACAGTTCAATATTAGGATTTATCCGATTATCAATCAAATTTTATTACAAAGCCACCGTATTTTTCCAGTTTAATAGATAGAAGGCTTTGAGGAGAAACATGAATTTCTTTCGTCATAAAAGAACGCCCATCGGACGCATCAGTAATTAATTGACCTGTGTGGTCTTCATCTAAAAAGTGACAATTTAATTTCAGCTGTCTTGCGACATCGGCGCCATTGATTCCAGCCAAATACCAGGTTTGCCCTGACTTTCTTGCCAGCACTACAAATTTGCCCGGGAAACCGTCAATAAAACAAGTCTCGTCCCAGCTAACCGGGACTTCTCTCATAAAATTTTTGATATAATCCGGAACACACGCCATACCAGCCGGGATTTCCGCAAAATGCTGAATTCCCGACCAGAATATAACTGCAGTAGCCAATTCAAAGCCATTCGTGGTTATTCGTCGAATATTTGGTATTTCCGAAAAACAAACTGGGGTAAAATCCATCGGATCGAAAACATTGCGCGTAAATGGCAAAAGGCAAGCGTGGGTCGGCTCTAGATCGGCATCAGCCTGATCGAAAGTTATAAACTCAAAACCGCGCACCGCCTCCATCGTCAGTAGGTTGGGATACGTTCTCTGCCAACCGCGTGGTAAGGTAGCGCCATGACAATTCACCACCAGACCGAACTGCGCCGCATCTTCAAAAATGTCCTGATAGTAGGTCATCATTGATTGCCCATCACCACCGAAGAAATCCACTTTAATCCCGCGAATTCCCATCTTTTTGAGGCGTTCGAATTCTCTAAGGCGATCACTATGAGTCAGCAATTTACTTTTCGGGCTGTAAGTTGTGCTATTCCAGTCACCGGAAGAATTATACCAGAGCAGAATTCCAACACCTTTGGCTTGAGCGTAAGCCGCCAGTTCCGCGACTTTATCATAACCGATTTTCCAGTCCCAATCGGCATCTATCAAACAATATTCCCAATTCATTTCAGCGGCATAATCAATGAATCTTTTTTGCACTTCAAAAACTGTGGAATCATCTTTAAGAAGCACCCAGCTCCACGACGAGCGACCCGGTTTGACATAGTCAATCTCCTTCAATCGAGCCGGTTCGGCCAGATCCGTTCCGAGAGTTGATTCGACAATATTTTTCAACCCTTTGCCGATCGTAATAATCCGCCAGGGGGTGCTCCATGGTAGAGGTGAAGTCGGTAACCAAATCCCACCCGGAAAAGTTTCCAAATCCGATGGAAAATCAATATAAAAAATATGACTCGTCGAATCCTGTTGCAACCGGCATCCGCAGTAATTGCGATCGGGCGCCGTCTCACTGATCAGCATCCAGAAATCGCCATCCTCGAAGAGCGCTGGAAAGACCCAGCCGGGTTCGTTAAATGGCAATTCCTCAATTGCGACATTTTGCTGATAAATTTCCTCATAGGAAGGATTGGTCTGGCACCAGCCCGATTTAGCCATTGCCATCGGTTGAATGAAAGCTTTAGTTCGAGGTGAAAAATGAAATTCGCTGATCTCCCTTAAGATGGTTTTGGGTTCATCCGATTGCCCAGGAAAAGTGTAGCGAAAGGCTACCCCGTCATTCGAGGCGCGAAAAACCACATCTATTTTTTGATTCACATGGTTTGTCAGATAAAATCTCTTTTCATTGCCGCTGTAAGCATAATGGCTTTTTTTGCCTTGTGGCATTTGATAATTGAAATTAATCGGGCGGGAGGCTGAGACCGAATCCAGCTTTAGACCTTCGCTAAAATCAGCATCTTCTCGAACAATACCCATTCGGGAAGATTGAACAATTTCCTTGTTCCGATAAGCAACGCGATAGAAAATTTTCCCAGCCGGCGATATTTCAAACCGAACCGTAATATTGCCATCTGGACTTTTCAGATATTGATTTTTTAGCTTGTTAGAGCTACAAGTCTGAATCATCATCAATGAAATTAATAATGTCACAAACGAACGAATGATTTTCGAGCTAATCATTTTTCTCCTCATATTAAATATTTTCAATTATAAAGTTTGCCGCTATTTTACCGCAATTTAGAAATTCAGATTCCGATCAACTATAAGATTCATTGATAAACAAATTTAACGGTGACATCACTGTCAGCCGGCAGAAAGATCTGAAAGTTTCTATCATCATTCGGCAATCGAGTTATTAAGTCTCGATCTGGGCCAAGAATCCGCCCAACCGGTCGCGGCATCCTCAATTCTAAATTTTGATTCACCCGCGATTGTAAAGTCACTAATATCTGATTCTCCCGCCATTTCAGTTCTTTTATTTCGATTTGTCCGCGCGCCAGAACGCCACTGATACTTCCGGCAGGCCAGGAATTAGGTAAAGCCGGTAGTAATTTAATCATTCCAGGCTCAGAATAGACCAGCGTGCGGATAACGGCGGCTGGGAAACCACCGCTTAAATCCATATTGAATAAATTGCCCGGATCATGCAGACTCGCCAATGAATTGCTCCAGTAATAGCTCGCCATCCAGTTGATCAGTTCCTCCGCCATCTCAGCGTCACCCAAATTGGCGGCAACCAATGCCATTTGCACCAAGCCAAAGACCATTGCGCCGCCATTTTCCCGCCGTCTGATTTTCATCCGTTCGGCTATCGCATTTTTTGCAGATTTTATAAGTTCAGGATTACCGGCAATTTCAGGATCAAGCATTTCATATAATCCATAAAGATGCGAAACGTGCCGATGGTTGTAATTGTCTTCCAGCCCGGGCCATAACCATTCGCGGAGAGCGCCGTCTTCATTGATCTCATACTCCGGCATTAGGGCTAGCATTTCTTGCCATTTAATTGCTTGGGATTCATCAACCTTAAGAATTTTGGCGGCTTGAATGCAATTGCGCAGAAGCTGTTTGGCAACCATAACATCCATTGTGGCATTGATGCAAGCTTGCGAATTGGAATTAGCCGGATTATTCTCCGGGGAGTAGGACGGATTGAAAACATATTTGCCATTCTCTCCTATAGTCAGAAAATCTTCATAAAATTGCGCCGCCGCTTTCATAAACGGGTAAGCCCGCTCTTTCAAAAAAGTCGTATCTCCAGTATATAAAAAATAATCATAGAAAAAACTGGAGACCCAACCAGCCCCCGCCGTCCAGAAAGTCAAACACCAGGTTTCACCAAAGTGAATATCCCAACCGTGCGAACTGGTGCGGGATGGAATATGAATTCCGCGACAACCATATAAACGGCGGGCGTTATCTTCATAAAACGGCAATAATTTTTCGTGATAATTGAAATAAGCAAGCATCAATTCGGGCAAATTGCCACATAGCAAACTGGAAATAGCCACCTCGGCATTGCCATCATTCGTAAAATCCGATGACCAGGGAGGCGACCAAGTGCCATTCCAAATTCCCTGTAAATTCGGCGGGCGCGTTCCAGTAGCGCAAAGAATATTATAGCGCGCGGCATCGAAGAATTTCTCGATCATAGGCGGAGTAACTTCTTCACGGGCTCTGGCAACCAGAACTTCGGATTGCAGTGTTTTTAGTTTGCGACCGCCCAAATCGAGTTTTACCCGATTATATAAATTGCCGTGAATATTCACATGACGTTCGAGGAGTGTTTTGTAAGTCGTGGGCTGATTTTGTAAAGCTGATTGCAACTCACTAACTCGGGAATTTTCCCAATCAAAATTCGGTTCCAACCGCACCAAAAGCAGAATTTCATCGGCATTTTGAATGACCAGCTGGTTTCCTTCACTGGATAAATTTCCGCCTTTCAGAATCACTCTTCCGACGGCTTCATAACCCTGCGGATTGTAATCATAATGGCGTCTGAACTTACAGCGGTAAGTTAGCCAACAGTCCTTTGCTCCAATTTCGGTAAACTCAATAGCACCATTGACCATTTCCTGTTGACTCCATTCGACTGGGTGCATAGCAAATTCCAGGCTGGTGTTGATTTTACCGCTACCTTTGATTGACATCACTATGCAATTGTCGGCTCGCGAAACGAACAATTTGCGTTCAAACCGACCGCCTTCATCAAGCCAGAAAACCATCGTTTCGCCGATCGTAAAATCCACTGCCCGAGCATAGTCACGGACGTTGGCGGCTTTCATATCCAAGCGGATATTCAGCGCTGGCATATAGGGATCGGTCCAGTGAGTTCCCTGATAACCTTCTGTCTCCCCGATTTCGACGGGAATCTTGGCGGCTTCTGCATATTTTCCCTGCCATAAAAGTTGACGGATTTCGTCCAATCGGCTGGCTTGGTTAATCGGCGGTAAGCGATCACTCGCCGGGAGATAGAGTAAAGCATGATTTAAAATAATCGTTTCATCATGCGGCCGCCCGATGACCATTGCCCCGATCGTCCCATTGCCGGTGAGAAGCGCCTCTTCCCATCTGCTCCCCGGCAACCAGCTGACAAAGCCGCGTTCCGGCACATTAATTTGCGGGCTACAAGCCGGTAAAAAAGCTAAAAACATTCCGAATAAAATTGTCATTAGCAAAATTTTTGGCACGAATCTGATTTTTTTGAACATAGTTTTTCTATTTTTAATTAATGTTAAAAAATCCGAGCTTTTTACCGATAGATAGCCTTATTTCAACGGAATTTTTCGGTCGCTTTCCACTAACAGATATAGAACAGAATAGGGAGGCAAATCGAAAACCAGTGGCTTGGTGATTCTGGTTGAATAGGCTTTGATTTTCTCAAAATTGGCTGAACCGCCAGCTGGCAATTCTGGGCCAACACCATTTATGAAAACTTGCAGTGAAAAATCACCGTTGTCCTTGCCGCCAGTCAGCAGATACCAGTAGCAGCGCCGCCCGGGTTGAAAATTGGCAAATTCCAGTCGCGCCGATTTGGGAGAATTTCCCTTGTTGACCAGAATTATCCCAGCTTCGCCGGAACTGAAGCTCGAAGCGTAGGCAACCACATCGCTATCACCGACGACATTTGTATTGACCAGATGATCGCCACAAAATTGCTGAAAGTAAGTCATATAATAAAAAACCGGTCGGGGATTCCAGCGCGACACATTCGGTTCACCACTTTGCGAAAACATCCCGTGATCATTGCCATCATTCCAGTTATTCGCCAGATTCCAGCGGCAAGCCAGGCCATATTTATCCTTAATCAATTCACCCAGCACCAGAACGGCATGAATGCCATTAATATAGCTGACCTGCTGTTTCGACCCGACGGCAAAAATATTCCACTCGGTCAAGCCCACCGGTTTCATTTTTACTTCATTTATTCGGGCGGTCTCTTGCATAAAAGTCATCATCTCTTGCGTTACTGGTATGGCGGAATTTAGAATTGTACCAGCTGAAGAATTTTCGTTCCATGGTGTGTAATAGGAATGAATGACAAAGAAATCGGCCGCGTCTCCGGCTTGCTTAAAAAAGCCAGAATTCCAGGTCTTTTCCGTCGGTGTATGCCAATCCTGCGCCGATTCGAGCAAACCGGCTCCTAGCTTGATTTCCACTCCGATTGAGCGAGCGGCGGCACGCATTGAATCAGCAAAAACTTTGAAATGTTTTCCGTATAATTCGCCGGTAATAATTTCCGGCTGACCGTCTTTATTATCGGCTGTATTTATTTTATATCCAGCCTGCCAATTACCGAAATTCTCGTTGCCGATTTCCCAGAATTTCGTTCGACCATTATCATAGCGCACCCAGTCAGCCGCATATTTAGCCGCAGTAGCCACCGGATTTTCGCCCTTGCCATATCGAGCATAACTGTAATTCACACAAATAATTCCGGTGCAATTCGTCATTTCCAGCATTTTATAGTAATTATCAACTGAAAGCGTGATCGCGGTATCGTTCCGCCCGAACCAGAACTCTTCGCGGTAGGGCTTTTCGACACCGCCATAAAGCGGATTAGGCACGTCCTCCGGCAATTGGCTCGGTCGATTATTCCAGAAAAATAAATTGCTCAAATTTCCACCCGGATAGCGCAGGATTTGCGGCGCAAGTTGCTTTATGTAACCAATCAAGGTGGGTTCATTGACCATCTGAGTCATATAGACATTGGCATTATGACCATAAATATATCTGGGAACCCTGGTCAACGTATCGCCAATATCAATTTCAACCGTCACGGTTGAACGGGACTGCGTTAACGTGACTTCCTTAAAAGGCGGTACAGTGGCTTTCTTTGACTGAAAATCATCCAGAAAAAATCCCTGCGGAGGTTCTGCTCCGACTAAAATCCGGATTCCAAATCCTAAAATAATTATAATACGCCAGATTCTTCGCAACTCGATTTCCCCCTATAAAGTTATCGGTTTTGTGTAACTCTTTAACCAATCAATTCAAGTTCTATAGAATTTCTCGCTACTACTCATGATAATCTTTTAAGTTATTTCTTCTATAGCATTTCTTTTTCATATCTAACTAATTGCATCCTTTGCCAAATCCGAAATCATAACCAGTGCCGACAACTGCTTCACAATAGGGGCAGAGAACTTCCTCCTGAGGATCAGTACCAAGACTATGGTGTGCGGTACATTCACTATATCCTTCACCATTCCACGACCACTCTTCGGTCATTATCGCCGTAAACCAAATACGATCTAAATATTCACCACAATTGGGACAAATTCTAATAGATTTTTTATTATTCATTTAGTTAATACCTCTATATTTAATTACTTGCTTTGGAAGCTTAATATATTTTTCTCTGACAATTCTGCAAGCTGTAAAAAAGGGCAAATGTCTTTTTATCTTTCCTGCCAGTTTCTTATCTTCGAAAAATTCTATCAGGTGATTTGGCATTTTTTATAACTCCTTCTGTTTATGGGCTAATTTTGGATACTGTTTCCAGTATAGAAAAAGCCCTACCGAAGGTAGAATTTTGGCGAGTGCCGCAAGACACAAACCTTTTATATTGACTAATACCGCGGGTACTCTTCACTAATAATACTCTTTCATTAGGCTCTTTTTATCTCGGCAGTCACATATTTGGGTTGGCACTTTGGCAAATCTAAATGGCATTCTCCAAATAAATTACAGTATCGCTTGCAAATTGAAACGAGTATTAGCATTACCGGAACTTCAATCAAAACACCGACTACGGTTGCTAACGCCGCACCAGAAGACAATCCAAAAAGCATAGTGGCGGTCGCAATTGCCACTTCAAAATGATTCGAAGCACCAATCATTGCGGCCGGAGCGGCATCATGATAGGAAAGTTTTAACCATCGTGCTAAAACGAAGTATCCCAAACTAAAAATAAATATGGTTTGGATAAAAAGGGGAACAGCAATCCAGAATATCGTCAGAGGATTTTCCATTATAATTTCTCCCTTGAAAGAGAATAAAAGAACCAATGTAGTAAGAAGTGCTAACATACTTATTGGTGTGAGACGATGCACAAACTTCGTATTAAACCATTCTAAACCTCTGGACTTGACAATCAACTTCCGCGAAAAGTACCCTGCGACCAATGGCAAGGCTACATAAATCATAACCGAAAACAATATTGTCTGCCAGGGTATGGGCATTGCATTGACACCAAGTAAAAATCTCCCAAGAGGGGCATAAAGTACGAGCATTGATAAAGAGTTTATAGCAACCATAACCAAAGTAAGTCCATCATTGCCTTTTGCCAGATAACTCCACATCAATACCATGGCGGTACAGGGGGCAATTCCCAAAAGAATTGCACCGGAGATATAACTTCTCCATAACTCAACTTCTTGCCCGGTCTTAATAATCTCGGTTCCAGGTAAGAATCCCTTAAACAGATGTCCTAGAAAAAATGAAGCAATCAGATACATAGTAAATGGCTTGATTGCCCAATTGATGAACAATGTTAACGCCACAGGCTTAGGCGTTTTTGCCGCTCTAACTACCTCTGCAAAATCTATCTTTACCATAATTGGATACATCATAAAAAATAGGCAGATAGCAATGGGAATGGAGACGTTATATATTGAAAGAGAATCCAATTTGACCGCAATCCCGGGTGCTATTTTCCCTAATAGGATACCTGCGCCGATGCAAAGTAAAACCCAGAGAGTTAAGTACTTTTCAAAAACAGAAAGTTTTCTTTCATTAGCCATTTTTATTTACCTTCTTTTTGGTGGCATTTTATTTTCCATTCGAATCAATTCTACAAACAAAATGATTCCAATATCAAAATTTTTGCAGACAACTCGAATTATTTAGAGCGGACTCATTTGAGTAAAAGCATCTTTCTGGTATCAGTGAAATGTTCGCTGGACAGCTGATAAAAATATAAGCCGCTGGATAATTTCGAGGCGTCAAATGACACTTCATAATAACCAGGCTTTTGTAACTCTTGCCATACGAGAGTCGCCACCTCACAACTGTTCAAATCAAAGACTTTGATGGTAACTTTTCCGGTGCGCGGCAAATAGTAGGAAATTTTGGTTTGCGAATTGAAGGGATTGGGATAATTTTGGTTGAGCACAAATTCACGAGCGGTTTTCGGCTTTTCTTCATCTTTAATGCCTACTGGAAACACCGTCAAATTGACGCCGTCCATAATGGCTTTCACCAGATTCGGATAAGCCTGAGTGCCGTCGGCCCGATTAAAAATACCCGAGCCATGATTGCCTGTAAACCCATTATCCCAGTAAAAGGGGATCAGACCGTGATTGACCATCGAGTAAGTAACGTAGTTAATATAATAGCGCCGATATTCGGCATGCTGGGCATTGAGTTCGGCACTGCCGAGATTCAACCTTGACGTCGCGCAATATTCACCCAAAATTACCGCATAGCCTTTGTCAATAAAATTGGTTTTCATTTTATTGAACTGTCCGTCCGCCCAGGATTCGTTAGCCCAAGTCTCAGTTCGCGAGGCATCGGTAGCATACTTTCCCCATTGAATAATTTTATCATCTTCATTTAAGGTGAAATTATAGGGGTCATAATAATGCACTTCCACCATCAAACGATTGGGAACCACGTCTTGAGGAATAACAAAATATTTGACAGTACAATTGATATCAGTCCTATAACCCTGAACCAATAGATGGCGATAATAATTGCGCCCGCCGGTGGCCCGAACGGTATTGACGAATACCTGATTATATATATTCTGGACGGTATAATATTCTTTGGTAGGCTCGCCCCAATTGCCCTCTTTCATTACTTCGTTGGTGCCGGCAAACAGAAGGTGATCGTCATAGTCGCGGAAATAGATGGCAATCTGTTTCCACATCGCCGCCAACCGATTTTTTACGTATGCCGAATCGGCATAAGTAGGTTGAATCCAGCCATTGTCCCAGTGTTCGTTGATAATGGCATACATCCCGCTACTCAAAACGTAACAAACCACTTCTTCGACTCGCTCCAGCCAGGATTCTTCGATGGTAAAAGTAGATTCGTCGGAAAATTTGCTCCAAGCAACAGGAATCCTGACGGCATTGAAGCCGGCGGCTTTTACGGAATCAATCAAATTCTGCGTTATTTTCGGGTTACCCCAAGCAGTTTCGCCACCGATGGCTTCCAGTGAATTTCCGACATTCCAGCCGGGAATCATCTCTTGAGCCAATTCAATAGAAGTAATATTGCGCATATCGGTTGAGTCGGGTGGGATATAATCCTGCCCCAAAACCGACCTAAAAAATACCAGCAGGATAATCCCAATTGAAAGAGTTGGGTATTTTTTGCGATTAAATATTAAAGTCCCCATTTTGAAACCCTTTTCATTAGAAATAACTTTTAATATCAGATTGGCGTTTTCAGTTAGGTTTTTTAAAATGGACCCGCCTGAAATGCCGGTTCGAGATGTATTTACACTCAATCATTTCAAATTTTAAATAGCACTTCAATGCGCCACTAGATTTTTTTCATTTTACCCGAATTCTGGCGACAGCCGGTTTTAAGCCCTCGGAATTAGCTTTCACAGTAATTTGCCCTGGCGTGTTTTGGGACTGGATAACCGCTAAACACAATCCGTGAAAAGCTTTTCTATAGTTGGCTTTAAACGGTTCGTGGCTGATTTGACTGCCATTATCAACGCCGGCGATAAAGCCCGGTCCTTCAACCTCAAAATTAATTAGATTATCGGCAAGCGGTACAGTCGTGCCTTCACTATCAACGACTTTTACTGTAATAAATGACAGGTCTTTACCATCAGCTTTTATAA
>ERZ795047.209-NODE-209-length-76566-cov-30.302492_pt1 | contig 76566 bp, 54 predicted proteins | sample MGYA00375131_ERZ795047 | MGnify/ENA primary metagenome ERZ795047 (study PRJEB30176, sample SAMN05720228) | activated sludge metagenome | isolation source: Anaerobic digester | place: Japan | collected 2015-05-20 ... | reverse complement strand
GTATTTGAAGAAATTTATTATCAGCTGATTAAGCATTATGGACGCACATTGACTGGCAAACGGGAAAGAGCAGTAATTGAAGAAGTAAAAAAAGAATCCCCACTTAAAACCTGATTTTTTCAAAAAAGAGAAAAAATAAGATTTTTTTGAAGAGAGGCATTAAATTTTTTGTTGTTTCGATATTTTACAATAATTTGCAATATAAAAGTTATTTTTGTTACAAAAGTAGTTTTTTGTAATGTATTAAGCGTTCTTTGAGAGGTTTGCACTATAAATTTCAGTATTCGAGCGAAGTTTATCCACAAAGTGCGAGAATAAGCCCATAAGCAGTGTTTGGCAAGTCGGCGATAACGTGTCTTATCATTGGAATAATGGTAACCTAACTGAAAAATGGTCGCTTCAACATTGTTTCTATGGTTAGGTTTTTCTTTTGTAATGTTTCGTAGTTTTTGTCTCAAAACAGAAGTTCGCACCTGCTCAAGGTTAAAATAACGATAGTTGCCATTTTCTGTTTTTTACGGCATTTTTTATGATGGCCCAAATAAACTGCCCGTCGCTCCGGCCCTGACCTTCTTTTAAAATCATCATCCCATCAAAACTCTGATAAAAGCTTACTGAAATACAATAATATATGAAACCCACATTTATTGCATACACAAACACGAATGAATGTAATATTCAGACATATGGGTTCCATCAGACCTTTAAAAAATAAATTATATTCTGATGAAAATTGTCAAAAAACTTTTTAAATATTTTTCCTCCTTTTTATGTCAATGTCTTAAAATAACCAATTCTCTTTGAGTAACTTTTCGGAGGAGATTCATATAATAAAACTTGCAAATATATACACTTTTTTAATTTATTTTATTGATAATCTTTTGTTTATACGCTTTTTAAGAACAGACTGTTTACAATACTACCTCAATGAGTTCTTTTACAAATTTAACCGACGTTATTTCGGTGAAGCTATCTTCGACACATTGCTTGTAGCTGCTGTAAGCTACAACTCCGATTTCAAACCAAGAATTTACAATAGGAATCTTTGTGGATAATCATAATTTAGAAGTGAAAAAACATATATTACAAGTTTTAAATTGAAACATTATAACATTCTCACTATTAAATTGATGAATAGAAAAACTCAAATTACATTTGATTATTCTTGAACCTAATTAAGGTACGTTTTATTTTTTTTCGTCAATATTTTATATTCGTAAGTCTAGATGTGGTGCGAATTCTAATTCATAGATGTATGCCTATCTTTTTATGAATTGATATGTTTCTCAAGCAGTTTTATTTAAATAGTCGAATTAAATGATTAAATTTCAATCAATATTAAATGTAATGCAATGAATTATTTCTTTTTTTTATTTAAACGTTTTTGTAAAAAAAATAGTGTAAAGCTTATCGTATCAATAATTTTATTGTTGATGTTAAATGTAAATGCAGCTTATGCATGTCAAACCATTAATGAAGGTTGGCAATTTGTAAAAACACCCGGAAATAAAACAGTAATTCCAACTTTCGAAAATGCCGAAAAAGTCCATCTCCCGCACACATGGAACATGGCCGATGTGTGGGATGACGTAAAGGGATATTATCGCGATGCTGCTTGGTATCGTAAATCAATACTTGTAGCTGATTCGTTGAAAAACAAAAAAATATTCTTATTTTTTGAAGGAGCAAATCAGGAGGCTGCCGTTTACGTAAACGGACAAAAAGCGGGTGAACATAAAGGAGGATATACAGCTTTCAGAGTGGATATTACTAACCTTGTTGATTTCGGGAAATCGAATCGGATCGACGTAATGGTTGACAACAGTTATTCTACTGAAATTGCCCCCATATCGGGCGATTTCAGTATGATGGGTGGCATTTACCGTGATGTTTATTTAGAAGTAAGCGAAAAAATACATTTCGATAAAATGAATTATGCCGGTCAGGGAGTATTTGTGAAAAGCTTTTTAGATGGCGCAAATGCAGGTTTTCAGATAGACGCCAACATAGTGAATAGTTCCGGCGAAACGAAAAAGCTCATGTTGCGGACCCGTATTACCGATCAGAAAGGTAAAATTATTTCAGCGCAAATCAGTAAAAGTATTAATCTGAAAAACGCTATGCAGCAAAATGTTAAGCAGCTGTTTGCAATTCCTGATTATCAGCTTTGGTCACCCGACAATCCGTATTTGTACACCGTTGAATGTGAAATTTTGGATGCTAAAACCAAGACCGTTTTAGACACTTACTGTGTGCGTTCGGGTATTCGTACCATTGCCAAAGACGAAAAGGGAAATATTCTGCTCAACGGCAAAGTAATAAAATTGATTGGCGTAAATCGTCATCAGGATTTTGATGGGTTAAGCAATGCGCTGCCTGACGCTATTCATCGTCGTGATGTAGAAATAATAAAAGAGATAGGGGCTAATTTTTTACGTACCTCACATTATCCGCACGACCCTGCCATTTACGATGCCTGCGATGAGTTGGGTATCTTAGTTTGGAGTGAAATTTCGGTTGTGAACCAAATCGGAATAAATGAGCATTTTGAACAAAATACACTAAACAATATGAAGGAAATGATTTTACAACACTTCAATCATCCTTCGGTTGTATTTTGGGGATTTATGAATGAAGTGTTGTTGGCCGCAAACTCTTTTCCTGAAAATGAACGGGGAAATTTATTTGTTAAAACCCGTGAACTGGCACAGAAACTGAACGATGTAGCAAAATCATTGGATAACACACGACTTACAACCATAGCTCATCATGGCGATTTTGAGAAATATGAAAAAGCCGGCTTGAATAATATCACCGATGTGTGCGGTTACAATTTGTATTTTGGCTGGTATGTAAATGGATTTGGTGGATTTGATGATTTTGTAGATAATTTCAAACAAAAATATCCGACAAAGCCTCTAATTATCAGCGAATACGGTGCGGGTTCTAATAAAGGAATTTATGCCCGTTTGCCACGCCGCTTTGATAACTCGATGCAGTGGGCTGAAAAACTACACGAAATTTATTTGGATAAAATTATACGGAATCCTAAAATTGCCGGCAGTTCTTTATGGAATTTTGCCGATTTCAGTTCGGAAGGCCGAAAAGATACCGACCCGCATATGAATAACAAAGGTTTGTTGTATTATGACCGCACTCCCAAAGATGTTTTTTATCTGTATAAGGCCAAATTGCAAAACGAACCGGCGCTGAAAATTGCTGCCGGAAAATGGCTGAAGCGACCGGTTGAAGTGCCTGTGGAAGCAAGAACTTTTACCGATACCATTAAAATTTACAGTAATTGTCAGCAGGTTACACTTCAACTCAATGGCAAAACGGTTGGCAATTTTCAACCCGATAGTATATGTCGGATTTTTGCTCCGCTTAATTTCGTAAATGGTAAGAATCAGTTGGTAGCAATTGGCAGGTCGACAAATGGAAAAACAATTACAGATGTGGTCAATTTTGATTATCACTTTATTCCATTTCCGCTTAACAACAATTCATTTCGGGAATTATGCGTCAATGTGGGCGGTCATTTCGATTATGTGGATACGAAAAGTAACGAAGTGTGGATGCCCGACAGACCTTTTCGCCCCGGTGGTTGGGGTTATGTGGGCGGCGAAGAGTTTAAGATCTGGAAAGGACAGCGCACCGGTGGCGAACGGGTGATTTATAATACCATTAACGATCCGCTTTATCAAACGCAGCGGGTTGGTCTCACCGAATATCGCTTCGATGTGGCGGCAGGTTGGTACGAGGTGGAATTGCTTTTCGCCGAGCTGCAAAGTGCTAAAGAGCTGAAAGATGCATTTCTGAATAATCTGGGTAACGAAACCAAAACCGAGCTGTTGAAAGATGGTCGGATTTTTAATGTAAGTATTAATAATCAATTGGTTTTAAGTGAGTTGAATTTATTGGAAAGTGTAGGTGAAAATACAGCAGCCAATTTTACTTTCAGGGTGAAAGCTGCTGATAATGGTGTGGTTGTGAAATTTGACAAAATACGTTCCGAAACCGTATTGAATGGTATTAAAATCAGAAAATTTTAGAAATGAGAAAGTTTTTTTATGTGCTGATAGCCTGCTTATTGGTCGCTGATCTGTCGTTTTCGAAAGAGCTGTTTTACATTACAAAGTTCGGTGCAAAGGCTGATAGCAAAACCAACAATACCAAAGCCATACAAAAAGCAATCGATGCAGCAGCTGTGAAAGGTGGAATAGTAATAGTGCCGGCCGGTGAATTTTTGAGTGGTACTATTTTTCTCAAAAGCAATACTGAATTGCATTTAATGCAAGGCGCAAAACTTATTGCTTCGCCTCGTATCGAAGATTATGCGCACCTTTCCTGGGGACATCACGAAGATCGTACTCCCTGGCATTTAATTGTTGCCAAAGATCAAAAAAATGTAACGATAAGTGGTAAAGGTGAGATTTATGGAAACGGACCTGCTTACAGGGACCCTAATCGAAAAAACGAATTTTCTTTTTTTCGTGAAATAGAGTATCGACCTTCCCCGTTAATTGAAATTCAGGGATGCCAACAGGTGCAAATTAAGGATATTCTCATCACCGAATCGCCGGGGTGGACTATACACCTGTACGACACTGACAATGCCAAAGTGCGTGGAATAACCATCGAAAATTCGTTGTATGGACCCAATAGTGATGGAATAGACATTACTGGAAGTCATGAAGTAATTATCAGCGATTGTAACATAAAATCAGGCGACGATGCAATAGCTGTGAAGACCACCGAAGATTCACGTAGTTGTGAACGAATAGTAGTTACAAATTGCGTGTTTGAAACGAATTGTGTGGCCGTTCGTATTGGTTTCGAAAGCCGTAAAGATATTTCGGATATTACGGTAAGCAATTGTGTGATAAAAAATACCTCGCGTGCCATTGATGTTCGTACAGTGGAAGGCGGAAATATCCGCAATGTTTTTGTTTCGGGCATAACCGGAAAAATTGACTCGGGTTGGGCTGTGGACAGGATTATTGAAGTACATTCGAACCGTATTGACAATCCATACGATATTGCTATAAAGGAGCATCCCAACTTCGGGAAAGCAAAACCGGTTGAAAAAGCCGGAGTAATTGAAAATATTCATTTTTCGAATATGCATTTCCGTACTTCGGGGCGAATTTTGGTAAGTGCCATTTCCGAAGGACTGATTGACAATATTAGTTTCGAGAATATTAACCTCACCTACAATCTGTTGGAAGATGCACGAGAAATTGGGAAAGTGGCACAATCGGTTGGTTTTGCCCGTAATTTACCGTTTGTGCGTTCGCAAAATGCCACATTTGTTGTTGAAAATGCAGCTAATGTTCGTATTCAAAACTACACAGTTAAATGGCCTGTATATCCTGTTCCGGACGATTGTTTGTTGTTAACCAGTCCGAATCGCTTGTATAATAAATGGTTTTTCGATGGAAATGAAGCAAAAATTAAAAGTGGTGAAATGCGTGTAAAATACGATGTCTTTGCTTTTAGAAATGCCCAAAATATTCAGTTACAAAACACAACATCAGTAAATTCTGAAAATGGTGCTGAGTATTTTTCATCGGAAAATTCCATTATATTAAAGTAAAATAACGTTTTTTCTTTGTGAAACTTTGCATAACCCTTTGTGATACTTTGTGTTATAAACTGTTATTTCACAAAACAAACAAAACTGATTCAAAAAACAAAAAGAAATTATCTTAAAACCATACAAACAAATGAAACGAAATTTTGCACTACTTTTTATTCTTTCAATATTTATTTTTTCAGCTAATGCTATCGAAATTAATGTATTGAACGAAGGCGTTGTCAGTGATTCAAATTTAGTTCAAACTGCTAAAATTCAGCAATTAATAGATAAATGCGACAAAGCCGGAGGTGGCAAAATTATATTTCCTGCGGGAGCTTACAAAACCGGTAGTTTGGTGCTTAAAAGTAATATCACTTTTCGTGTCGAAACGGGAGCTACAATAATTGCCAGTCGCGATACCAATGATTATAAAGCAGTACAAAACAACAGTGGTGATATTATCCCTTGTTTGTTGTATGCGAAAGATGCACAAAACATTAGCATTGAGGGAAATGGTGTGATTGATGGTAAGGCAACACACTATTGGGGCGATTTGGACATGGTGGATGGATTTATCAAAGATATTACTGAAAATGCACAAAAAGCCGGAGTGCCAATGAAACGCTACTATCATATCAAGCCCTATACGTGTATGATTTATTTCGAGAATTGCAAATTTGTTTCTATTCGGGATATAACACTAAACGCATCTCAGTTTTGGACTTTGCATGCACGCTGGACCGATTATATGACCATTTCAGGTGTGAAAGTTTTTTCTGATTTGGAAAAAGGAATTAATGCCGATGGAATTGATATCGATGGTTGTCGAAACGTTACGATTTCAGATTGCATTGTGGAAACAGGTGATGATGCCATTGTGTTGAAAACGACAAATTTACATGGAGAGTCCCGTTCGTGCGAAAACGTTACCGTGAACAATTGTGTGCTTCAGTCTTCTTCAACTGCATTGAAATTAGGAACAGAAAGTCATGCCGATTTCCGGTATATTTCGTTTAATAATTGTGTTATTCGAAATTCAAACCGTGGTTTAAGCATTGTAATTCGCGATGGTGGAACTGCTGAAAATATACAGTTTTCAAATATAATGGTCGAATGCTCGCGTCGCCATTTCAACTGGTGGGGAAATGCTGACCCCATCTGGTTGGTTGTGCTGAAACGCCGACCGGATTCCCGCGTTGGTAGTATTCGTAACATTACATTCAACAACATTATAGCGCATGGTATGGGAACTTCAAAAATCGAAGGATTTGAAGATAAACCATTGGAAAATATCCGAATGAACAATGTGCAGTTTTTTATGCATCCTGAAAACTACATAGATAAACGTGCTGATGATGCTTTCAGAGCTGTAAATGTGAATGATTTGTGGCTTACAGATGTGTCGGTAAAATGGGATACCACATCGGTAGAGCCGTTGTGGCGCAATGCTTTTACTTTTGAAAAAGTAAATGTATTAGTGCTCGACAAACTCTCCGGTGAAGAAGCCCCAACAGCAAAAGGCTCATTTATAGAACTTCGCAACACAGACAACGTACTGATTGAAAACTGTATTACAAATAAAGAGTCGAATGTATTTTTGAAATCAGTTTCAAAAACAAACAAAAGGGTTAGTGTAGGTAAAAACATTGGAATTGGAAAATCAAAACTAACTATTCTAAAAAAATAAAACATGCCAAAATTACATACGATATCATTTATTGTTACATTGTTTCTTGTTTCTACGGTTTTTGGGAAAAAAACAACTTCTGTTGATATTTGCATTTACGGTGCAAATTCCGGTGGTGTAATTGCAGCCTACACTGCGCAAAAATCGGGCAAAAGCGTTTTGCTCATTGAGCCATCTTCAAACTTGGGCGGATTATCGACGGACGGATTGGGATATACCGACATTGGCAATAAATATGTGGTTAAAGGACTTTCGCGTGATTTTTATCGTCGCTTAGGAACTCACTACGGCAAACTTGAACAATGGATATTTGAACCATCGGTAGCCGATGGAATTTTTAATGATTATGTAAAAGAAGCAGATCTGAACGTGTTGTATAACATGAGATTAAACAAGGTCAACAAATCTAAGAACACAATCCAATCCATTGTTATAGAAAACTCAATTAAACCTTCCAAAGCAACGAATCAAACCATCAGCGCCAAAATATTTATCGATTGCAGTTACGAAGGCGATTTGATGGCAAGAGCAGGTGCTTCATATACAATAGGCCGCGAAAGCAACACGCTTTACAATGAAACATATAATGGGGTTCAACTTCTTGATGCACATCAGTTTCCCGATGGTATTGATCCCTACAAAGAGAAGGGAAATCCAACTAGTGGATTACTTTGGGGCATATCGCCCAACCCGGTTTTACCCAATGGTACCGGTGATAAAAAAGTACAAGCATACAATTATCGGATTTGCCTTACCGACAAGCCATCAAACAAAGTAGAAATCACAAAACCAGATAATTACCAGCCTGAAAAATATGAATTGCTTATCCGGCTAAAAGAAAAGCAACCATGGAATTCGCTCAACGATATTTTCATTTGGTCGATGATGCCCAATCGAAAAACAGATATTAATAACCGTGGGGGGTTCTCTACCGACATGATTGGCATGAATTGGAATTATGCCGATGCAAGTTATGACGAACGGAAAAGAATTATTAAAGAACACGAAGATTATACAAAAGGCTTACTGTATTTCGTAGGACATGACGAGCGAATCCCACTTAAAATCCGTAACGAGATGTTGAAATGGGGTTATCCTAAGGACGAATACATAGGAAATAGCAACTGGTCACCTCAGCTTTATGTGCGTGAAGCCCGTCGGCTCGTTGGCGAAAAGGTTATGACACAGCACCATTGCCAAGGAAAAGAAATAGTTTCTGACCCTATAGCATGGGCAGCATATACCATGGATTCGCACAACTGCGACCGTCATGTAGTGAATGGAATGGTAAAAAATGAAGGTAATGTTGAAGTGGGTGGCTTCCCACCTTACCCCATTTCGTATCAATCGCTTGTACCAAAAAGAAAGGAAGCCAGCAATCTAATAGTTCCGGTTTGTATGTCTGCTTCACACATTGCATACGGTTCTATTCGTATGGAACCAGTATTTATGGTTATGTCCCAGTCGGCAGCCATTGAAGCCTGTCAGGCTATAGATGCAAAAGTGGGTGTTCAGGATGTCGATGCAAACAAAGTACTTAGCGAACAGCCGATGCTGTATTATTTATCCCTGTAAAAGATTAAAATTTATTTTTCAGTTGTTTTAATAACTAACTTACGTATTTTTAAATCATGAATAAAACATTTTTGCTTATCTGCCTTTTTTTATTTCAGTTGTTTAATTATAGCCCTTTGTCTGCCAAAACAAAGTTTCCAGCGTATAAAGACCCTTCGCAACCAATTGATAATCGCGTAAAAGACTTACTGAAGCGAATGACACTGGAAGAGAAAATTGGCCAAATGTCACAAATCAGTTCGAGTGAATTGAACGACAGCAAACCAGGTGACCCCAAGTCGCGTCGTTTCCGTCCGTATTTAGACCCCGAAAAAGCGAAGAAATTAATTAAAGATTATCATATAGGTTCTTTTCTGGTTGGCTTTGCCGTAGAGCCTGAGCAATGGTATAAATTCACTTATGAGCTACAATCCATAGCCATCCAAAATTCACGGTTGGGTATTCCAATGATTTATGGCAACGATCATATTCATGGTGCCAACTACGTAATTGGCGCTACAATTTTTCCTCAGGCTTTAGGTTTGGGATGTACATTTAATAAGAGTTTGGCTGCCAAAATGGGCGAAGTTACTGCATTGGAAATAGCTGATTTAGGGCAGCCATGGAACTTTGCCCCTGTTCTTGATCTGGCTCGCAACCCTTACTGGCCACGCATGTACGAGTCTTTTGGCGAATCAACGCATTTGATTTCGGAAATGGGAACCTCCTATATTAAAGCTATGCAAACCGCACAAGCAGCTTTGCCATATAAAATTGCAGCTACAGCAAAACATTTTATTGGCTATGGCGAATCCAAGACTGGGTGGGACAGAACACCGGCTGTGATAAGTGATCAGGAATTATACGAATATCACGTGCCACCATTCCGTGAAGCTATTAAAGCAGGCGTAAAAACCTTTATGATAAATAGCTCGGAAGTAAACGGTGTACCTGTTCATGCCTCGCAACGTTTGATAAATGGGTTACTGCGTAAAGAATTAGGATTCGATGGAGTAGTTGTAACAGACTGGGCTGATATTCTTCAGTTAATTGGCCAACATAAGGTTGCACGCGATGAACGCGAGGCTACCAAAATGGCTTTACTAGCAGGTATTGATATGAGTATGATAGCTACACAAACTACTTTCTGCGACGTTGTCAAGGATTTGGTTTTATCCAAAGAAGTGCCAATGAGTGTGATAGATAAAAGTGTGTCTCGTATTCTAAAATTGAAGTTTGAACTTGGGTTGTTCGAGAACCCTTATCCACGCAATGATAGATTTAAGCGTATAGGACTTCCTGAAAACAACTTGGCTGCATTACAGGCAGCCACCGAAAGTATGGTTTTGTTACAAAACGATGGAGTGTTACCACTGAAAGATATTAAAAATATCTTGGCGGTTGGTCCAACAGCTCACTCTAAACGAAATATCTGTGGAGCATGGACATTGGAATGGGGTGGTGCTCCCGAAGAAATGTTTCCCGCCGATATGGAAACTGTTTTTACCGCTTTGTTAAAAAAATATCCGAGTGCAGTTGTTGATACAATTTCTAATCCATTAATTAACTTAAGTGCATTTCAAAACAAAGCTCAAATATCCGATATCATTATTGTGGCGGTAGGTGAGGAACCTCATGCCGAAGGTCGTGGCAATATTGAAGATTTGACATTGCCTGTTGACCAACTTGAAATAATAAAAATTGTACAAGCCACTGGTCGCAAACACATTCTTTCCATTTTCAGTGGTCGACCACGTGTGATTACTTCAGTGGCAGAAAAAGCAAATGCTATTATTTGGGCAGGATTACCCGGTTATGAAGGTGCCACTGCTTTAGCAAATATTCTCAACGGTGATGCCAATCCATCGGGTAAATTATGTTTTACCTATCCGCGTTCGGTAGGGCATATAACGCCATATAATGTAAAAGTACACGACACATACACTTATAAATGGCCATTCGGACATGGTTTATCTTATTCAAAATATGAATACGGAAATCTTATATTATCCGACTCTATCGTTAAACCCGGGCAGACTTTGAAAATTAGCGTGCAGGTTACAAATAAATCTGAAGTCGGTGGCAGCGAAGCTGTTTTATGGTATTTGAGCGATGTGGTTCGAAGCATCTCGCCTGCACGCACCAATTTAGTGGGTTTTGATAAAATTTATTTGGAGCCAGGCGAATCAAAAACCGTAAATTTTGACATAACACCTGAAAAACAATTGACATTTCCAAACGAAAAAGGCGAAATGCTATTGGAAGATGGTGAGTTTGTTATAAAGGTGGGTGATAAAAAGCAATCCTTTTACTTTACAAAATCTGGTCATACTACACCGAAATCAGGAAAAGAAGGTCGTTCGCACTTACAGGAGGAAATCTGACGTTCATTTAAACAGAATATTTGTTAATAAAAAAATTTTTATGCGAAAAAAGTTTGTTTTGTTTGCTACGGTAGTTACTTTGTTTTCAACAACTCCAACAGCTTATCCCAATATATATAAACCAACGCAACTGGGTGCTATCCCTGATGGTAAAACCTTAAACACCGCTGTAATTCAGCAAGCTATTGATAAAGCTAATAGTCATGGCGGCGGTACTGTACTTTTAGATAGTGGTGTATTCGTTTCGGGAACAATATTTTTAAAGTCGAATGTAACGCTGCATATTGCTGCCGGAGCTACTTTGCTTGGCTCACCACGTATCGAGGATTATACCGAACTTACCTGGGGACATAATGTCGATCGTCAGCCCTATCATCTGATAGTAGCCGATAATGCACAAAACATCACAATTGAGGGAAAAGGGACTATTGACGGAAATGGCGAGTATTTTTGGGAAGAATATGAACGCAATGCCGATGGCAATATGGTTATACCCCGTTGGATCAAAGCTAAAAAACTCAAGGTGAGCCCGCTAATTGAAATTACACGCTCGCAAAATATTTATATCCACGATGTAACAATTAAAACAGGTGGTGGTTGGAACCTGCATCTGTTCGATTGCGATGTGGCGAAAATTCACGGAGTAAACATCATCAACAATTTGTACAGCCCAAATTCCGATGGCATAGATATTACTGGTTGCAACGATATAATAATTTCGGATTGTTACATAAAAACATGCGACGACGCCATTTGCCTGAAAACAACTCCCGACAGCCGTTCATGCCACCGTGTTACGGTAACAAATTGTGTGATTGAGACCTTGTGTGTAGCATTGAAATTAGGATGTACCGAATCGAGTAAAGACATTACCGATGTTACGTTTAATAATTGCGTAGTAAATAAATCATCGCGTGCCGTAATGATTGGGGTGCGAGATGGTGCCACTTACGACCGCATTGCTATTATTAACATTGTTGCCAATACTAATGCACCATTGGTTTTTAATCGCCCAATTCAAATTTTAGTGAATAAATTAAATCCAGACAGCAAAGCAGGTACAGTTCGCAATGTATTGATTAGCAATTTTATATGCGAAACCGAAGGACGTATTTTACTCACAAGTGCCGAGGGAGGATTGATAGAGAATGTAATTTTACGCGATATCGTTTTGCGCTATCCTATGATTGAAAGCCCTCAGCGATATATTGGTGCCAAAGTAAGTTCACAATTCCCAAAACCAACCGATCATCCCGAAGCTGTAACTGCGAATGCTGCTTTAGTGGCCGAAAATATTAAAAACCTGGTAATTGAAAATATGATAGTCGATTGGCCTCTTACTGACTCAACTCCAATCAATTGGCAACACCCCGAAAGGATAGAAAACGGCACATCGCACATTCATAAACCCGACTATACGAAAGCGCGGCAAACCGAGTTCAGCGCTATTTGGGCACGAAACGTACAAGGTGGTTATTTCCGAACACCTTTGCTCAAATCTTCATCGAAAACAAAACCGGTATTTGATATCAAAAAATCCAATATCAAAATTCTGTAATCTTTATAAATTCAATTAAAACGACATCAAATACACGTACAAATGAAGAAGTTACTATTTATTCTGATACTCATACCTATTCTGTTACCAGCTCAAAAAAATGATGAATTTTTACATGCACTTTACGATAAATTGCATGATTCGCCTATGCAGCAAAAAATACGTGAAATTGCGCCAATGCCTTTTGGGGTGGTTTTTCTACCCTGGGCAGGTTGTACCGAGCAAGATATGCGTCAACACTTCCGCATGATGAAAAGGCTGGGTTTTCATAACCTGAAGCAAACCATGGCTACACCTGAATGGTCTGAAAAAGAGATATTGCGAATAGCCTTGGAAGAAGATGTTATTCCTTTTTGGTATGGAGAAGGAGGCTGGGAGCCTATCACAACAGACTTATTACGTAAACTCAACATTCCGCTTAGTGCCACAAAAGAAGAAATCCGTAAAAATCCGAAAATGCTTGAATACCAAAAGAATGTTTTTCAAAAGCAACTTGCCGATTGGAAAAAGCCCATTTCTGATACAACTCTGATACCCTACAGGCATGAACCGGATGCATACCTTCGACCATCTGATATAAACCTTTTTAAACAATGGGTAAAAAACAAATATCAATCGATTGATCAGCTTGTAACGGCGTGGAATCAATACGAAGTTGGAATAAAAAAAATACCATATCGTTCCTGGAACGACTTTGAAAATGATAAGTTTCTTTTTAGTGCTCCTAGTAATGATGAAATTATTCCCTCTTCAGGTCGTGAATATGGTTTTGTAAAGGATGTATTGCGTTTTAAAGCGGATATGTATCTAAAAAATGTAAAGAACTTTGTTGTCTCCAATCATCCTGAACAACCGGTAAGAGCTGGAGGTGAGATGGGGTTATTCCTTCCTTTTGCATCGCGTGCCATCGATATGGAGGGTATTGCCGATGTGATGAAAGACCGGGGCTCTTTTTACCCATCCATTCATTTGGCCTGGCATTTCGAAGAGGTGGATTACGAGGTTACACGATGTGTTTATATGCAATCGTCATTAGCTACCGATTGGTTTAAAGGGGGTTGGGCAGCTGTATGGGAGTCTACAGGTGGACCCCAGCAGTTTAGTGGAGGTAAAGGTTGGGATCGCAAAGGAGCTGAATCAACAGCCGGTTTTACGGTCGATGGTGGTACCATTACACAAATGCTTCTTTCATATTTAGCCGGAGGACTCAAAGGAGTGGGTCTATGGGCGTGGAATTACAGGAGAGCAGGTTGGGAATCGGGCGAATATGCTTTGCTCAACCGCCAGAACGAACCGGGCGAAAGAGCAATTCGGGCAGGACAAATAGCACAGGCCGCTGAAAAATACCGTGATGAACTTTGGGCAGCACACAAAGAACCTTATGTGGGTGTTTTTGTAAATTGGGACAATGAAGCCATTTGGGCTGCTTGTGCCGTACCAAACCGCACACATTTCAAAAATTATCCGGTTCAGGCTCGTATTGGTATAAGTAGAGCACTTATCAATGCCAACATACCTTGGGAACATGTTACGCCTTCCGACTTAAAAGCGGGATTGGCTATGCGTTACAAAGTAATCTATCTTCCGGCACAAGTGGCAATCAATGAAGATTTATTCCCGATTTTCGAGCAATATGTTCGCGATGGCGGCCGATTGGTACTTGATGCGCCCGGAGCATGGTGGAACGAGCAAGGCAAAGTGCTCGATACCGGAAAAGGTTCTGCATTTGAACGTATTTTTGGTGCTTCTATCGCCGATTATCAATATGCTAACAATGTAAAGCCCCAATTGGCAAACCTAAACCTCACGGGTTTTTTACTCGATATTAAACCCACATCTGCTGATGTTTTACAAAAATTTAACAACAATGCAGCGGCTGTTACAGAACATAGACTCGACAAAGGTTCAGCAATTATTTTATCACCCGATGCATCTTTTTCTATGAAAAACAAAGGAAATGAACCAATGGAAAATTGGGTAATAAATGTAATAATGCAAGACATAAGGAAGCCGTATGAATGTAAAAATGCCATTGTGTATAGATTGGGGAGCGAAATGGCTGACCATTACTTTATATTGAATGATGGCAGTGCCAAAAATGTATCTTTGAAACTCAACCGTTATAAATACCGCCATGCTATCGATGCGGTTACACAACAAAAAGTTTCAATCTCATCTATAAATATCGAAGCCAATGGTGGGCGTTGGATTCGATGCGAAAAGTAAAAAATAATTATCATAATGTGTAAAGTCGTTTTTTTATAAATAATTTTTATGAGTAAATTTTCATGGTTCATTGTTGTATTTTTGTTTCTGTCCTCATGCAAGTCGTTAAGTGGATACTATGATGTTACAGATTTTGGAGCTAAAAACGACTCTACCAAATTGTCGACCAAAGCCATACAAAAGGCAATTGATAAGGCAAATGCAAATGGCGGAGGTAAAGTTGTTTTTCCACAAGGGGTATATCTTACAGGAACTATTGTTCTGAAGGATAATGTTACGCTTTACTTCAATGAGGGATCGCGCCTGAAAGGGTCAGACAAGCATGCCGATTACCTTTTTCACAAAACAAAAATCAGTGTTTATCCAAATCCAAACCGTGCATACCTGATATACGCAGATGGTGTAAAAAATATATCGATAGAAGGAAAAGGGGTGATTGATGGTAATGGCACAAAATTTTGGGAGCCTTTTGATACATTACCCCGCTGGATAAAACCATTAAATGGGCGGGTAAGCAATATGATTGAAATCAACAATTCGAAGAATATCGTTATTAAAGGAGTAACATTGAGCAATAGCCCAGAGTGGACATGTCATTTGTTTGATTGTGATGATGTTTTAGTAGAAGGAATACGTTTGGTAAATAATTTATACGGACCCAATAACGATGGCATTGATATATCGGGCTGTAACAATGTAATGATAGCTAACTCGTATATCGAAACTTGCGATGATGCAGTATGCATTAAAACCTTCCCAAGTAGTAGGGAGTCGAGTAATATTACCGTTACAAATTGTATAATGAAAACAACTTGCGTCGCTTTAAAATTGGGCGAAAATTTTAAACGCATTGCAGATGTTACATTTAGCAACTGCATTATTTATGAATCGTCAAGGGCAATTGGAATTTATGGCGATTGCGGAGGAACGACGGAAAACATCAATATATCCAATATTGTATGTAATACCAATGCGCCACTGATATTGAACCGTCCGATTCAAATTGGCATTTGGAAAGGGAAAGGTAATCCCGGTAAAATCAGAAATATTTCAATCAGCAATTTTACGGCTACTACCGAAGGACGAATTATGTTAACGGCAATTGAAGGTTCACTAATTGAAAACATCACCTTGCGGGATGTTAATTTGGTATATCCTATGATAGAAGACCCAAGCAAATATGCCGAAGGAACAACCAGTAATCAGTTTTCGTCAATTGATATTGATGCTAAAAAGGCAAAAGCTGCTATTGTAGCACAAAATGTTAATGGGCTGGTAATTCACAATTTGAATATTACATGGCCACACGATACAATACCTACTCAATGGAAATTCGTAGAACGTATCGAAAATGGCAGCAATCGCGTGCATCGACCGGATTATGCAACCCCAAAAGCCACTGAATTTAGTATAGTTTGGGCTAAAAATGTCGATTCGGGATATATTTATGCACCTTTAGCGAAACCATCGGCTCATAATGTAAAAGATTATCTGCTAATAAATAGTAATATTAAGATAAAACAAACCGATACTATAAGGTATGATGAAAAACCTCTCTAAAAAATAACAATTGAAGAATGAGATTTTTATTTATCACATTGCTCTTTAGCAATTTTGTTTTAAGTAGTATTTGTCAGCAAAACCATACGCTTCATCCCGATAAACGTTGGTTTAAGGATGCAAAATACGGTGTTTTTGTTCATTGGACTTTAAATGTGTCGCACAAGGATCGTGAAAGAATGCCCTACGAAGAGTTTCAAATTAAGTGTTTTGATGAAGCTAAAAAATTTACTGCTAATAACTATGACCCTAAACTATGGGCTAAAATGTTTAAATCATGGGGCGCTAAATATGTAGTTCTAACAACTAAGCATCACTTGGGATTTGCCCTGTACGATTCGGAATACAATCAATTCACGGCTCTGAAAAGCACTCCTGCGAACCGAGATTTAGTAAGAGAATTTTGCGATGCCATGCGTTACGAGGGAATAAAAGTAGGGTTGTACTTTAGTTTACCTGATAAATTTAATTATGATTATCCCACACTCGTTACACAAAACAATGGTAAAGAAGTGATTTGGCAACAAAGTGATTTTGTTGCATGGAAACGCTTCACCGACAACATGCTGAATGAAATAAAACATTTATGTACCAATTATGGCCGTATCGATCTATTTTGGTTCGATGGCGACTGGGAGCGCAACGCTGATATGTGGCGAAGCAAAGAAATTGTCGATACGATTAACAAGTATCAACCCTGGGCTGTATTGAATAATCGATTACGAAGTGCAAATATTGGTGATTTTTCAACGCCTGAGATGGTAATTCCAATAGATAAACGCAATGGCATGTGGGAGCTGTGTACTACCTTGGGATACAATTGGGATGGTCCTGAGAGTCAAAAAAGTATAAAAAAACCATCAGAAACAGTCCGTATTTTGGGAGATGTTATTACTCAGGGAGGGAATCTGCTACTAAACATTTCGCCTGATTATAGCGGTAGCATTTCACAACCTCAAATAAAATCGATGGAACTTCTAGGAAAATGGATAACGGAACATGCCGAAGCAATTTATGATACCGAACAAGGCTTACCATTGGGTTTGTTTAATGGTGGCTCTACCCGAAGAGGTTCAACCATTTATCTTATTGCTTACGAAACAGCTCCGGAATTGGTTTTGAAAAATATTGAAGGTGAAATTGAGAGCATTGTCCATTTAAAATCGGGGAAACATCTAACTTGGCGTAATATGGATGATTATCACAGCGATAACAACCGCAAAGGCTGGAGGTTTATCAGCTTGCCAACCAATTTAATTGAACCATACGCTACTGTACTAAAAATTACTTTTAAGGATAAGAAAGTAAAAGTAAAAAAACATGACGGAACTTATTTGGAGTGGAAAGAATGATAAAAAACATGTCGAATAGAGGATTTATAATAAAATAATGACCTGTAAATAAAGTATTTGTGGCCAAAGCATCAGAGTTTGTTCAGTATTAACATCTGGGTTTTGACTGTTTCTCTCAATTAACATATTCTTTTCTCGGCTACAACGACACTGGTAGTCCCTGAACGATTCTTTTTCTTACGTACAAACATACGCAAATGTAATACTTTTTCCTCTTGCGTCACCCATTTCGGTGATGCGAAAAATACAAATATCCCATTGTGTGATCGTTACAAAATACCTCTTGAATCGTGTCGAAGTCAGGAAGTTGCTGAAATTTACAAAGCGTTAAAGTACAAACAACAGCTATTCAAACGACGAAAAATTTGTAGTACCCAAACTCATCCTCCAGACAGTATATTTACTTGTTTAGCAATGAGTTCCGGCTAATGAATGGAAAGTTGGGTTAAATCAGCTGCTTAATCTAAAAAAGAAAGTGTCCTTTTGGAACACCCTCTTTTAATTTTTTCACGCAAAGAACTTATTTCTAAAAAATTTTAATCTCAAAAATCGATAATGAGTGTTTTGGAAGATGAACAATCAGCGGCTTATGGTTTTTAACTTTTTCAGTCTTATCTTCAAAATAACCCAATTCGTTTGTTATCATATCGTTTGTTGTAAAAATGTGCTGTTTATATTTTGAATCAGTTTTAAAATCAGATAAATCAATTTCCACGTCCATATCATTCGCAAAATTTCGATTGATGAACGATATGTAAAGCGTAGTTTCGTTGCGCGATGCTAATGCATCGACATATGTCACCCGGGGTACAGCTTCGATTGAGTTCATTTTATATGGCTGTGTGTAAAACAACTGATTCTTTTCACTCATCTCCAATAATTGGTTTCCGTGATATTTTGAGTAAAGTGTGGTAACTTTACCCGTTGGGAAAAATCGAGCCTTCATCTTTCCGGTAGTGTCCACCCGAATGGCATTAATATCCCATACGTTGCCAACCAACATCGACTGACAACCAATTTTCATCCGTCCGGCATCACGCATCATTGCATGTATAAAACCAGCTGCACCTATTCCTTTTGCAAAAAGCGAATTTAATGCTGCATCTGGTAAGATCTTTTTGTTCCACCAACCATTCCAGTTCCATTCTGTTATAGCCAAATCGTATCCGGCATCGGCTGCATGATTATATTTGCCTGTTTTGGGAAAATAAGATTGTCCTGTTTCCGGATGAATATAAGGCGTTGCCACCCATGCATTCCAAATATCAGCTTGGGTTAATGATTTTATATCTATTGTAGTGGTATCCAATTTTACCGTATTAATTTCCCATGGTAAATAATAATGACATGCTAAATAACTGATTTTATTGCCCAGTCTGCGTTTTATTTGTTCAGAAACTTCTTTTATTTCTCCATCGGTAATAATCTTGATATTTGGGTCAACGTCAAGCATCGCATTCACAATTGCCTCCAAGCAATTGACATAATGATTTACCAAACTATCGTTCACATCTTTTTCTTTCATCGACTTAAATAATTGAATCTCATTCCCAATTTCGAAATAACGAACATTGTAAGGCTTCGTGTGACCGTTCTTTGCCCTGATTGCTGGCCAATCAGGCATCCCTTCCGAAACTTTTGTTCCCACCTTGCTATTGCAATATGCTACAAATCCGGCTGCATTTTTTGCCGATTCCTCAATACTGATTTTCCTGAAAAATGCATCTCCGATGTTGACCACCAAAAGAGGTTCGGATTTAAGCTCTGAACAAAGAGTTAAAAACGCATCCAACCCAAGGCGATTATCGGAAGTTATCTTGCCTGTCCCAGAATAATTTCGGTAAGCCGGGCGCTTCTGGTGTTTTCCCGGTACATTATCTATTAAATTATACCACTGATAATAATCAACATCGGTACCTCCCGGATAGCGTATAATCGGAATTTTCATTTCCTTTAGATAAGCCAATACATCCGGTGAAACAGAACCTGTTTTTTTATCAATTGCACCATCGCCTCCTATTTCGCCGTCCCAGCTGGGTTTTTCCATAAATTGGCCGAAAAGTTTATCATCAATATCAGCGATGACTTTTTTACTAATTTTAAATGTTGGTAACTGACCGAAAGCAAAAATTGTGGAAAAAATAAATGCAAGCAATACTAATTTTTTCATTAATTTAAAGTGTTAATTATTATTACAAGAACTGTGTTATTTAAGTTCAAAAAATGAAAATAAAATGACCATGATACAAAAGAAATACCTTTTTTATTTTTTTTATTTAAGCTTTGAAATAAATATAATATTGGTTATTAAGTTGAATTATTGATGTTTAAATGTAAACCAATCTATATTAAAAGTATTGCTTCCAGTTGAACTAAATGTGAGATTCAGAGCATGAATACCATTAACACGCTTAACTTTACAGCTAAAAATTTTCCATGTTTTACCATCTCCTCCCCCGTCCACAGCTATTTCTGCAAAAGGTAATGACCATGAATTATCCAGTATAAAGCTAATTTTTCCGGAATTTAATCCGGGTGCAATACGTATTGAGACGGAATCGACTCCTTCTCCGAAATCAATGTATTTATACATAGCACGGTCTTTATCTTCAATTTGCCCCAGTTGATCGCTGTTAGTCGGATTTAAAGGATTATTTGTGTCGAAGGAATAAGATTCTACCCGGACATGACCCGAAAGCAGACAAGCATGCTCTGCTTGGATTTTAGAAAAAGCATCAAGCGGTTTTCCTGCGCCCTGCGAAGTCATTTCTACTTCGGTTATACTTCCATCCGTGTTGAAATAAATCGGTTCAATACAGGCTTTCCGTGAATTGACACATCCGTTGGTAGTTCTATGATAAAAAACATACCATTGACCTTTAAATTCGACAATTGATCCATGATTGTTCCAGTTAGCAGGATCACAACCATCGTTGTCGATAATAACTCCTCCGTATTTAAATGGACCCAAAGGAGATTTTGAAGTGGAATAACCAATGCAGGTAGGCATATTTTTCCGCCCGACATGGGCATAAACAAAATAGTAGATTCCGTTTCTTTTGACCATATAGCCGCCTTCGTGGAAAAAATGCTCTTTTTCAGTAACCAGATTATCAACAATGGTAGTGGTATCAATCTCTGTCATATTAGGTTTTAGTTTGGCAATTTTTGCCTGAAATTGACCCCACATATAATACGCTTGACCATCGTCATCCACAAAAACAGCAGGATCTATTTGATTCTTATTTTTCAGATAAATTTCTTTAGCATTTGTAAACGGACCGATTGGTGAAAGGCTGGTAGCAACTCCTTGAATGCCATCCGGCTGGCAATAATACAAATAATAAGTGCCATTTTTATACATACAATCAGGTGCAAACAACAAATTATCGTTAAATGGCACCTGATCGTATTGTCCTTTAGACGCAAAAACATTCGGTGTATATTGCCAGTGAATTAAATCATCAGTGGACAAAACCCAGTAATCAAAAGAACAATAATAATTAAAACTTTCGTCGCGTGAACCGTACACATATAGCCGTCCATCATTCCAGACTCGTGCAGAAGGGTCGGCAATATTCAAACCGGGAGGGCAAATAGGATTTTGAGCTGTAAGCATCTCAAAATATATTAGAAGCAGTAATAATAATGTGTTTTTTTTCATTCAGAACTGGGTTCAAATTATCTATCGATTCACAAATGCTTGACTTATAAAATAATATTCCGAATATTACAATAATTATATTGCGATATAATTACTTGACAATCAAAAAAAATAATTGTCATTTTTTGGTAAAGACCTTGAAATTTTTCTTTATAGCTGACTAACAATCGGTTATAATGAAAACAACTGGATTAAATTTAGAAGACACTCTTTTGAGGGTTATTTATAGGATTAAAAAACTTGTCGCTATAGTAACCATTGCATTTTGTTGGGCATATCTGGTCGAAATTTTTTTTACACGAACATGAATAGCCAATCACAATGCTGAACAATGGTAGAATGGGAAAAAGTTATTTCAAATATGAACTTCATTGCAATAGTGCTTTAAATGCGGGTTTTAAATCAAATTCTGATATTTTTAAATTTTTGTCATGTACTTAGAAATAAAAATAAAATCTTACTTTGCTGTATTTACTAAATCTTTTTCTACTATCAAAACCCAATCTTTACCAAAACCGGTTGTTGGAGTTGTAACACACATTTTACCGGTATTAATTGTTTCTATGCTTTGAATTGTCTCACATGTTTGTGGATTAAACCAACTGATTTTCAGTTTTTTAGTTTTAATAAATGATGTTTTGATTGTAATTGTTTTACCAACAGGAATATAAATCATGGCATAATCATTTGATCGATTTCTGAAAGCACAAATATACTCTTCTTTTTCTCCCTGACCTTCCAAAATAATGGATTGATCTGGAATCCTGCTTGATGATGGTCGTGATTCAATAAGTTTTTTCAAATATCCAACCTGAAATGCACCGGGTCTGTCCAATGCTTCAGTCCAGTATCTCTCCGCAAAATTAATATTTGGGTCGCGTTCATTCCTGAACTGCCAGATACTGTGATTGCCGTATGTAACACCGCATGCTCCGGCAAAAACAGAACGATAGGTCTGCTTGCGAACATCGTAATCTCTGAAATAACCATTTTCAGGATTCCAACTTGGCCACGGATTCACAGGATGATCTTCGTAATTTGGTTCCGAATCTAGAGTGGGCTTTGTTGGCTTCATACAATAATCCCGTTTTATCCATTCCCACACAGGAACATCTTTTCCCGAACCATGACCCGACTGCATCATATTTATATCCAGCCATTTCTCAGAATGAATATATTGTGATGTTGACATTTCACCTCCCCAGATATGATAAGAAATAAGTGCTGAATGATTGGTAGCTTTTTCTATTCCTTTGGCCATATTTCTCCAAACAGGTCGCCAGTCGGCACTATCCTTCATGGGTGGTCGGTCGCCACCAAGTATCCATATAATATTTTTATAACTCTTATACCTTTCGCCTATCCATTTTCCATATTTATAGGCGTTTTCGGGATTGAAAACCACCGGACCTTCACCCCAGAGCTGAGTAACTTTATCTCCCCAAGTGGGTAGCAAACCCATAAAAATACCTTTTTTTGCTGCTAATTTTACAACCGTATCGACGAACTGAAAATATTTTTCATTAGGTTTTGTAGGATCCATATCTATAAGGGGAACATCGCCGTATCTGTTTGGAACTCTCAATCCATCCATTTCAGGAAGTACAACTACTTGAACAACATTAAATCCTTTTTGTTTTCTGTTTTCCAAATATGTTTCAATCTCTTCCAGTTTTAAACGATGAAATAATTCCCAAGCTGTATCTCCAAGCCAGAAAAATGGGTCCCCGTTTTTATAACTCAAATAATGATGGTCCGAAGTTATTTTTAATTCAGACTGACATAAAATTTTTTGTCCAAACAATGAAATGAACAAAAAAGTAATTATAAATAAAATTCTGATTTTCTTCATTTTATAGTAAAATTATGTTGACTATTAACAATTAAATAATCGTATGCAAAAGCAAAAGCTCCTGCCGACCAACCATACATTAGACTTGCATTATATTCCCTGTCGTTTATTGTGCCAAATCGGGTGTATTTCTCATAAATTCCTCCTGGCAATCTGTAAAATTTTTTTCCGCTTTTATCTACATAAGTTGATGGATTTGGGTTAAAAAAATTGGCTGTTATCAGGTCTAGATGTTTCATGGCAATGCGGCAGGCATCTTCCTTAAAACCATAATTATCAAGCGCCATGATAACCAATGATTGCATTGGCGACCAGACGGAAATATGATCCCATTGGTAAATTCTCTTTTCATCCGTGCTTTCGCAGGCTACAATTCCGTTTTCACTCTCGAACAGATGCAGATTTTCACGCATTCGGTCTGCCTGATATTTCGAGGCCAGACCTGCAAAGAGCGGTGAAAATGCTGTTGCAGCTGCTACTTTACTGCTTCTGTTGTTTACAAAATCATAATCCAGAAATAACCCACGTTCATCGTTCCAACAGTACTTCTGAATAAGCGCTTTTCTTTTTCGGGCTTTTGCTAACCATTGCTGACCATTACCTATTTTAAGTTCTTGTTCAAAATAAGCCAGATACTTTTCGTACAAATATAGATTGGAGTTCAAATCGACAGCTATAAACTCCGAACAGCGATTTTCGAAACGGGGCGTAAAGTCCATCCCTGATTCAGCTTCAGCAGCAAATTGCGAAGCAATATTCAATTTTTTGGATTTTTCAATATCTTTTGGAAAGTCAAAACGAGAAGTGAGTTCCTGATCATACAGTTCAAGTAGCTCTGTTTCGGTGGCATGGTGAAAATAGCGCTGAAGACCAAGTTCAGTTGTATTTGCCTCTATTCGGTTCGCCGATGTATCTGTCCAGAATTTGTATTCTTTCAAAACGGCAGCATACATCGTTTTTAACCATTTTTTATCTTTTGTAAAATCGTAAAATTCTTTTACCATTATGCCAAAATAGGGTGGTTGCGAACGGTTGTCCCCCCAATCCGTATTCGCATTGGGTATAAATCCACGCTTGTCCAGTTCCGCTTTCAGGTTATTTATCCCTCCTTTAGCTAGCTTTAGTTCGTTATGTTTCAATAATCCGATTTGTGTAAAATACAAATCCCAATAAAATAATGTCCACTCGTTAAATGCATACGCAAATGTGTCGGGCACAGCATTGTTAGATGGTTTTCCGCTGTGATTTTTCCAACCGGCTTTCACACTGTCGTTTATTGCCGACCACTTATCGGCATACAAAGCCGTATAAGCCTCAGGAGTGAAGCCTGTTTTACTGGTTTTTGAGTTTTTTTGCGAACTACGACAACCTGAAAACAGCAATAAAAGGGCTAACGCTGAGAAAATAAAATAATATCGGCTCACCTTTTTCATCAATAAAAAGACTTATTTGAGTTTTATAACTGAATAGGATTGTCCATCTACCTGTATTTCGGTTGTTCCTGTATTTTGTTTCCAAACCGGGAGTTTGCCGAGCAATAATTTTCGCTTGCCTTTCAGGTTTCCTTCAACAATTGCTGTTGCCGGTTTACTATCGGGATTAAGTATTACCAACAATTTTTCGTTACCAAATATCCGCATGAAAATGAAAGGATATTTGTTTTTTTGAACATATACGGGAACAAATTTTGCATAATTTGTCAATGCTGGTTCAGTTTTATGTAACAGGACTAATTTCCGCATAAAATTTAAAAATGAATCCGGGTCATTTTCTTGCGCTAAAACATTAGGAGCATTCCTTGAACTGTCGACTGGCAAATAGAGTCTTTCAGGAGCACTGGTCGAAAAGCCAAGATTCGCTGTGGTATCCCATTGCATTGGTGTACGAGCTCCTGCTCTGGTACCGTAGCATCCTTCTTTTCCTGTAACGAGCGGCAGTTGACGCATGGTAATTTCATCTCCGTAATAAATAAACGGAATGTTAGGCATCGTAAAGTTAAACACCTGAATGATTTCCAAATCAGCCCTGTTGCGCCCCCTGTTATTTATTCTTTCCAAATCGTGATTTCCTACAGTTAACGAAATATATCCTTTGCCATTTGTTTCAGTGCTTTGTTCGTTGTATCGCCACATAAAATGACTGATACTTCCGATTCCCGCAGACCTGAAATAACTATTTTCGTGCATAAACAAGTCCTGATAACCTTCCTGCCAAAGCATAAAATCGGCATGAAAACCGGCATTGACAGCAGTAGCTGATTCACTCCACTCTGACACCATGAATGCATCGGGATATTCCTGATCAAGCATTTTTCGAATGTCCTGCCAAAAATACTTAATACTTCCTTCGGGGTCGTTTTTTACCAGCGAACCAGCCATATCAACCCTGAATCCATCGCAGCCCATTTCAAGCCAATAACGCATAACATTTTTCATTTCGGTACGTAGTGCAACGACATCGGGATGAGTGGTGCTTAATTGCCAGGGTTGTTTCGGATCTGGCTGACCGTAACCATAATTTAATGCTGGCTGATGCCAGAAAAAGTTAATCATGTAATTGCCATCCCTGTCGCAAAAGCCCTGAATAAAATTCGCTTTATACTTGCCGTTTTCGTCATCGAACCAGGTTCCATTTGTCCATATATACCAGTTGCTGTATTTTGTTGGCGTCGAACTGCACGAGGCCTTAAACCACGGGTGATCAATGGAGGTATGTCCTGGCACAAAATCCACAATGATTCGAAGTCCTTTTTGTTTGGCAATCCGGAATAAATCTTTGGCATCCTGATCGGTACCGTAGCGTGGGTCAACATGGTAATAATCGGCGACATCGTAACCTGCATCTCTGAATGGCGATACATAAAACGGATTAATCCAGATAGCATCTACACCCAAGCTTTTTACATAATCCAACTGACTGATTACACCTTTCAAATCGCCAATACCATCGCCATTTGTATCTTTAAACGATTGTGGATAAATTTGATAAAATGTAGCATTGTGTATCCATTCTGGGCCTGCAGGTTTTTGACAGGTTACAGCACAGTTTAAACACGGAAAAGCTGAGATTGTATATTCGCCTTTCCCGCACTGTGCAAAACCAGACAAACAAATATTGGCAGAAACGATAATTAAAGAGAGTGATGACAAAAAAGAAAATTTCATGATATTAGATTTTTTAAAGTAACACTACTCAATATTATAAAGTGAAGACAAAAATAACATTATCCAGTGGATAATTCATATCATTTTTTGACAGAATATGATACTTTTTCAATTTAATGATAATAAGGCTATCTTGACTTTTGACAAATAGTGTATAAAGATACATTAAGCTAGCGCGGTCGAAATAATATAAAATGATAATTCGCAAAATATCCTAAATTAAAAGGCTGACGTCATTTTAAACACTGTCAAAGAACACATAAATCCAATGGTTGAATGGATCACCGATGATGCTACTCCTTACAACAATTTGACAAAAAATGTCAAATCACATCATGCACAGGTTATAAAGAAAGACGACATGCCAAAGATATTACCCTGGCTGTACATTGCCATTGGCAATGTTAAACGGTTGCTCTTGGATGTACACCATTAACTTACGAAAGATTATTTACTAAAGTTTCGCACTTCGCTTTAATGATTTGAAAGACAGGAAATAAAGAACTGCGAAACTTTAGTTATTTACAATAAAGGCAAATAAAAATACTGTATTCTTTTTGCAATCGTTTGCACGAAAAAATCTTTTAATTTTTATAGAGAATTCGATGTTTTAGAAACTAAACTTTTACATTTGCATGTAAGTCAAACTGTTTAAATGCTATTATCATGAAAAAAATTCTTTTCACTTTTTCATTACTGCTTTGCTATTTATTAAGCTGGGGACAAATCATTACTACCAATCCCACTTTTATCACCAAAGACTACCCGGGAGAAATAGAAATTATTTATGACGCCACACAAGGCACTGCAGGTTTGAAAGATTACACCGGCGATGTATATGCTCACACAGGCGTAATCACCTCATCAAGCACTTCACCGAGCGATTGGAAACATGCACCTGTTTGGGGTGACAATTCTCCAAAATATAAGTTGACTTCGCTGGGCAATAACAAATGGAAGCTTTTGATAACCCCCAATATGGCAGGATATTATAATTTAAGTCCCGGAGAAGTTGTCAGAAAGTTGGCTTTTGTTTTTCGAAATAGCACTGGTACCCTACAGGGAAAAGATATAGGAGGAGCGGATATCTTTGTAACTGTTTATGAAAGCAATTTTAATGTGGCTTTTACTTTCCCAACCTCCAATCAGAGTGTCGCTATCGGCTCTAGTATCGACTTTACAGTTAGTTCTTCGATGAGTGCCGAACTTAAATTGTTGCTCAACAACACCGTTCTGGCTACACAACAGGCAGCCACCTCACTAACCTATTCCTACAATTTTAGTGTGGCAGGCGATTATACTTTTATTGCTTCTGCCAAAGTCGACAACAATACCGTTTACGATACCCTGCTGGTTTGCGTTCCCGAACCGGTTGTGAATCAAACTCGTCCGGCAGGGACTAAACTGGGAATCAATTACATCGACAACACAACTGTAACTTTGGTTTTTCATGCACCCAATAAAACCAATGTTTTTCTTATTGGAGAATTTAATGACTGGGCACAACTGAATGCCTATCAATTGAAAAAAGATGGTGAATACTGGTGGATTACCTTAACCGGACTGACTCCGGGAAAAATTTACGCCTATCAATATCTGGTTGATGGAACGATTCGCTGCAGCGATCCTTATACTGAACTCGTGCTGGATCCGTGGAACGACAAATGGATCAATCAGTATTACACCATTTATCCAAATCTGAAACCTTATCCCGAAGGTAAAACTGAAGGTCTGGTTGCAACTTTTCAAACTGCGAAACCTGCCTATAATTGGGAAATTACCAATTTTTCCATGCCGGCAAAAGAAAATCTGGTGATTTACGAAATGCTGCTGCGCGATTTCACTACAGAAAAATCGCTTCAAGCTGCCATCGGCAAACTCGATTATCTGAAAAATCTCGGAATTACGGCTGTGGAATTAATGCCTATACAGGAATTTGATGGGAACAACAGTTGGGGATATAATCCTAATCATTATTTTGCGCCGGATAAAGCTTACGGAACACCCGAAATGTACAAAAAATTTATCGACGAATGCCACAAAAGAGGTATGGCTGTAATTCTCGATATGGTTTTCAATCAGGCTTCGGGAATTTGTCCGTTTGCACTGCTTTATTGGGACAGCACAAAAAATCGCCCTGCTGCCGATAATCCATGGATGAATCCCGTGGCACCTCATCAATTCAGTGTATTGAACGATTTCAATCATAGTTATTCCGGCACCAAAGAATATTTCAAAAGAGTGCTGCAGTATTGGATTACTGAATACAAAGTAGATGGCTACCGGATGGATTTGACCAAGGGATTTACGCAAAACTCGGGAACGGAATCGACATGGGACCAAACCCGTATCAACAATCTGAAGGATTATTATTACGCAGTAACCGACGTGAAACCAGATGCCCTATTTATTCTCGAACATTTTGTGGGAGGAAGCGAAGAAGATTATCTGGCAGCTCAGGGTATGTATTTGTGGCGAAATTTGAATAACGCATATTCGCAGGCTGCAATGGGTTTTCAGAGCAATAGTGATTTTTCTGGCATGAATACTTCTCCGCGCAGATGGGTGGGCTATGCTGAAAGTCATGATGAAGAAAGAAATTTCTATAAAGCAAAAACTTATGGGAATGGCACAGTTAAGACTGATTCTTTATACAGAATTTCACGTGTACCTTTGGTAGTGGCGTTCGCAACTTTGATGCCTGGTCCAAAAATGTTGTGGCAATTTGAAGAAATGGGTTACGATTATTCCATCGATTCGTTCGGAGGCCGAACCAACCCAAAACCTCACGCTTGGGGCTGGCTGAATTTGCCGCATCGAAAAGCGGCTGCCGACGCCTGTGCAAAAATTATATCTATGCGTAAATTGTATCCTAATGCCTTTCTGAACGGAAATTATTCTTTGCAAGTCGCCTATAACGACTGGTCGCAGGGGAGAAGAATAGCTCTCTCTCATGCTGACCTGAATATGGTAGTTTTGGGTAATTTTCAATCTGATGCTTCAATAACAGCCAACCCGTCCTTTCAACGCACCGGCACATGGTACAATTTGCTGACAGGCGAAACCCTGAATGTGAGCAATACCAACATGACTATAAACATGCAGCCCGGCCAACTACTGATTTTCACTGACCGAAATGTAAATTTTACTAATGACAACAGAGAAATATCCTATAATGTGAGCGATTATGTTTATCCAACTTTGACAAGCGGGAAATTGTTCATTTCCTCTACCGCAAATATCCAAAGCATTCGCATTTATAACTTGCAGGGTTCGTTGCTTAAACAGCAAAACAATGATATAAAAGAAATTGATCTTTCAATGCTGAAAAAAGGATTTTACCTGGTTGAACTGGAAACGGCAAACGGCAAAAGCGCACACAAAATTATAAAGGAATAACGTAGAAAAAAATGTGCGAAAGTATAAAAAAAAATTAAATAAGCAGGCAATAAAAATTTACCTGCTTATTTATTAATTGCTGAATTCAAGATACAAGTACAACCTGTTATTATACATATTTCGTTATAAAAATTTATCTGGTTTTAAGAAACCCACATGTATTACATACACAAACACGAATGAATATAATATTCAGACATGTGGGTTCCATCGGACCATTAAAAAATAAATTATATTCTGATGAAATTTAATTTTTTTCTTGGTGTACTGAATGATGCATTTTTATGTCGAACCTGGTTTATTGAATCAATTTAACATTTCAGATTTTTTTTGCCGGCTGCTAATCAATTTCGAGTTGCAAATCATTTCTAAGTTTTGCTAAAGCCGGATTTTCTTCTGCCATTATTTTATATTTCTCTTCAGGAGTTCTTCCTTTTTGTACCGACCTATCTTCTTGAATTTGAATAGACATTTTTATGTTTGAATTTTTTAAAGCGGTCTTTAAAAAATTCAAAATAGTCGGCTTCAGCCGTTTTAATTCCTTTTCTTGTAACTCATTGGTAACTAATATTCTAAATTCAGTATTGGAAATAAGCTCGGGACGATTTGACTGCATGAAAGCGGTCATTCGTGCCTCATCTACTAAAGTTTTAGCAAGTTCAGCCCAAGCTTTTTGCAAGTCATCCTGAGTAAAAATTTCGTTCCGAATATCAGGCTGCTCCTTTTGTGGTGCCTCATAGGACGATGAAGGAGAAGAAACAACATTGTTTTTAATGGAAATACTTGTCGGACGTTCGGTTTTCACCTGCTTTGCGTCAACATCTGTACTCATTGGATTTGACGTTGAATCTTGAACTTTAGTCGATGAAGGGCTATTTTTAGCGAGAACAACATTATTTGTTTTCAGCTCATCAACCACTTTTTTCAGAGGTTCATTTTTCTCTTCCCCATTGAGTTTATCCTCCTGTTTGACAAGTTGACAAAGACGAATCAGCATAATCTCTACCAACAATCGCTTGTTTTTGCTGATATTGTAATTCAAATCGCAATCGTTACAAATTTTCAAGGCTTTAAATATGAAATCTTCAGGACATTGCTGAGCTTGCATTTGATAATGTTTTCCTATATCGGCACCCACTTCCAGCAATTGAATGGTTTGAGGATCTTTACTAACCAACAAATCCCGAAAATGAGAACTCAGTCCGGAGACAAAATGATGTGCATCAAAACCGTGTTGAATTATATCATTGAAAATAAGAAGAGAAGTGTTCACATCATTTTTCATAAAGGCTTCTATCAACTGAAAATAATAATCATAGTCCAAAACATTCAGATTGGTGAGCACATCCTGATAAGAAATATTATTTCCACACAAGCTTACCAGCTGATCGAAAATAGAGAGCGCATCACGCATTCCTCCATCACATTTTTGAGCTATGACATTTAGCCCGTTCACATCTACCGTTATTCCTTCTTCATGAGCAACATATTGCAGATGTCCCACAATATCTGATACGGAAATTCTATTAAAATCATAAATTTGGCAGCGCGAAAGAATGGTTGGAATAATTTTATGCTTTTCGGTGGTTGCCAAAATAAAAATGGCATGAGCCGGAGGTTCTTCCAGTGTTTTTAAAAAAGCATTGAAGGCACTGGAACTCAACATGTGTACTTCGTCGATAATATACACACTGTATTTTCCTATTTGCGGTGGAATACGAACCTGATCAATCAATGAACGAATGCCTTCCACGCTATTGTTGGAAGCAGCATCCAATTCATGAATGTTATAGGAACGTTGCTCATTAAAAGCTTTGCATGACTCGCACTCGTTGCAAGCCTCAAAGTCTTCGGTAAGGTGCTCACAATTGATGGTTTTTGCAAAAATGCGAGCACAAGTTGTTTTTCCTACTCCTCGTGTACCACAAAAAAGATAAGCGTGAGCCAAATGATTACTTTTTATGGCATTTTTCAAAGTATTGGTCAGAGCAGTCTGTCCAACTACCGATTTGAAAGTTGTAGGCCTGTATTTGCGCGCCGAAACAACGTAATTTTTCATACTGTTGTAAAAATAAACACAATGTTATTGATTTTAAGACAATTATAAAAACATTTTGGAATAAATATTTTGTTGCAATTCCAGTTGTTTTTCTTCTTTTTCATGCAAACTTACATAAAAAAAATGATTTTTACAGGCTGCTCACCAAAAATAAAGGAAGGATTGTTCAATGGAAAATTATCGTACCGTTGGAAATAATGGTTAATATGTATATCCGAATAAAATTCCTAACAGTAACATAGCTTACATTTATAAGTCTCATGAATGACGTTGAATTCATTATTTCCATGCAGTTGTTTCTTTGCTTACAAAGGATCTATGAAAACCACATGTATTGCATACACAAAGACGAATGAATATAATATTCAGACATGTGGGTTCCATCAGACCTTTAAAAAATAAATTATATTCTGATGAAAATTCATTGACTTTTTTTATCACTCCGCATTAGAATTACCTCAAAACTATTTTTTCTCCATTTATGAATTTTGGTTATGTTTTTTGTAGAAATGAAGAAAAAAAAAGCAGGCGAAAAGCCTGCCTGAATGATTATTTATATAGAAACACTAAATTCATTCCTTTGTATAACCCCATTTCAGATATACGGCGCCCCATGTAAAGCCCGCACCAAAGGCTGTTAAAATTATATTGTCGCCTTTTTTAAATTTTTTCTCCGATTCCCACATACATAAAGGAATTGTAGCAGCAGAAGTGTTCCCGTATCGACTGATGTTGATGATTACTTTTTCATACTCCAGACCAATACGTTGAGCCACAGCATCTATAATGCGTAAATTGGCTTGGTGGGGAATTAGCCATGCAATATCGTCTTTTGTCAGATGATTTCTTTCAAGAATTTTCACTGTAGCATCCGACATATCGGAAACCGCATGTTTGAAAACAAACTGACCTTCCTGATAGATGTAGTGCATGCGCTTGTCAACAGTTTCGTGAGAAGCAGGATAAACTGAGCCTCCACCCTTTAAATTAAGATGAGAGATACCAACACCATCGGTAAATAAGATAGAATCAATGATTCCGACGTTTTCGGTTGTAGGTTCAACCAAAACAGCTCCTGCAGCATCTCCAAAAAGAGGAGCAGTAGTGCGGTCTTCATAATTGGTTATGGATGACATTTTTTCGGCTCCAATAACCAGTATTTTTTTAAATCTGCCCGATTCTATTAAACCTGTGGCTGTGGTCAAACCCACGATAAACCCCGAGCAGGCAGCTTGAATATCAAATGCGACCGCATTTTTAATTCCAACATTTTGAGTTACTATTGCTGCACATGCCGGAAATATGTAATCGGGTGTAGTAGTAGCGCATAGTACCATATCAATTTCATCTGGATTCGTACCTGATTTGGACAACAAATCTTCGACAGCTTTGGAGGCCATGAAGGATGTTCCAAGTTCCTTATCCTTCAGAATGCGACGTTCCTTGATGCCAACACGAGTGGTGATCCATTCGTCATTGGTATCCATCATGGTGCTTAGTTCTTCATTGGTAAGAACATAATCGGGAACATATCCTCCCACACCGGTGATGACTGCATTAATTTTAGACATATTGTAAATATATTAATAAAAAATCAAGCCCAAAGCTGAATTTCTTCCTCAGGGCCCAATTGTTTTATACATTACGATTTTAAAAATTTTTTCAAAATTCAATGCTTTATTTAAGCATTAGCCAGTTTTTCGATAGCCAGTTTTCCTCTATAATAACCACATTCGCCACAAACGGTGTGGTAAATATACGTTGCGCCACAGTTGGAACAAATTGCCAGCGTTGGGAGTTTGGCCTTATCGTGGGTTCTTCTTTTTGCGGTTCTCTGATTCGAGTGTTTTCTCTTAGGATGTGCCATTTTATTTTATTTTATTTTTTTTTATTTAATTGTCAATATTCTGTAAGTTGTCAAATTCTAAATCAATGAACTGATTGTTTGAAAAATAATCGTCTTCGTTGGTATCTTCAAGTTCCAAAGAAGTTTCATCCTCGTATTCCTTTGTGGATGAAATGTGCTTTTTTAGTTTGGTTATCATTGCTTTGTTACATTCTCCCGGTGCATGTACATGTTTCAATGGAATGTTCAGTACGATAAATTCGTAAAGAAACCAAGCCACATTTATTGCTCCATCAGCTTCAGGTACGATAACTATATCGTTTTCCTCCGAAAATTTGTTGCCAAACTTTACTTCTAAGGACTCCTTGTAATGAATGAGTTGTTGCATATCTTCCAAGCAACGGGAGCAAGGCAAAGTTATAAAACCATTCAGTTCGAAATCGAGTTTATAAACCGTAGTTTTTTTTTGTACGGTTATTTTTGCATGTACGTTGCCTTGTTGTACTTCAGGGCTATCGATTTTCTGAAAATAAGCATCGTCCAAATCAAATTCTACAATGCGTTTTTCATTGGTAAGGTCTTTCAGTACAATGTTGTAAAGCTCAAATTTCGACATGACACAATAACTTTAAAAAGCGGTACAAAGGTACAAAATTCTATATTATTTTGAAATTTTTTCCGTTTATTTTATCAATTTTATAAGCAAACACTTTATATAAACATGGTTTGTTGCTTTTTTTCAAGCTTTCATCAAAATCCGAAAAGTGGTTCCTTTGTCGATTTCGGACTGCTTGACAAAAATTTTTCCCTTGTGGTATTCCTCAATAATTCTTTTGGCCAGCGAAAGTCCGAGCCCCCAACCCCTTGGTTTGGTTGTATATCCAGTGGAGAAAACGGCTTTAAATTTATTTTTTTCTATTCCTTTTCCTGTGTCTTTGACGTCAACAATGTATTCGTTAGATTTTTTTTGGACGAAAATGTCAATTTTTCCATTTCCATTCATTGCATCAATGGCATTTTTGCAGAGATTTTCAATTACCCATTCGAAAAGCGGAACGTTCATCCGAATCAGGTCATTATCAGAAGTTTGAAAATGGCATGTGATTATTACTTTCTGCGATGAACGATGGCTTATGTATTGTACTGCATTTGTGATCGTTTCATTCAGTTTTACTAGTTGAAGATCAGGAGCTGAGCCAATTTTTGAAAATCGTTCTGCAATAATTTTCAGTCTGTTGACGTCTTTTTCCATTTCTGTCAGCAATTTGTCATCATTGCGTATTCGGAGTAAATCCAGCCAAGCAAGCAGAGAAGAGATTGGGGTTCCCAATTGGTGAGCTGTCTCTTTCGAAAGTCCTACCCATACTTGATTTTGTTCGGCCTTTTTTGTTCCCGAAAAAGCCAGATAGGCTATAAGCAAAAAAATAAAAATTACACCTAACTGAATGTACGGAAAATATCTTAATTGTTTTAGTAATAAAGAATCGTCATAATAAATATGTTGTAACGTGTTGTCAATTCTTACTTCAATATGTGAATTTTTTTTCTTTAGCCGTTCAATTTCTCTCCGATAATAGTCATTGGTTTTTGAAGCAGGTTCATTTACGTTAAGAGAAGAAATTAAGTTATCATTTTCATCGGTCATAATAACGGGAATGGTTGTGTTTCCCGAAATTATTTCCGAGAGAAAATTTATATCGGTATTTTCTCCGGCCAAGATCACCTGTCGCATGGCACCTGCCCAAATTTCCATTTTTTTGTGCTCTTCTGTTGCCAGTTGACGAGTGAGTCTGTTGGTGAAAAATAGGGATGCCGTTACTATCAATGCAGCGCTTCCAATAAATACGAGCCTTAGGCGCTGGGATAACCGATATATTTTATTAAAAGAAAACATGAATAATAATTATCTTGAAAAAATATGGTTCAAATTTACATGATATTTTTCGATTCTCATAAAAAGTGGAAAAATTGATTGGGATTGAAAATTTGGTTGATGTGAAAAGCTTTCTTTAATGAAGTAAATTTTGAATTTCAAAATTCTTTTCATGGGTGGATCTTTTTTAAAGATTTCGTTGGATTTCTCCACTATGCCTACTATTGTTCTCAAATACTGGTTCTTTCCTCTTCTTGCATAATTTCAGGATTTCTTCGTAAAAAACTATCCTTATGTTTTCAGAAAATCGACATACTTAATTAAGGAAAAATTTCTTTAATTCAAAAGGAATCCCTAACTTTGCAAACAAAAAAGTAAGGTTTAAGAATAAAACTTTCAAGCAAAATTCCACTCAAATACAAGGAAATATGGCTTTTTTAAACAATACATTGATAGTAAGAAGAGATTTAATGACAAAATTGGTAAGCTTGTTCAATGAAGGTGTACTTTTAAGTGAAATCGATCGGGTTCCTCTTAAAATGTCGCCTAAGAAAGCACAAGCACGAGGACGATGTTGCATTCACAAGGAAAGAGCGGTGTTAAAGTACAAGATAATGCCAATTCTTGGATACAGCATAGAAGAGGAAGAAGATGAACTCACTCCGCTTTCTGAATATGCAAGGAAAGCACTTCTGAGAACAGAGAAAAATAAATCGATATTTACTGTTGTGGATGAAGCCTGCACAGCATGTGTAAAGACCAATTACGTAGTTACCAATTTGTGTAAAGGTTGCGTAGCACGAGCCTGTTACATGAATTGCCCAAGAGAAGCCGTTTTTTTTAAAGAAAACGGTCAGGCTGGAATTGATCATAATAAATGTATAAATTGCGGAATTTGTAAAGAAGCATGTCCTTATCACTCCATAGTTTTCGTTCCTGTTCCGTGCGAAGAATCATGTCCCGTGAAGGCCATACAAAAAGATGAAAACGGGATTGAACATATTGATGAATCAAAATGTATTTTTTGCGGAAAATGCATCAATGCCTGCCCATTTGGCTCTATTTTTGAAATTTCTCAAATATTTGATGTTTTATCGGCAATCCAAAGAAATGAAAAAATTACAGCTATTGTGGCTCCTTCCGTTCAGTCTCAATTTGAACATTCTTTTTCGGATATAGCAACCGCTATAAAAAATATAGGATTTTCTGAAATCATAGAAGTAGCGCTGGGGGCAATGGAAACAGCTTTCCATGAAGGAGAAGAATTGCAGCAAAAATTGGAGCAGGGTCAGCAATTTATGACTACTTCCTGCTGTCCCTCTTACGTTGAACTTACCAAGAAACATCTGATTGAAATGAAGCCATTCGTTTCTCAAACCAATTCACCCATGTATTATGCCTCTAAAATAGCGAAAAATAAATATCCCGATTCAAAAGTATGTTTCATCGGTCCCTGTGTTGGAAAAAGAAAAGAGGCAGCCGATGATCAAACGATTGATTACGTATTGACTTTTGAAGAATTGGATGCTATTTTAAAGGGAATGAAAATAGAAATCATACCAACTGAAAATAAGGATGATGCAGAAATAAAAGCTGGTAGAGGATTTGCTCAATCCGGCGGAGTAATTGCTGCGGTTATGGAGTCTTACCCAAATGTAGGAATAAAGCCGTTGATAGTTACTAATATTGACAAGAAAAATATTGCTCTGCTCAAAGCATACGCCAAAGGGAAAGCACCGGGAAATTTTATAGAAGTAATGGCTTGCGAAGGTGGCTGCATTTCTGGTCCTTGCACGATAAATACGTATAAGGATGCACAAAAAATATTTAAAAAGGTTGTTGAGGAAAATTGAAAGAAATTTTAATTTTGACTAATTTTGCCGAAATCATTTGAATTTTTTATTAAAAATTTAGCTCAATTTCCATTCAAAAGAATTAAAATTAACGTCAAGATATTACCTGACGATAAATCGTTTAAAATGGCCGAAAAAACTTTACTGGAAAAACTGGAAGGACTACAAAATAAATTTGACGAAATTTCGACATTAATCACCGATCCGAATGTTATTTCCGATCAAAAACGTTTTGCCAAGCTCAACAAGGAATATCACGATTTACGCGAAATTTTAAACGTAAAAAACGAATATGAATTGGCATTATCGCACTTGACTGAAGCAAAACAAATGGTGGAAACCGAAAGTGATACAGAAATGCGTGAATTGGCAAGGTCGGAAATCGAAGAACTGGAGCAAAAAATTCCGGAATTGGAAAACAAGCTGAAATTTTTATTAATTCCGGCGGATCCGGAAGACAGGAAAAATGCCATTGTCGAAATAAGAGGCGGAACTGGTGGAGATGAAGCAGCAATTTTTGCAGGCGACCTTTTTCACATGTATGCCAAATTTTGCGAAAGCAAAGGTTGGAAAATTGAAGTTACCGATTATAATGAAGGTACGGCAGGAGGTTACAAGGAAATAATTTTTACAGTATCCGGGGAAAATGTCTATGGCACATTGAAATACGAATCCGGTGTACATCGCGTTCAAAGAGTTCCTCAAACGGAAACACAGGGACGAATTCACACTTCGGCGGCGACGGTGGCCGTGTTTCCGGAAGCTGAAGAGTTTGATGTGGATTTAAAAGAATCCGACATTCGCGTAGATATTTATTGTTCTTCAGGACCCGGCGGACAATCGGTCAATACCACTTATTCTGCCGTTCGGTTGATACATATTCCTACAGGAATCACCGTGCAATGTCAGGATGAAAAGTCGCAACACAAAAACAAGGCAAAAGCCATGATTGAACTTCGTTCAAGAATTTATGCCATTGAACATCAAAAATATCTTGACGAAATCGGTTCAAGACGTAAAACAATGGTATCTACCGGCGATCGATCGGCCAAAATTCGTACCTATAATTATCCGCAAGGAAGAGTTACCGATCATCGCATCAATTACACTATTTACAACCTGCCCGCATTTATGAATGGGGAAATTCAGACAATGATTGATCAGCTTATGATTGCAGAAAATGCTGAAAGATTAAAAGATGCAGAATTATAACATATGGGATATTGATAAATTCCAACAAAATGAACCGAAAAGAACTTTTTGAAAATATTAAAAGGAAAAAATCATTTCTATGTATCGGATTGGATACCGATATAAATAAAATTCCTATTTATTTAAAAGAAAAATCATCAAATCCAATATTTGATTTTAATAAAGTTATAGTCGATGCGACGGCAGATTTATGCGTTGCGTACAAACCCAATCTGGCTTTTTACGAAAGTCTCGGGATAGAAGGTTTGAAAGCTCTGAATGAAACAGTTGCTTACATTAGGAATCATCATCCCGATCAATTTTTGATTGCCGATGCAAAACGTGGCGATATCGGCAACACTTCGGCCATGTATGCGCAAGCTTTTTTTGAAAAAATGAATTTCGACGCCATAACCGTTTCTCCGTATATGGGTGAAGATTCCATTAAACCTTTTCTTTCCTATAAGAATAAATGGACCATTATTCTTGCGCTAACTTCCAATAAAGGAGCTTTCGACTTTCAACTGATAAAGGAAGAAAATACCAGAGAAAGATTGTTTGAAAAAGTTTTGAAAACATCTACAAATTGGGGAACGGAAGAAAATATAATGTATGTCGTTGGCGCAACAAAAACAGAATATCTAAAATCGGTAAGAGAAATCGTTCCTGAACATTTTCTTTTAATTCCCGGTATTGGGGCGCAGGGAGGAAGTCTTGAAGAAACGGCAAAATTTGGATTGACCAGTCAGTGTGGTTTGTTGGTAAATTCATCGCGTCAAATTATCTATGCCTCTTCGGATGAAAACTTTGCCGAAGCAGCTCGCTTTGAAGCATTGCAACTTCAACAGGCAATGGAAAATATTTTGTTAAAAAGTGGCATTATTTGAGCTGCCACAATTTTTTTTCAATTTAAAAAGGGCGACTTCAAACTTGGAGTCGCCCTTTAATTTTAAATCAACTATTTATTTTTACTTTGAAATTTCAAATTCTACGCGACGATTTTTCTGTCTACCTGCAGGAGTATCATTTGAAGCAATAGGTTTATCTTCACCGTAACCGGCAACAGTAATGGCAGAAGCAGGAATACCCTTTTTAACAAGATAATCCTTTACAGCTTGAGCACGAGCAATCGACAACTGTTGATTAACCGATTTTGGTCCAATATTGTCAGTATGACCCGAAACGATAATTTTTGTCCAAGCAGTAGAATTACTGTTCAAAATAGCATAAATCTGATCCAGCAAATCATAAGCTTGCTTGGTTAATTGGGAAGAACCAAATTCAAATTCAATATTCTGGAAAGTTGCATTAACAGTACCGGTTGATTTCTGCGATAAAGCCTTTAAATCGCTTTCAAGTTGTTGCAATTTGTTCTTTATCATGGCATTGTCATTTTCCAAAGCTTTCAAACGATTTTCCGTATTGGCGTCAACTTTTCCATCTTGAACAGTTTTTTCGATAACAACCGGTGCCGGAGCCGGATAATATTCTTCCAAAGACATGTCGCGAACATGAGATTTTGTAGCTCCGCCAAATTTATAACGCAGTCCAATTGTACCGATCAAAGCATCACTACCTAAAGAATTGTTACTCAACCCGCCTAAATTTTCTCTCATATAATAACGGTACTGACCTTCCACTCCCAACGACAATACTTTGCTGAGACGATATTCGGCATTTAGAGCGGCAAATGCAAGTGGAGATTTCAAATTATCACCATCAGTAACTCCTGCAACACCTGAATAAGAGTAGAATCCCAACCCTGCGCCCAGATTTCCATAAATATTTACTTTACCCCAAAAGCCAGCACGTTTTGGAGCCAGTAAATTACTTAAGTTTGTAGAACCATACAAGGTAAAATCAAGCGTATGACCCGCACCCGTATTTCTGCCATAAGTCAGATAACTGAAATCGGCACCCAATCCAAAAAGTGGATTAAAAGTGTATTCTACATAAATTTGTGGAGCAGTCCATGCTGCATTGTTGGCATAACGCGCCCAAGAATTTTCAAAAAAAAGATAATCTGTAACAGTACTGGAAGGCGTAACCCGATAGTAATCCACTCCAGCCTTAATACCGGCCGACCAATGAGCAATATCGGCTTTCGCTTTAGTTTCTGCCGTGCTTTGAGCAGATGCGTAAGTTACAGCAACTGCCAATAACATAACGCTCAATAAGATTTTTTTCATAATTCTACTTTTTTAGTTAATTGATTTTCCGAATATTATTTTGATTAAAAAAGATAAATAGGATTTATTGAAAACACACCTCAATAAAACTTAAAAATTTATTTCCTGCCTCTAATTTATAATTCAAGCATCGGCATTCACCGCAAAATTAATAAAATTACTTTAATGCAAATAATTTTTAATAGAAATATCGGCAAATATATTTATTTTTTTTCAAAATCAAAATAATTTTCGAACTTTTTTTCTAAAAAATTATTTATAATAATCAAAAAAATCACGCAACAATAAAAATTTAAATCGAAGAAAGTTTTTAAAGCAAAATTTTTGATTCTAAAGAAAGATTTTTTTCAGTAACTTTTTACAATAATTATGCCATAAAATCTGTGTTCTTAAGGTGCAAGTCTTGAAATTTCCCATTGTTGATCGTTTTTTGTGTAGAACAATCGATCGTGCATTCTGTCAGGCCTTCCTTGCCAAAATTCAAAAGTTTTGGGGCGAACCAGAAACACGCCCCAAAAAGGTGGTCGTGGCACCTCAGTTTCAAACTTATGCTTATAATACTCGAATTGTTTGTCAAGAAAATCTCTTGACGGAATTTTTCGACTTTGAGGTGATGCCCATGCACCAATTTGACTGAATAAAGGACGCATTTTAAAATATTCGTCGGAAGCTTGCTCTGCAATTTTTTCGGCATTGCCTGTTATGCGTACCTGACGCTCCAAAACCGGCCAGAAAAACAACAGAGAAACTCTTTGATTATGAAGAATTTGCAATCCCTTATTCCCTTTATAGTTTGTAAAGAAAACAAATCCTTCGTCAGTCAATTCTTTCAATAAAACCATTCTGCCATGAGGTTGCCATTCTGCATCAACAGTAGATAGAACCATTGCATTGGGTTCAGATTCCTCAGTATTTATGGCTTCGCTCAGCCACAACTTAAACTGTTGAAAAGGATTTTTTAAAATATTCGATTCATTCAGAGTAGATCGGTCGTACTGTTTGCGTAAATCTTTAAGCATAAAAGCAATTTATTACACCTTTATACTCAAATAACACTTTTAAGAAATATTTGTTTTAAATCGAAAGAGAAAATTTATAACAATCCTCAACAAAATTATAGGATTAATCGTGCAAATAACCAAAGTCTTTAAGCTTTTTCTCCTTATTCCTCCAATCTTTTTCGACTTTTACATAAAGGCTAAGAAAAACTTTTTGTCCGAGAAATTCTTCTATATCTTTTCTGGCCTGTACACCAACCTTTTTCAACGATTTTCCACCCTTACCAATAATGATTCCTTTTTGGGAATCTCTTTCAACATAAATCACAGCACCTATTCTGACAAGATTTTCCTCTTCATGAAATTCTTCTATCTCCACTTCAACGGCATAAGGCACCTCCTTCTGATAATTCAACAACACTTTTTCGCGAATGATTTCACTAATAAAAAAACGTACAGGTTTGTCGGTTAACTGGTCTTTGTCAAAAAAAGGAGGAGATTCGGGCAATAGTTCTTTGATTCGCTTCATAAGGTAATCCACGTTGAACTTTTCGAGTGCAGAAATGGGCAGTATTTCACCTCGAGGAAAAATGCCATGCCATTTTTCAACCAACAATTCCAATTTTTCCTGATTAATAAGATCTATCTTGTTGATTAAAACCAATAAAGGAACATTATCAGAATTAATTTTTTGAACAAAATCCATATCTTTTGGTTCTGCATCATACACATCAGTAACATACATCAGAATATCGGCATCGGTGAGAGCAGAACGTGAAAATTGCAACATGGATTCCTGCAAAGCATATTTTGGTTTAAGAATGCCCGGCGTGTCCGAAAAAATCATTTGATAATTTTCCTCGTTGACTATTCCCAAAATTCGATGACGGGTTGTTTGCGATTTTGAGGTGATGATAGAAAGTTTCTCCCCAACAAGGGCATTCATCAGCGTAGATTTACCTACGTTGGGATTACCGACTAAATTTATAAAACCCGATTTATGCATAATTTAATACCAACTTTATGATGATTTCGATTCATCCACAAAATTAAAAAATTATTGATTAAAGACGATTATCAGTCAAATTTTTCTACGCTCCGAAAAACACAAAAGCAAATATCGAAAAAATTTCCCGAGTTGAAATAAAAACATAAAAATCATTTTAAAAAAAATTTTACCTCTAACTATTTGTAAATCGAAAGAAAAAGAGTATTTTTGCAGTCCGTTTATTATCCAAAATAAAAAGTTCATTGGTATAATTTATTGTCTTTATTTTGTATTGATTAGCCATTCCAAAAATAAGATAAAAGGTACCTAAGTAAAAAGAATTTATTAATTTATTTAAACCATTAGTAAAAGTGGATACTTTAAGTTATAAAACCATTTCTGCCAATAAAAACACCGTGCAGAAAGAATGGGTTTTGATAGATGCAAGTGATGAGATATTGGGTCGCATGGGAACAAAAGTGGCCAAGCTTCTGCGTGGAAAATATAAACCAAATTTCACACCACATGTAGATTGTGGTGATAATGTGATTATTATCAACGCCAGCAAAATAAAATTGACAGGCAACAAATGGACAGATCGTATTTACTTACGACATACCGGTTATCCCGGAGGGCAAAGAGAAACCACCCCTGCCCAGATGTTGGCAAAAGATCCTGAAAGACTTATCCGTAAGGTAATAAAAGGTATGTTGCCCAAAAACAGATTGGGAGCAAAACTTTTAAAAAATCTTTACGTATTCCCCAATGCAGAACACAATATGCAGGCTCAACAGCCAAAGCAAATCGATTTAAACTCACTTAAATAATCAGTATGGAAATAGTAAATGCCTTAGGAAGAAGAAAAGCAGCTGTTGCTCGTGTTTTTGTTAACGAAGGAACAGGAAAAATCATAATCAACAAACGAGAATTGTCCGTTTATTTCCCATCGCTTCTTTTGCAATACATTGTAAAACAACCTTTGGACAAGTTGAATGTGACTGAGAAATATGATATCAAGGTTAATTTGAAGGGAGGCGGATTCAAAGGACAAGCTGAAGCTTTACGTTTAGCCATTGCTCGTGCTTTAGTAAAAATAAATCCCGAAGATAAACCTGCTTTGAAATCGGAAGGTTTCTTAACTCGCGACCCGAGAATTGTAGAAAGAAAAAAACCGGGTCGTCCCAAAGCACGCAAAAGATTTCAGTTCTCAAAACGATAATATCAATCTGTTGTTTCTCTTTTTATTATCAAATGATATTTGTAACAAAAAGTCACACAAACAGCGAATTGAATTTGGTTTAGTATCTAAATTGTGGAGACTCTTTTAAAAATAAAGACTACTCAACAATTGAATTTCACAGAAAGTAAACAAATTAAAAAAAGTAAAATGTCAAGAACAAATTTTGAAGAATTATTAGAAGCTGGTTGTCATTTTGGCCATTTAAAAAGAAAATGGAATCCTGCAATGGCTCCATACATTTTCATGGAACGAAATGGTATTCACATTATCGATTTACACAAAACAGCTGCAAAAATTGATGAAGCTGCTCAAGCAATGAAGCAAATAGCAAAATCGGGAAGAAAAATACTATTTGTAGCTACCAAAAAGCAAGCAAAGGATTTAGTAGCCGAAAAAGCAAAAGCTGTAGGAATGCCTTATATAACGGAACGCTGGCCGGGTGGCATGCTCACCAACTTTCCTACCATACGTAAAGCTATCAAGAAAATGTCGACCATAGACAAAATGATGACTGATGGTACATTTGACAATATTTCGAAACGAGAAAAACTGCAAATTACACGCGAAAGAGAAAAATTGGAAAAAAATCTTGGTTCTATTACCGATTTAACACGTTTGCCTGCAGCCATTTTTGTGGTTGATGTAATGAAAGAACATATTGCGGTTAAGGAAGCCGAAAAACTTGGAATTCCTATTTTTGGGATTGTGGATACTAATTCTGACCCCAGTAATATCGATTTTGTTATTCCGGCCAATGATGATGCAACCAAATCCATTGAAGTTATTTTGAATGCTCTAATTGATGCTATTCAGGAAGGAATTGAAGAGCGAAAACTCGAAAAAGTTGAGACTGAGGCTGCAGAAGCACCTGTAGTGAAAGAAAGAAAGTCCAGGGTAAATAAACGACCCAGAACACAACGTGAAGACGATGAGGCTCTTAAAGCCAACGTGGTTAACAAATTTATAAAAGAAGAAGAAAATTAAATAATGAGAACATTTGACTGAGAAAAATTTTAATTTAATAAATTCGGTCAAAAGTATTATTATTTACAGTCTTGATCTATAATAACGAGTTACGGTTATGATTCATTTGTAGCTGGTAGCTCGTTTTAGTTACAACAACATTTATAAACAATTAAAACATCTTTTTTTTCATGTATGCATGAAATTGAAGATATTTTTCAGAATTTAAATCAAAAAATTATGGCAGTAACATTGCAAGAAATTACAAAACTTCGTACTATGACTGGTGCAGGTCTTATGGATTGTAAGAATGCGCTGATAGAAGCAAACAACGATCTGGAAAAAGCAATAGAAATTATCAGAAAAAAAGGTCAGGCAATCGCAGCCAAGCGCAGCGGAAGAGAAGCATCAGAAGGTTGTGTGCTTGCCGCAGCCAAAGATGGCTTTGCAGCAGTACTTGCTCTGAAATGCGAAACCGACTTCGTTGCCAAAAATGCTGACTTTATGGCTTTAACTCAATCCATACTGGATGTGGCAATGGATAAAAAACCGGCAACACTTGATGAATTAAAAGCTTTTACTATTAACGGTCGTACCATTGCCGACTTGGTTGTGGACGAATCGGCTATTACCGGCGAAAAAGTTGAATTGGATGACTATAATTTTGTAAAGGGCGGTACAACAGCCGCTTATATTCATCAAGGAAATAAGCTGGCAACTATTGTTGCCTTCAAAGAAGAAAATGTAGATCATCAGGTTGCACGCGACATTGCCATGCAAATAGCAGCAATGAATCCAATAGCTATCGACCGTGCTTCGGTTCCGGCTCATATCATTGAAACAGAACTCGAAATAGGGCGCGAAAAAGCTCGTGAAGAAGGCAAACCTGAAAATATTATCGACAAAATTGCTGAAGGCAGACTCAACAAATTTTTTCAGGAATCGGTTTTATTGGAACAAACATCCGTTAAAGACAGTAAAATTACAATCGGAGAATATCTGAAAGCTCATCATGCAACTATAATCGATTTTAAGAGAGTCAGTCTGAATCTTGATTAAAAATTTTTATATACGAAAAGACAAAAACGGGAGAAAATGATTTTTCTTCCGTTTTTTTTCAAAATCAAAAAAGTTAAAATGGTAGAATTTCGCTGCTCTTTTTTAGGATTGCACCAATTGAAGAATTTCCTCATGCAGCAATTTGGTACGTTGCAGTATCAGCGAATTTTTTACTTGCAATTTATGGTAACGAAATTTAACTTTAAGTTTTCTGAATTTTTTATGCCATAGAAAAGCACATTTTCCCAGATAATATTGCAAGGGTAAAAATACAGCCACTGCCCAAAGTGAATCCTTCACCTTTTTGTAGAACAATACCGATTGCAAAATGTAAAACAGAGGAAAGGTTACCATGCCTAATCCAAAACGCAAGGAGCCTTTTCCACCGGGAAAATTGATATGAAAAGCCTTCATGATAATGTCGGGAGAAAAAAATGGCAATGCATTCAAAACGAGACCAATGAGAAAAAATGGGAAAGTGATTACGAGCAATAAACTTTCGAGTAAAAGAGAAGAAACTTTCAAATTTTTATCCAGCAACCAGGATGGTACGTTCAACTTGCGCAAGTTTTCCCTGTATTCCTTGCAAATTACATTCAATTTGTCGATAGTCTCCGGTTTGTTCTTTTCCATTTCAAGCAATTGGCGAGCTGTTTTTTGGCGGGCAAGAAAACGATATTTTTCTGTATTGGGAAGTTTCATCTTTTCAACCATTGCTGCACTTGCTGCTATGGTGGCCGTTTCAAAGCATTCGTAGTTCTTTTCGGTGGCAATATCCAATGTAACTTCACTCAAACCGTCGCGCAGTCTGTCGCGAAGCTGATTAATGGCAGCAGGCTGGTTTTCTTCATATTCATTCATGTATTCGCAAACTTCTATCGGTTTGCCAACATTTATTATAATGTGTTCACCGTACTTGTCGATATTTCCCCAATCCAAACCAACGGGAACGATTTTAACTCCGGGTTGATTGCCATATTTTTGTTGTGCCATGAAGGCAATTCGGAAAATTCCTTTTGCCAGCGGACGCAATTTTCGTTTACTTCCCTGATTTCCCTCCGGCATGATGCCAATGGCCTGATTATGATTCAGAACATCAACGCAAGCCTCAAAAATTTCATTGTTTTTGTCGACGTTTTCTAAACCTTCGCGCATGCGGAATGCCGGTAAAATTTTACAAAAATGCAGAAATCTGGCAATCAGTTTATTATTGAAATAATCGGAACGTGCCAAAAAGACTACCGGCATTTTATGAGGAACTACCGAAATAACGGCCAGCGCATCCATAAGTGCGTTTAAATGATTGGGCGCAAAAATCACCGGCCCGGTTTCAGGAATATTTTCTTTTCCCATAACAATGTATCGGCTGAAAAATTTTTTGAAGGCAAACATCACATAACTTCTGAATAAGCTATAAGATAATGTAAAATCATAAATTTTCGACATTGTATATCTTTTATATTGGTTGTTAATTAATTGCAGCTAAAATTTGCTCAAAAAATTTTTAAAATTGCCGTGTCAATCGAATTCCGGGAAAGAGGTTTAAAGTAAATCACCCATGTTTCATATAAAAAATTATTCGCTGTAAACCTCATTCAGAAAAAATGAATTAGAGAACAAAATCTAAATTTTCCTACAAAAATTGTTCCTTTCTTCAAAAAGTTTTTTTGCTCACCTCAACAATCAGTTTTTGAATTAATTTCTCAATTCTTTTCAGAAAGATTGCATATCATACAACCTTTTGTAATAGCCGTTTAAAGCAATCAACTCATCATGTTTTCCGCGTTCCACAATTTTTCCTTCGGACATCACACAAATTTCGTCAGCCCGTTTAATGGTGGACAAGCGATGTGCAATGACCAGTGTAGTTCGGTTCATCATTAGTTTTTCTATCGCTTCCTGCACCATTTTTTCCGATTCGGTGTCGAGAGCAGAAGTTGCCTCGTCCAAAATCAGAATTGGAGGGTTTTTTAGAATAGCGCGTGCAATGCTGATGCGTTGGCGCTGACCCCCCGAAAGCTTGCTTCCGCGGTCGCCAATAGTTGTCTGGTAACCATTTTCGGAAGCCATAATGAAATCGTGAGCGTTGGCTATTTTTGCAGCTTCCATCACTTGTTCCAATGTGGCATTTTCAACGCCAAAAGCAATGTTGTTGAAAAAAGTATCGTTAAACAGGATGGCTTCCTGATTTACATTTCCCATCAATGAGCGGATGTCTTTTGTGTTCAGATCTTTGATATTGATGCCGTCTATCAGAATTTCTCCTTCCGTAACATCGTAAAAACGAGGCAACAGATCGACCAAAGTAGATTTTCCTGCACCGGACTGACCAACCAATGCAACGGTTTTTCCTTTCGGTATGGTCAGATTGATGTCTTGTAACACCCAATCGCTTTGATAGCGAAAGTTTACGTTTTTGAATTCGATGCGATCGTTAAAAGAATTAATTTTTTTCGATTCGGTAGGCTCGGGAAGTGTATTTTCGGCTTTCAGAATTTTATCGACGCGTTCAAGCGAAGCCAAACCTTTTTGAACGCTGTAACCTGCTTTAGACAAATCCTTTGCCGGGTTTATGATACTGTAAAAAATTACCAAATAGTAAATAAATTCGGCAGCATTGATGGAACTGTGGTTTTCCAAAATCAGTACACCTCCAAACCAAAGTAAAATGGCAATAACTACGGTTCCGAGCAGCTCACTGAGTGGATGTGCCAACGTGTAGCGCCGGTTGATTCGATTGAGGGTACGGCGAAGTTTTTCGTTTAAAGCTGCAAATCTTTTTTCCAGTTTTTTTTCGGCATTGAAAGCTTTAATCACTCTCAGTCCGCTTAAAGTTTCTTCTATTTGCGAAAGCAATTCGCCGGTTTGCTGCTGACCCAATGTAGAGCGCTGTTTCAACGATTTGCCGATCATCCCGATCAACCAACCGCTGAGAGGCAAAAGTATCAATACAAAAAATGTCAGTTTCCAGCTCATGGCAAACATTACGGTCAAGTATATCAGAATAATGATGGGATTTTTGAAAATCATTTCCAAAGAACTGATGATGGAGGTTTCAATTTCGGTAACATCGCTGGTCATGCGCGACATTATGTCGCCCTTGCGTTCTTCGGTAAAAAATCCGATGGGAAGGCTGAGAATTTTTTTATAAAGTTGATTTCTCAAATCGCGCAACACACCTGTACGTATGGGAATAATGTAATACGACGACAGATAGGAAGTGCCGGTTTTGAAAACTGTCATGACAATCAGAAAAAGGCCCAGATAAAGCAAAGTCATCGAAGGACCGGCAGTAGTCATCATTTGTTCAAGATAGTAAAAAATATTGTTTTTCAGCGCTGAAATAATTTGATTCCATCCATCGCCCCAAGTCCATGCCTGATAACTCAGATTCGACTGCTGCAAACCAAAGAGAATCTGCAAAACAGGAATAATGGCAGCAAAAGAGAAAAGACTGAAAACTGTCGACAATAAATTGAACAACAGATTGAGGAAAACATATTTTTTGTAAGGAGGAATGAAACGCTTGAGCAGTTCAAAAAATTTAAACATTGAATTTAATATATCTTTTTGTAAAACAATACAATAATCAGATTCCCGTATAAGAGAAAGGGGAAATTTTTCTTAATTCGTTTTTCACTTCTTCACTGACTTGCAACGAATCGATAAAGTCATGGATAGTTTGCTCTGTAATGACTTCGTTGGTGCGGGTCAAAGCTTTTAAGGTTTCGTAGGGAGCGGGATAACCTTCACGTCGAAGAATAGTTTGAATTGCTTCGGCTACAACTGCCCAGTTGTTTTCAAGGTCGCGTCGAATGGCCGATTCGTTCAAAACCAGTTTATTCATCCCTTTCATCAAACTTTGCGTGGCTATCAGAATATAAGAAAAAGGTAAACCAATATTTCTAATCACAGTGCTGTCGGTCAAATCTCTCTGCAAACGGGAAATAGGAAGTTTGGCCGATAGGAAATCGAGTACGGCATTGGCCATGCCCAAATTTCCTTCTGCATTTTCGAAATCAATAGGATTCACTTTGTGTGGCATGGCAGACGAACCCACTTCTCCTGGTTTTATTTTCTGCTTGAAATATTCCATCGAAACATAAGTCCATACATCCCGACAAAAGTCGATTAAAATGGTATCGATTCGTTTCAGGCTATCCAACAAAGCTGCCAGATGATCGTAATTCGAAATTTGGGTAGTCCATTCTTCACGTTGTATGCCAAGTTTTTCGGCAAGAAATTTATCGGCAAAATTTTTCCATTCAATGGAAGGATACGCTACCGAATGTGCATTGAAATTGCCGGTGGCGCCTCCAAATTTTCCGGAAATAGGAACCGCACGAAGCAGTGAAAGCTGTTTGTCGAGCCGATAGACAAAAACCATTATTTCTTTTCCCAATCGCGTGGGAGAAGCCGGCTGACCGTGAGTTCTGGCCAGCATGGGAATATCTTTCCATTCGTCGGCCAACTCGCGCATTTTTTTCAATAGATTTTCCATTTCGGGGTAGTAAACATCTTCCAGCGCTTTCTTTATCGAAACGGGAACTGCAGTGTTGTTTATATCCTGAGAGGTCAATCCGAAATGAATAAATTCCTTGTAATCGCTCAAACCAAGCAGGTCAAATTGCTGTTTCAAAAAATATTCCACAGCCTTGACATCATGATTGGTAGTTTGTTCGATTTCCTTGATTTTTTCGGCATCCGATTCCTGAAAATGAATATAAACTGCCCTCAGCTTATCGAAACAATCTTTCGGGACCGATTGAAGTTCTTTTAAAGGAATTTCGCAAAGTGAAATAAAATATTCTACTTCAACCATCACACGAAAACGAATTAAAGCAAATTCAGAAAAATATTCGGCATATTTTTCTGTTTTTGAACGATAACGCCCATCAACAGGCGATATGGCAGTAAGTGGTGAAAGATTCATAAAAATTTTAAAATAAGAATGAGCGGTTTGTCGGTAAATAAAATTGGTTTTTTGTGAAAAATCAGTACAAATTTAATCATTTTCGGCATATTATTGAAAGTTTATATCGTACCTTGTAGCAACAAAGTATTTTAAGTAAATTTGCAAACTGAGTTCTCTTCGTTCAAAATATCCCGACAGGGTTACTTTCAGGCAGTTTTCTAAAATTGTATTTTTAAACAAAAAGAGAAATTTTTTTTGTTGTACTATTTTCAATTGACCAGAGAAATCTCATAAATCATTTTTAAACAGATGAAAAAAAGTATCAGAATACATAAAGAAGGTTGGTTTATTTTGACAGGATTGTTGCTATTGCTGTTTGCTGTCAATTTGATTATTTACATGGAATTTCCTGGTCCGGCAATGGCCATCAATACGGTTCTTTCTGCAATTATTCTCTGTTTTTTTGTTTTTTTCTTCCGCAATCCGAAAAGAATTGTGGAAATTGATGATCCGAGTTTTGTCATTGCACCGGCCGATGGAACAGTTGTAGTGGTTGAGAAAACTTTGGAACCCGAATATTTTGGCGACGAACGTATTCAGGTTTCCATTTTCATGTCGATATTTAATGTTCATGCCAACTGGTATCCTGTTTCGGGAACGGTTGTAAAAACCGAACACCATAACGGACGGCATTTGGCCGCTTATTTGCCCAAGTCGAGCAGAGAAAATGAGCGTTCTACTGTTGTGATAGAAACTCCCGGAAAAACGCAAATTCTGGTCAGACAAATTGCCGGCGCTTTGGCACAGCGCATTGTAACCTATGCTCATCCGGGAAAAGAATGTCATGTAAATGAACATCTGGGATTTATCAAGTTTGGATCTCGGGTAGATTTGTTTCTGCCGTTGGACAGTGAAATTTTTGTTCAGGTGGGAGAAAAAACTACCGGCAACGAAACCATTATTGCACGACTTAACGAATAATTTCTGTTGTCATGACTCTGCAGGAAGCTCAGCAAATAGTTGATAATTGGATCAAGACTTACGGGGTACGTTATTTTGGTGAATTGACCAACATGGCCATTCTTACGGAGGAAGTGGGAGAATTGGCGCGAGTGATGGCACGAACTTATGGCGAACAGTCGTACAAGGCAGAAGATGAAAAGTATGATTTAGCTGACGAAATGGCTGATGTTCTCTGGGTTTTGCTTTGCTTGGCCAATCAAACAGGCGTTGATTTGACAGATGCTTTCAGCAAAAATATCGAAAAGAAAACCCTTCGCGATGCACAACGCCACATACAAAATAAAAAGCTGTATTAATCATTTTTTAAATTCACAACATTATGAAAGACAGATATGAAGAGTTGTTAGAACTTTACCAGTGCGAATCAGTTGACGACGAAGCCATAAAAATAGATATAGACAATATTCTTGCAGAACATTTTGCCGAAAATGCATCAAAGGATGTGTATGCCAAATGTTTGAATTTGATTGATTTAACTTCGCTCAATAGTACCGATACCGAAGGAGAAATCGTTTCAATGGTTGAAAAAGTCAATCATTTCAGAGGGACTTTTCCTCATTTGTCCAATGTGGCTGCCATTTGTGTTTATCCGGCCCTGATTCCGGCCGTAAAGTCGCATCTGACCGAAGAAAATGTCGGGATTGCTTCCGTAGCAGCCGGATTTCCTTCTTCTCAAACTTTTATTGAAGTTAAAATTGCCGAAACTTCTATGGTGGTCAATGAAGGAGCATCGGAAGTAGATGTGGTTATTTCCGTTGGGAAATTTCTGGAAGGCAATTACGGCGAAGTTTACGAAGAACTGTCGGAAATCAAGGCTGCCTGCCGCAATGCACATTTGAAAGTTATTCTTGAAACCGGCGCTTTGAAAAATAGTGTGAATATCAAGAAAGCTGCTATTCTGGCGATGTCGGCGGGAGCCGATTTCGTTAAAACTTCTACCGGAAAAATTCAGGTTTCCGCCACCCTCGAAGCAACGTATATTATTTCCCATGCCATAAAGGAATGGTATGAAAAAACAGGCCAAAAAATTGGATACAAACCGGCAGGTGGAATTTCTACCACAGAAGAAGCCGTGAAACATTATACGCTTGTGAAACACATTTTGGGCGAAGAATGGCTCAACAATCGGTTGTTCCGTTTTGGTGCCAGCCGATTGGCCAATCATCTGCTCAGTTCGATAGAAGGAAAAGAAATCAAATATTTCTAATGCTTTAATAATCGCGGTTCGACATAAATTCCGCAAAGAGAATCATGGACTGTTTCAGTTCACCTTCAGCAAAGCCGTTGAGTTCTTCAATGGCTTTGTTTTTATATTCTTCCATCTTTTGCAAGGTGTACTCCAAGCCACCGTTTTCCTGAACAAATTGTACAATTTTTTCGATATGCAAGTCGGAAAAATCACTGTTTTCAATCCATTGCTCAATTTCGTGCTTTTGGTGGTTAGTGGCGTTTTTTAATGCGTAAATGAGTGGTAGTGTAATTTTACCGTCTTTTATGTCGTTTCGGGTTGGTTTGCCAATCTCATTGTTTTCCGAATAGTCGAGAAGGTCGTCTTTCATCTGGAAACATATTCCTGCATATTCACCAAAGTGATATAAATGCTTCAAAGTATTTTTGTCGGCTTTTACCGAAAGGCCTCCGATAAGAGCACACGAAGAAAAAAGCAGGGCGGTTTTTTTTTGTATGATTTCAAAATAATCCATCTCGGAGATTTTCGCATGTTGAACTTTGTCCAATTGTAGCAGTTCTCCGTCTGTGAGATTCATTCCTACGTTGGCAATTGTTTCCAGAATTTTTATATTATCGGCTTTTATTCCAGAACTCAATGATTTTGAAAGTATATGATCGCCAACAAGTATAGCTACTTTGTTGTTCCACTGCGCGTTGATGGATGGTTGACCTCTTCGCTGGAAAGTATTGTCCACCACATCGTCGTGAATTAAGCTGGCTGTATGTATCAATTCTAATGAAATTGCTCCGTAAATGGTACTTTCGGTAACTTCGCCGCACAACTTTGCCGACAATATCACCAAGATAGGCCGAAGTTGCTTGCCTTTTCCCAACTGAAGATAATTGCTGATATTCTTTAACAGTGGATTTTCGGTTTGTAATTCCTCTGTCATCGATTTTTCAAACTGTTCAATTTCTTTCTCTATGGGCTTTCTAATCTTTTCTATCAGGTTCATAAGAACAGAAGTAAATGAAATAATCTGCAAAAGTAATCAAATTTAAACGTTCGTTGGTCATAAGCTATCCAATTATGCCTTTTTTTTAATTACTTTTACACTCAAATAAAAAAACGATTTTTTTCTCCATTTGTTTGGAAAATCTTTCTTCTTTGCATTTTTTAATTTTCAGTTAGAGAAATTGCAATAAAGAATTTTTCATTTTTTCTAATTGACTACAACTCACTTTTTTGGGTGTAAAATTCAAAAACCTATGAAAAAACTTTTTTTAATCGATGCACACGGACTTATCTATCGTTCCTATTACGCATTTATTCGCAGCCCGCGCATCAATTCTAAAGGACTGAACACTTCTGCTATTTTTGGTTTTGTAAATACGCTGGAAGAAGTTTTAAAAAACGAACAGCCTACACATTTGGCCGTTGTTTTCGATCCCGAAGGAAAAACTTTTCGGCACGAAGCTTACGAACAGTACAAGGCACAGCGTGAAAAAACGCCCGAAGATATACGGAAAGCGTTACCCATCATAAAAGAGCTGGTTGCTGCTTATAACATTCCTGTCATAGAAGTTACCGGTTACGAAGCGGATGACGTGATTGGAACACTTGCCAAGCAAGCCGAAAAGAAAGGATTTGAAGTTTATTTGCTGACTTCCGACAAGGATTTGGGACAATTGGTTTCCGACCATATTTTTATGTTTCGTCCCCATCACAACGGTGGCTTTGAAGTACTGGGTCCGGATCAGATTAAGGAAAAATACCAACTCGAAAATCAACAGCAGGTGATTGATTTATTGGGATTGATGGGCGACAGTTCGGACAATATTCCCGGTTGCCCGGGCATAGGCGAGAAAACGGCCGTGAAATTGCTTCAGGAATTTGGCAGCATTGACAATTTGCTACAAAACACCGACAAATTGAAGGGCTCGCTTAAAACGAAAATTGAAGAAAACAAAGACTTGATTAATTTTTCCCGATTTCTGGCTACCATTAAAACCGATGTGCCGGTCGCTTTGGATGAGGAGGCACTCAAAGTTGGACCTGCCGACAGCGAAAAATTGCGTGCTCTGTTTCAGGAATTGGAATTTCGTACCTTATTGAACAACAAATTTGGCAATACGTTTTCTTCTTTTCCGCCCGATTATCCGCTACTTCAAACCCCTTCAGGAAATAAAAAATCTTCCAAGGCCGAGCAAATGAATCTTTTCGGAGAAACCAATAGACCTGAAAGAACTCAACCCGAAAAGGAAAAAATACTGTCGAAACCTGAAGAAAATATTGAAGAAATTTCACCAGTTGCTTCCAACGGATTTATGGCCTTGAAAAATATCCCGCATCGCTATCAGTTGATCGACGATAAAGTGAAGCGTTCCTACCTTGTTTCGCAACTTTTTCTACAAAAATCGGTTTGTTTCGATACCGAAACTACCGGACTTGACGTTTTTTCGGCCGATTTGGTTGGCCTTTCGTTCTGTTTCAGAGAAGGAGAAGCCTATTTTGTAACGTTACCCGACAACAGGGAAGAAGCAACAAAAATTCTGAACGAATTCAAAGCGTTTTTTCTGAGTGAACAAATCGAAAAAATTGGTCACAACATGAAGTTTGACCTTCTGATGCTCTCCAACTATGGCATTGATGTAAAGGGAAAACTTTTCGATACCATGATTGCCCATTATCTATTGCAACCCGAATTGAGGCATGGCATGGATTATCTGGCCGAAATTTATCTCCACTACCATACCATTCATTACGAAGATCTGGTAGGAGCAAAAGGGAAAAATCAGTTGGATATTAGAAACGTGGAAATTTCCAAACTTACGGAATATGCTGCAGAAGATGCCGATGTTACGTTTCGCCTGAAACAGATATTGGAAAAGGAATTGGCGGCCAACGAGCTCGAAAAACTTTTTTATGAAATCGAAATGCCGCTCATGAAAGTGTTGGTAATAATGGAAAAAACAGGTGTACGCATCGACAGTGAAGCTTTGCGTCAAAGTTCGGAAATTCTAACGGAAAATATGTTGAAACTCGAAAAGGAAATTTATGAAATGGCGGGCGGTGAGTTCAATATCAATTCGCCGGTACAGGTGGGAGAAGTATTGTTTGATCGGTTACATTTGGATGACAAAGCCAAGAAAACAAAGACCGGACAGTATTCTACTTCGGAAGATGTGCTGGAAAAACTTCGGCACAAACATCCGATTGTGGATAAAATATTGGAATACAGAGGATTGAAAAAATTGTTGAGCACCTACATTGATGCGCTTCCTCAACTGATTCATCCGAAAACGGGGAAAATACATACATCTTACAACCAAACCAACACCGCCACCGGTCGATTGAGTTCGAGCAATCCCAATTTGCAAAATATTCCCATTCGCGACGAATTGGGAAAAGAAATCAGAAAAGCCTTTATCCCGGAGGAAAACAGCTTGTTTCTCAGTGCCGACTATTCGCAGATTGAACTTCGTGTGATGGCTCATTTGAGCAACGACCAAAATATGATAGAGGCTTTCAGAAACGGTTTGGATATACATGCCGCTACAGCAGCCAAAATTTACAAAGTTCCGCTGGAAAAAGTAACTCCCGAAATGCGTCGTCATGCCAAAACAGCCAATTTCGGAATTATTTACGGAATTTCGGCTTTTGGTCTGGCGGAACGGCTCGGCATTTCACGCACAGAAGCCAAAACTCTGATTGATGAGTATTTTCTAGCCTATCCGCAGATAAAAACTTACATCGAAAGTGCCATCAAAAAAGCCAAAGAAAACGGTTATGTGGAGACGCTGCTCGGAAGAAAACGCTTTTTGCCCGATATCAATTCACAAAACAGCGTGGTGAGAGGTTTTGCCGAACGAAATGCGGTTAATGCACCGATTCAGGGCTCGGCAGCCGATATTATAAAAATTGCGATGGTCAACATTCAGCGAAAATTGGAAAAAGAAAATTTGCAGGCAAAAATGATTTTGCAGGTGCACGACGAATTGAATTTTACCGTTCCTGTAAACGAATTGGAAACGGTGCGCAAACTTGTTGTTTACGAAATGGAACATGCTTTTCCTCTCAGTGTTCCGTTAATTGTAGATTGTGGCGTTGGCAACAACTGGCTCGAGGCACATTAAAATTTTCTGTCGGTTACGGATAGGTTTTTTGTTTTGGCTACAGTCAATTTACCTGTACCCGCAAATAAATAATGAACCCCTACTTAAAACCTTATTATTTTCTTAAGAAGGGAGAAATAAGATTTTTTGAAGAGAAATGTTCGATTTTTTGTCGTTTCTCACTTTTTATCCATTTTTTAAAACTCTTTTCCTGAGAAACTTTTCGGAGGAGACTCAATAATTATATTTTCGACAAAAAATTTTATCATCTTGCCGTTTACAGCCATTTTTTCCTTTTGAAAAATACCAAGACTCCTACCGTGAAGGAAATCATCAATAAAATGGAAAAAGGATACCCAAATTTCCAATCGAGCTCGGGCATGTATTTAAAGTTCATGCCATACATGCTTGCAATAAGCGTAGGTGGAAGGAATATAACGGAAACCACCGTGAAGATTTTAATAATGTTGTTTTGCTGTAAATTTACTAACCCGAGAAAAGTATCCTGCAAATAATCCAGTCGATCGAAATCAAAACGGGTATATTCAAACAAAGAATTAATGTCTTTTAGAATGATGTTAAGACGCGGTATCAAATCTTCGGGAAAGAAATTGCATTTCAGCATGTTGGAAACCACACGCTGCTTATCCACAATATTTTGTCTGATAATCATTACCTTTTCCTGTAATTCCTTTATTTGCAGTAAAATGTCTTGATCGAGATCGGATTCCGTATTCAAATTCTTACTTAAATTGGTGATTTGGTCGGTAACATCTTCTATCATGTCGGCATCGTATTCTACTCGCGTTTCAAAGAGAGAAACCATCACATGATAGCCTGAAGGAAAATTACTGGTATTGACAAAGATTTTTTTTACGGTTTCGTTAAAGGATTTCAGCTCGGTATTGCGAACCGAAACCAAAATTCCGTTTTTTATGATAAACGAAACCGGCTGCATAACATAATTGTCCTGCAAAAAATTGGAATTCGCCACAATGCTGTCATCGGTCTGAATGTAGCGGGAACTCATCTCAATTTCTTCAATTTCTTCATCTTCCTGAATGTAAATTTTAAGAAATTGCTCGAGTTCTGATTCTATATTTTCGGAAACATCATTCATGTCAATCCAAATAATATCTTTAAGGTTGATCTTTTTGAGCGTATCGATACTTTTGGAAATTTTCAGTTTCCCATCATTTTCGTGGTAAAAAATTCTTAATTCCGACATAATTTTGCTCCTTTCTTTTTTTTCTGCTGTTTCGAAGCAGCAGTGGTGGCTATTTTGTCACCGGATAAACGAATTATTGTTTTTCTTTCAAAGCCGAACCAATTTTATTGGTCAACTCAACAAATGTTTTAACATCCAACTGTTCAGGCCGCAAATCGAAAAGAGGATCTGCATTCATGGGATGAAAGGGAATGATTGATTTCAATGAATTACGCAACGTTTTTCTTCTTTGATTGAAAGCCGTTTTCACAACTCGCCTGAATAGTTGTTCGTCATAGTCCACTTCGGGATTTTCTTTGCGCTTGAGGCTGATGACAGCCGATTTTACTTTAGGTGGAGGGTAAAAAACAGTTTCGTCTACAGTGAAAAGATAGTTGATATCGTAATTTGCCTGCAGCAAAACACTTAGTATTCCGTAAGCCTTATTGCCGGGTGGAGAAGCCAGCCGTTCGGCCACTTCTTTCTGAAGCATTCCCACAACAGAAGGAATTAAATCTTTGTTATCGAGAACTTTAAAGAAAATCTGACTGGAAATATTGTAGGGAAAATTTCCTATTATGCTGAAAGGATGAGAAAAAATCTGATTTAAGTCAAGTTGAAGAAAATCTTTTTCTAAAATTTGAAGCTGGGGGAAGTGTTGCTGCAGGTAAACAACCGATTCGTGGTCAATTTCTACAACTTTAAGATCAATTTGTGGCTGCTGAAGCAAAAACTGAGTAAGCATACCCATGCCCGGCCCTATTTCCAATACTGAAGCAGGACTGCCGACGGGTAAACTGCCGGCTATACGACGGGCAACATCCATGCTTTTCAGGAAATGTTGACCCAAGTATTTTTTTGGTCTTACTAAAGTCATTACTGTGATAATCGTCAGACATATGAGTATTTAACTGAATAAATAAAAATGAGAAAAACTAAAAAATGGAATTTAAATTAATTCGTATCTTTGTAGAAATTTTTTCGCCACAAAATTAATCAAAAATTGTTTGATAATTTTATTTATAAAAAAAAATTGCCCGAATTGAACATTTAATTGTTGTTAATGAGAAAATTTTTTCGAAACACAGGAAGCTCGATTACAAAATTAATCGATTTTTTTTACCCGCCTTTCCATAAATTCATGCCTTTACAGTTTTTTCGCTATGGAGTATCCGGAGCTGCAAACATGGTTTTCGACTGGGTATTGTATTTTGTAGTTTACAATTTCGTACTTCGCCATCAAATGCTTCACTTGGGTTTTATAACCATGAGTTCGCATATTGCGGCACTTGCTCTGACATTTCCTGTTTCGTTCATGACGGGTTTCCTTTTGCAAAAATACGTAACTTTTTCTGCTTCCTATCTGCGAGGTCATGTTCAACTTCGCCGGTATTTGTTGGTCGTCATTATAAATCTGGGCTTGAATTATGCCGGTTTGAAGTTTTTTGTCGAAATTGCCCATTTTTATCCTACTCCTTCTAAAATGCTTATCACAATTATAACAACACTTTTCAGCTATTTTGCGCAGAAGAAATTCACTTTCAAAACCGCTTCTCTGTCTTTGAACAAAGAGTCGAATCATTAAAACAACATTTTCTTGTTTCAACCTATGAAAAACATGGCTGTAACCACTAAAATGACAACCGACAAATCGAAGTTGTGGAACATTTTCAAGTGGAGTTGCCTGACGGCAGCATTCCTTTTTTTGGGTTACCGGCTGATTTGCTTTCAACATTACGGGCGATTGCTTTCTCAATTCAAAGAAATATCATTTTGGAAAACTTGGTATTTGTGGGGTGTAATTTTGTTGTTGCCTGCCAATTGGCTATTGGAATCGATGAAATGGCAACGGTTAGTGAGAAATTCGGAAAAAATAAATATGGCTTTGGCTTTTCAGAGTGTTATGGCGGGATTTCTTACTGCCTTCTTCACCCCGAATCGTGTGGGAGAACTGGCCGGCAGAATTGCCTACCTGCAGCCCGAAAACAGGAAAGCAGGAATAACATTAAGTTTTGTTAACAGTATTACGCAAAACATCATAATGGCTATTTGCGGTATTCCGGCGGCCATTTTATTTTTTTTGAGTAATAAAAACTCTGAATTTGCAGGAGAGAATAATTTTTTCGGATATTTTCTGATAGTTTGCGGAATTTTGTTGTTATTGAGTGGAATTTATTTTTCTCTGCCCCCATTGGTTGGGCGAATAAAACAAAAAAAGTTGTCAGCAAAATGGATAAATTTTATTGCTTGTCTGGCCGATTATTCTCTTGCCGATTTATTAAAAATTCTGCTACTTTCTTTTTTAAGATATTTGGTTTTCTCTTTTCAGTTTTATCTGATGTTGCGATTTTTTGGCGTAGAAATCAACGGTTTGGCTGCGGCAATAGCTATTCCCACTACTTACTTGTTTGTAACTTTTACTCCTTCTATGGCTTTTTCAGAAGCTGCCATCCGAAGCTCCTATTCGGTTTTGGTTATCGGCGCCTTCTCAGGTCAAACGGTTCAAATTATTCTGGCAAGTACTTTTATATGGGTCATTAATTTTGTAATTCCCATGTTTGTAGGGTCTTTCGTAATGATGCAAACGCATCCGCTGAGATCGAACAAATAAATTTTTACGTCATTTTTTCTCGAGTTCCAAATCTATTCTTCCCAGATAAAGTCCGCTTTTCCCCATCTGTGCCAATACAACAGGTTTACCGGCTGCATTTTTTAAGTTGGTTTGAGTAATAATTTGATGAGAATGACCTCCAATCATCACATCAATATACCTGGTTTTACGTATTATATCGTAGTCGGTCAGGGTTTGCTTCAGCGTGTCGGCACCCAAATGCGACAGGCAAATAATCAAATCGCACTTTTCGCTTCTTTTTAAAAAGTTGGAGATATTGATAGCCGTTTCCACAGGATCGATGTAATTCATTTTCTTGTAGTTATTCGTGAAAATCAGACCTTTTGGATTGACATTCAAAGCCATTACTCCGATTTTCAAACCAGCTTTGCGAATAATGAGGTAAGGTTTTACCAAAGTTGCCATTGCAGTGCTGTCCATCTGATAATTGGAAGTTAATATGGGAAATTGAGCGTTTTTCAACACCGTTGCCATAGTGTCCAACCCATTGTCGAATTCGTGATTCCCCAAAGTTACAGCATCGTATTTCATTTTGTTCATCCCATCCACCTCTATTCTGCCATTGTAAAAATTAAAATAAGGCGTTCCCTGCCAAAAATCGCCGGCATCGAACAACAACACATTTTTATTTTGTTGCCGGATTTGTTCAATTATTCCCATTCGACGAGCATAACCGCCTTTATCGGAAACAGGAAGATTTGATTTTTCCGTCGGCTCTATCTGACTGTGGGTGTCGTTTGTGTGGAGAATGGTCAACTTTATTCTTTCTCCTCCATAAAGAATACTGTTGAACGCCAACAAAAAAACAAGAATCGCAGTATTTTGGATAGTTTTCATAAAAAATAGTTTTTAGTTTTCCATACTTATTCTGCCATCAATTTTGGATTGTATAACATGTCCCTTCAAAGTTTCATTCCGAATGAAATCGATAAGGACATTTCGAAGTTTTAATCCGGTACCTGAAATTTTTTCATATTCTGATAAAGCCGTCATTTGGTCATTCCCTTCGGCGAGATAATCACTGGTAGCTACGGTATAAATTTTTTCCGGGTCAATCGGATGTGTACCGACCAGAATTTGGGTGGCTTTGCCGTTTTTTATTTTCATCGAGATACCGGAAACTCCCTCTCCTCCGACAGAAGCAAAAAATTGGAAAAGTTGAATTAACTTATCTCCTCTGACCCAAAGAATTACCAACTCATTTTCAAAAGGCATTAATTCGTAGATATTGCGAATGGTAATATTACCGGCAGGAATTTCAGTTCGTAATCCGCCAAGATTTACCACAGACACATCTACCTCTTGATGTAAAAAATCCGAAGCTGCACGACGAAACACATCGGCACAAAAATTTGAAAGTGGACTTTCTGGTGCAAAACTTCTCATATTTTCTGCTGAATAGCCAATTACAACAGCCATTTCAGCATCAATTCTCTCTTTCACCGGTTGAAGAGCAGCCTCATATTCTTTGTCGGCAAACTTTTCAGTAGTACTGTCGATAGGTATTTTTACTGATGTTGCTTCCACTACCTGCCACGTTTTGGGGCTGCAAGAGTAAAACAAGATATTAAACAGCACAAATAAAGTACAAAAATTAACTTTCATCAGAATATAATTTATTTTTTAAAGGTCTGATGGAACCCACCTGTATGAATATTATATTCATTCGTAGTTGTGTACGCAATACATGGGGGTTTCATAATAATAGATTGATTTCAAAATCTCTTTTCTCTCGTGTTTTTGCATGCAAATTATAAATTTTATTCCAATTTTGCTCTTAAATATTGTTGTGGCCATTTTGAGTTTTCTTTTACATGCCGAGCACAATGAAGAGCAAAATAGGGATTTCGCAGTAATTCTCTTCCCAAAAGCACTATATCGGCTTTTTCGGTTCGTAGAATATCTTGTATTTCTTCAGGCTTGGTAATTAATCCAACTGCTGCCGTAAGAATGCCTGTTTTACGGATTTGTTCCGAAAATGGGACCTGATAACAAGGAGCTAAGGGAATATGCACATTTGGTAAAATTCCGCCCGACGAACAATCAATTAAGTCTACTCCTTCCAGATAAAGAATTTTAGCCAACTCAACCGTATCTTCCAAACGCCATCCTTGATCAGTCCAATCGGTAGCTGAAAGCCTCACAAAAAGGGGCAATCTTTCAGGCCAAACGGTTTGAACGGCGGAAACAATTTCCTGTAACAAACGTATGCGTCCTTTAAAAGAACCGCCGTATTCATCTTTCCTAAAATTACTGATTGGCGAAAGAAATTCATGAATAAGGTACCCATGTGCAGCATGAATTTCAAGAACATCGAATCCAGCTTGAAACGCCCTCAGTGCTGCATCTTTGAACTGATTAACTACCTTTTTTATTTCAGACTTGGTCAATTCATGTGGAGGAATTTCTTCAGGACGAAAAGGAATAGCAGAAGGAGCAATCGTTTGCCAGCCGCCCTCTTCATTGGTGAGCTGTTTTTCACCTTTGAAAGGAGAAGAACGAGAGCCTTTTCTTCCGGCATGGGCAATTTGAATCCCTGCTTTTGAATCCTGTTGATGAATAAAATCAACTATTTTCTTCAATGGTTCGATTTGTTCATCTTTCCACAATCCCAAATCTTCGGGCGAAATACGGCCAACAGGACTAACTCCCGTTGCTTCAAAAATTATTAAAGCTATTCCTCCTACACCTCTCGTTCCATAATGAACCAGATGCCAATCGTTTGCCAATCCATCTTGCGCAGAAAATTGGCACATGGGTGACATGCCCAGACGATTTTTTAAAGTTATATCCTTTATGCGAAATGGTTGAAAAATTTGCAACATAACACAAATAATTATATCTTAGTTTGCTTTTTGAATAGGAAACAGTAAAAGATTAACAATTGTTTTATACAAAACAACAAAAAAACATCGAATTGGTAAAAAAATTCGTATTTTTTATATATCGTATCAGAAAAACTTTTCGAAATATTTAGCAAAAATTACAAAGACAAAAAACACTCCATAAAAACTAAATTTACAAAAAACATTTATCTTTGCATAAACTCAATCATTATTTCAATGCTTAAACAACAATTACAACAAAAACTTCAACAAAAACTTTCACCGGCACAAATTCAAGTAATAAAAATGCTTGAGATTCCTACTTTGGAACTTGAAGAACGTATTCGTCAGGAATTGGAAGAAAATCCAGTTTTGGAAATAGGCTTAGAACCCGAAGAAGAAAAAAAGGAATTGGATGACTTTGGTGAAGATTACGAAGAAACAGGAAATGACGAGGGAGAAAGCAACGATGAAATTGATTTTGAAGAATATATGTCGGATGATGACATACCCGATTACAAGTTAAAGGCAAACAACACTTCAAAAGACGACAAATACGAAGAAATTCCTTTCTCCGCCGGGTCCACTTTTCATGATTTCTTAATGGAACAGTTGAATCTTGTTCCGCTTTCGGAAAGGGACAGGGCTTTGGCAGAGTTTGTCATAGGCAATATTGATGAAGAAGGTTATTTGCGTAGAACACCTGAAGCATTGGCAGATGATGTAGCCTTTCAGGCCAATATGGACACTAATGTAAAGGAAATAGAAAAAATCGTTAAAATTATTCAACAGTTTGATCCTCCGGGCGTAGGAGCTTCCTCTTTACAGGAATGTCTGTTACTACAGTTGGAAAAGAAAAGAAACGAGAAGGAAATTGAAATACCAAAACGCATAATTCAAGACTATTTTGAAGAATTTTCAAAAAAGCATTACGATAAAATTATAAACGGCCTCGAAATTGACGGTAATACACTAAAGAATGCCATAAACGAAATTATTCGTCTGAATCCGAAACCCGGCAATGCATGGAGCGGAAACATCTTGGAAAAAAACATGTCGATTATTGTACCTGACTTTATTGTGGAAAATAACGATGGTGAACTAACCGTACATTTAAACAACAGCAATATTCCCTATTTGCGAGTCAATGCTGCTTATTCCGAAATGTTTCAGGATTATACTTCCAACAAGGAAAATCAGACACCTCAGATGAAAGAAGCTATTCTGTTTGTCAAACAAAAAATCGATTCTGCACGTTGGTTTATTGATGCCATAAAACAGAGGCAGCAGACATTATTGACTACCATGACTGCCATTGTCGAATTTCAAAAAGATTTTTTCATCGAAGGAGATGAAATTTATCTAAAACCAATGATACTTAAAAATATAGCCGACAGAACCGGCTATGACATTTCTACTATTTCCAGAGTAAGCAACAATAAATATGTGCAAACAGAATTTGGAGTTTTTCCTCTGAAATATTTCTTTTCTGAAGCCATGACCAACGATGCCGGAGAAGAAATTTCGACTCGAGAAATAAAAAAAATTCTTCAGGAATGCGTTGATAACGAAGATAAACGACATCCATTAAATGATGAAATGCTGGCTGAAGTATTAAAACAAAAGGGCTACTTAATAGCCCGGCGTACGGTTGCTAAATATCGAGAGCAACTAAATATTCCGGTGGCTCGATTAAGAAAAGAAATATGAATTTAAAGATTTGTCGTTTTTAAAAAAATATAACATTTATGAAAATCCTCTATAAAATTATTTCGATTATTTTACAGCCTATATTGTTGCCAACTTATGGCATATTGCTGCTGATACAAATTCCCGTTTTTGCAAACCTTCCGATGCAGTGGAAAGCCATTGCTGTTGGAGGAACATTTTTGTTCACCGCTTTGTTGCCGTCTATACCTGTTGTTATAATGTACTTTAGGAAGGAAGTGAGCGATTTGTTTATTTCCAATCGCGAAGAAAGAACCCTACCTTATCTGTTTTCCTTTTTGGCTTATGTGTTCTGGACGCTTTTCCTGGTACGTACCATGCACTTGCCAATGTTTATTGGCGGATTGGGCATTGGGTCTTCCATATCCATTCTTCTTATTACTTTTATCAATGTCAAGTGGAAAATCAGTGCTCATCTGGCAAGTTTGGGAGGTTTGGCCGGAGGAATATTCGGAATTTGTTACCGATATTCCATAAATCCTCTTTGGCTTTTTATTCTTATACTGCTTTTGGCAGCGCTTTCTGCAATTTCACGTGTTGCCCTCAAGGCCCACACTCCAATGCAAACCATAGCCGGTTTTGCTTTGGGTTTTTTATGCGTTTTTTTACCTGTTTTACTGCTTTAAAAAAATCTTCTTTGCAGGTTAACTAAAATTCTATCGCAACAATAGATCTGAAAGAACGTCCCGGCATGGGAAAACCTCGAACAATTTCATAATTTTTGTCGAGAAAATTGTTTATTTCCAGCTTGAAGAAGCAGGAATAAGATGATTTTTTAAAACTCCGTGAAAGCGACAAATTATGATCGGCATAACCCGGCAAACGGTTGGAAGCATAATTTTGAAACAAGGTATACCGATGCCCTGACCAGATAAATGAATAAGAAAGATTAACCCAAGGCATTTCCAAAGCAGCTTTTCCGGAACCGGAAATTCTTGGCGTATACGGAATTTGATGCAGGTAATCTTCGGCGTTAGGATCAGTAACATTCAGTGCTTGCTGGTAAGTATACGATCCTCCAAATACCAGTCCAATATTCCTTGTTATCGAAATTCCGCTTTCCATTGCCACATCCAACCCATTGATAGAGACTTTACCACAATTTTTCATCGTCCAGTTAAAAATATCCTTGTTAGGAAATGCAACAATTTTATCTCTAATGGCATTGTGAAAGGCATCTAATGTTACTGAAAGCAATGAAATACTTTCCGATGAAAAAGACCAAGTAATGCCGGCATTGAATTGTTGCGCATTTTCGGGCTCCAAATTTCTGTTGCCCACGTATGAATAATAAAGATCGTTGAAAGTTGGCATTCTGAAAACATTTTTATAAAAACTGCGTATCCTGAAGTCATACTGTTCAAAAGGTTTAACAGACAAACTGAAAAAAGGTGAAAAATGCTTTTTGTCGTTGGGAGATGATCCAAACTTAACTTTTTCATTCACAAATGTTTGTAAACCACCAGCAGTAGCCAAAAATTGATTGGATACATATTTGGCGTTTAAAACCATCAATACGGTGTTTCTTTTCGGAAAGGCAAATTCCGGCAAGTTGGCATTCAGCGTATTCAACGAATAATCTGTTGATGCTGAAAAAGATAAATTTTCGAAAGCCTTGTAAAGGAACGAAGCAGAAAAGTAAAATTCCTGTTGTGAATATGTATTGTCTATTTTTCCTCCCGAATTGTTATAATTTGGATCGACATAATGCAAATAACCATTTTGATATTTGGTGTTGGCTTGAAAAGATAACAAGGAAGAAAAGCTACTTTCATAATGTGCCTGAGTAAAAAAAGTTTGATCTTTGCTTCGCTGATGGTTGGTATTTTCGTTCATGTAATAAATAACTGCCCCCGGCAAGCCTCTTTCTGATTCATAAAAATAGGTTTTCAGATAGCCTGAACCACGATGAAAAAAATTGGCAAAAATTGTTCCTTCCAATCGCAAGGTTTCAACATCGGTATTTTTTCTTGTTTCTATTGAAGAACTGTCCCCTGTCTGCGTACCATAAATCAGCAGATAAGGATACTCACCCTCAGCAGTAAGCCATTCACCACTAAAAACGGCAGAAATTTTTCTGCTCATTTGCTGTCGTATAAAAAGAGAAGGATTAATAAGACCAAAAGAACCTACTTTGCAGGTAATTTTTCCGTGTATCGATTTTTCCTCTTCAAATCGTGGTGGTAAGGTGCGAATATTTAACACGGAAGACGAAGCAAAAGAACGAGCGGGAAGAAAAATGTTGTCGCTTTGTCCATTATTTAATGAGACCATATCCACATTGTCAAGCGAAAAACGCCCAAGATCAATTTGCCCCGTCTGATAATCGGTTAGCATTATCCCATCATAACTCACTGCTGTATGTTCAGCACCCAGACTTCGAACTGAGACAGTTTTCAAACCGCCAATACCTCCATAATCTTTTACGTTGACACCCGCAAAATATTTTATGGCATCAGAAAGTTGCAATACATTCAGATTTTCTAATTTTTTTGCCGAAAGAATCTGCAATGGCATAGTTGAACGAATTTCGCTGTTTTGAAATTTTTCAACTACTACTATTTCGGGAATGGAATATGTTTTTGCCGTATCCATACCCATATCCTGAAATAATATCTCTGCTCTTACAGGAATAAAAAAAAACAGAAAAAAAATTTCTATCAGATAAAAGAAAAAATTTTTGTGCATAACCGGTTTGTAATCATTTACAAAAACAGCCTCATTAAAAAAAGAGAATCAACATAAATAAAAATGTGTAGATGGTTAAAGCTCTTTCCTCGAAAGCTTTTTAACTGAATAAAAGCATGGCAGGTCTTCTGGCTTGCTCTTTTTTTTGAACGCCTTCCCGTAATGGGAAATTGAAAAAAAGATATATTATTTTTTTCGACAACCCCTGAACAGTGGCAACAGTATTGTTCAAAAAAACTACAAGAGCTTACAGCAGCGGGACTGCAGCCGATTGACACGGCTTTCCCTTTTCATCAATTGACCGGATATGGTTGATTGAAACCAATGCTTCTGCAAAGATACATGAAAATTTCAAATCGACGCACAGACAAATATTAGTTAATTCAGATGGAAAAGAGCTAACAAGTCAAACCATCAACATGCAGAAATCCGCTAAAATAAACATACATAAGAATTTATTTTACAGTTAAATGCATGTATTTTTCGGTTTGTAAAAAATACATTTTAATGGAAAAAATTGTTTGCTACATATGGTCAACTCCAATTATTTGGGTTAAAAAACACAAAATATGGGTTGCTTTCAGGTTGGTTTTTTTTGATACCTGTGTCAAACACGACTCATCCCTTTTCCCGTTATTCCTCTCATCGATCCATCAGACTGTGATTGTCCGTTTTCATCAGAATATAATTTATTTTTTAAAGGTCTGATGGAACCCACATGTCTGAATATTATATTCATTCGTGTTTGTGTATGCAATACATGTGGGTTTCTTAGATAAAAAAATCCTTTTGAACTTACGGTACTAAATTAGTTCCAACAAATTAATTTTTTTCATACTTTTGTATTTATTAAAATTTGCATTGAAATTAACATTAAATGCCTTATACTAACAAATCATAAACCCAAAACTGATACATTCCAATAAAGTGGAAAAGTTTGGTCTTGTCGGGCAAAGTGTTTTTGAATATTTTTTTCATGACTAACTACGAAAAATCATAATACTCCAAACGCAAGTACATCCAATCGATTATCATTTAATTTTCAAATAAAAACAAGTATCGATTTTTTTCATACAAATTCAACCAAGCTTATGAAGATTACACCATTTACGCATTTTCACATCGCTCTTGGAGCAAAAATGACCGAGTTTGCAGGTTTTTACATGCCGATTGAATATACAGGCATCAACGAAGAACATTTGACTGTCAGACGGGCTGCCGGCGTTTTTGACGTGTCCCACATGGGCGAATTTCTGGTGAAAGGGCCTCATGCATTGGCTTTTCTTCAAAAAATGACTACCAACGATGTGGCTGCCCTCCCGGTGGGAAAAGCGCAATATTCCTGTTTCCCGAACGGGAGAGGTGGAATTGTGGACGATTTGCTGGTGTATCGCCTCGATAAGGAAAATTATTTGCTGGTGGTAAATGCAGCCAATATCGAAAAAGATTGGAATTGGTGCATGCAGAACAATACGGAAAATGCAGAGCTGGTAAATATTTCGGAACAGGTGGCTCAATTGGCCGTGCAAGGTCCCAAAGCTACGCAAATTCTTCAGAAACTCACGCCTGTTCGGCTTTCCGAAATTCCTTATTACTCATTTGCTGTAGGAACGTTTGCCGGTGTGGAGCCGGTGTTGCTGTCCAATACCGGTTATACGGGAGCCGGCGGATTTGAACTTTATTTCCGTCCCGAGTATGCCGATACGCTATGGAATGCCATTTTTGAAGCCGGAGCAGAGGAAGGCATTCGCCCCATTGGACTGGGAGCCCGAGATACTTTGCGGCTCGAAATGGGTTATTGTCTTTACGGGAACGATATTGACGATACCACTTCTCCCATAGAAGCCGGTTTGGGCTGGATTACCAAATTTGTAGAAGGAAAGAATTTCATCGACTGTCCGTTGCTCGAAAAGCAGAAAAGAGAAGGCGTAACGCGAAAACTGGTACGTTTTGAACTTACCGAACGAGGTATTCCGCGTCATGGCTACCCAATTGTAAACAATGAAAACAAACCCGTTGGACAGGTTACTTCGGGCACCATGCTGCCCGATAGCAAAAAGGGAATCGGGATGGGATATGTGGCAACGGAATATGCGCAACCCGGTACGAAAATTTATATTCAAATCCGAAACAAGAATTTGGAAGCGATAGTGCGGAAATAAACACATTGTTAAGTACAGGAATGAAAAAGGCTGCGGTTTTCCGCAGCCTTTTCAATAATTAATCGACAGCATGTTTATTGCTCCATGTATTCTTCGTAGGAAGTTTCACGATGACCGGCTAATTGATAAATTGTTCCCGGATCATCTTCAAACTCTAGTTCCATAGTTATGCTGTCCTTGTTGATTACCCGACCATTAGAAACTTTGATTACAATGGGATAACCTGCAATAGCATTAATTGAGCCTTCTGTTTGAAACGTAAGTGTCTTCATATCTACGGCCGCCTTCACTTTGAACGACCAAAAATGTCCATTAGTAGCAGTGGTAGCATAATCGTGAATCCAGATGGAATCTTGACCAAACGAAGTATTATAAGTCATAATTTCAAATGGCCCATATATTTCTGTTCCATCCAAATAGGCTTTTACCATCCAATCGCCGCAAACAGGATAAGCCCAATTATATTCCTTTTCATACTTTGGCTCGCAGGAAAAAAGAGCCAATGATAAAATAGATAGGATAAAAAATTTATTTATACGCATAGTTATATCTCCTTTAGTTTAATGGTTGTGGATTAGTTAATGTTACCGTAAACAACATTAGTGGGGTATCTTTCATTCTTGTATTAAGCACTATGGTTTTTGTAGAAGGATCATAAGTGGATACTGTATTTTCAGTTAAAATACATGGATATCCCCAAGCGAGAGGTTCAGCGGATACAATTTCAAAAGTATTATCACTATTCAACTTAATGATGCCTGGGCCTGCATAAGCCGGACCATATCCTGAACCATAATTATACCACCCGCCTAATAGATCTTCTATCCAATATTGATCATTACCTACTCCAAAAACAAGGATAGTAAATGGACCACGATTAGCTATAGTTCCATTATTATTTCGCCTTATACGAGACTGATAATACCCATTTAAAGGGGCATTTTGTTCATATACATACACTGTTCGCGATGTTTGAGCGTAAAAGCCATCAGAATTTTTAACTTTATAGGTAATGGAATATTTACCTCCTTTTGTTGCATTTACATTTGAAATAACCTCTATATTTCCTGAAATGTCAGTTGTTCCTTCAAAAGCTTTACATCCCGGATCTACAAAGGGGGAATTTAAAGGCCAAAACAATTCTTCAGGCCCATTCAATTCCATAGTAGCATAAGTTGTAACTCTTGAAACACCAAGCGACTCTTTTTCACAGGAAGTAAAAACAAAAGCCACAAATGCCAAAGTCATTAATATTATTTTTTTCATAACGAATTAATTTTAATTGTTAATTGTTTTACTTAGCCCACCATACAGGTTCTGTAAGATCCACTCTTGCAGGAGTATAGGGGTTTGAATTGACTTCTCTGCTGGGGAAGTACAAGCGTTTAGGTCTTTCATCTCCATTCAAAACAGAAGTAAGTGAACGAGTGAAGAAATTGGGATATCCCGTACGATTGTAATCGAAAAATGCTTCTATTCCGTTTTTATTGGCTTGAGCGATCCATTTTTGCTCAATTATCGACCGAATTCCATTATAGGGATAGGTTGCATCTATGTCGATGGCGTCTGCTGCTAAACCGAGACTTGTCAAGGAAGCCCGTATGGCAGTTTTATAGGTGCTCTCAGCATCAGAAGCCGTCCCATAACGAGCTTGAGCTTCAGCAATCAAAAAGAGTACTTCTTCCTTTGAGAAAAAATAAACGGGACTTGTACCCTTAATAGCTGGAGTCGCATAATTTTTACTGGTTTCAGTGGGGTGATTTTTATTATCACCTGCAGCAATACCATTATACAAGCTACCGGTAACCGAAGGATTAAAAATTTTTGCCATTCGTGGATCGTTCTTATCTTTTAGCAAGTCAATAAAAGTTTTATTGGCTACAACATTACCTGACAATCGATCAACAAAAGTATTGTAGAAAGGATTATATCCGGTTTGTTCCTCTTTAAAGGCAGTAAACTTGGCATCTTTTGTCAAAAACTTATTTTCAGCCAACAAAGCTTCAATCTCTGTTCTATATGTGTTTGGATTAACATTCACATATCGTAAATACATTTTTAATTTCAATGTATTGGCAAATGCTTTCCAATCATCTATATTTCCGCCAAAAATGAGATCAGAAGAGCCGGGATTTTCAACTGTGCTTCCGGTAAAATCTTTAGACATTGCATAATCAATCCGTGCAAGTAGGCTATCATAAACCAGCTGGCCATTATCATAATGAGGTATAACATTCCCCTTTAAAGCCTCTCTAAATGGAATTTGATCATACAAATCAGCCAATACCTGAAAAGTATATGCCTGCATTAAGGTAGCGATGGCATAGAATTTCCAGTTCCCAGTCTCGGCAGTATTTTTACGAACATATTCGTAATCATTTAATCCGCCTGCATATAAAAGTGTAAATTGACGATCAAAGTCCACATTTGTCAAATTGTAGGATTCCCAATCAGCCCATTGAGACGCTGCAGGAGCCTGAGCATATTGTTGTGTCCAGAAACTTCCCAAAGCATGATAATAACCACCCATTACATAGGCCGAATTAGCCAAAGCACTTGGAAGTACTAATCCCGGAGTTGCTTCGGATGGATTGTTTGGGTCATGATTTATGTCAAAAAAGCTTTCGCTGCAACTGCTTAAGAATAGCAAGCCAATAAAAGCAGCTATATTATAAAATTTTAATCGTTTCATATATAATTCGTTTTTATGTTTTTTAGAAACTCAATTTAATATTAAATCCCAAACTTCTTGTTGATGGAGTTGCCCCGAATTCACCATAATCGGCAGCCAAATCGTTCCCAAAAGTAGTTAATTCAGGATCCGTGTACAAATTCGAGTCTGGAGTCCACAAGAACAGGTTATTTCCCACCAAAGACAAATCAACCGAATTGATAAAAGCATTCTTCAAAACCGATTTCGGGAAAGAATAGGAAATGCTGAGTTCTCTCAGTTTAAAGAATGTTTTGTCAATTAACGCATAAGCATCCCCAATTCCTGCCTTGTAAGTTTGATTGTAATACAAATTCAAGTTGTTAGTAAAACCTGCGATAGGAGTGGTGTTTTCAATATATTGTCCTCCAACTAACTGTACAGAATTCGGAATAATAAATGGTTGTCTGTCGTTGTAAGTAGTAGGTTGTGCATTACCAGTAAAATAAGCAATTTCTGCTGTGCGGGAATACATTTTTCCTCCATTTCTATAATCAAATGCAGCATGTACCCTGAAATTTTTAATTTTCAAAGAAGTTCCGCCACCCAGTCGGTATTTATTTTGAGAAGACCCAATAATTTCCTGTTCGGCTTTGAAAACAGGTAATCCTTGTGCATTTACAACAATACGTCCTTGTGGATCGGTCTCAGGAACATTGCCTTTAAAAAGTCCCAATTCATAGCCCGGACGAGCCACAAATGGGAAGCCTCTTGTTCCTCCCAACACAATTTCATCCAAACCAGAAATTAAAGATTTAAGTAAATTGTTGTTTTTGGAATAATTGGCAAAAACCTCCCATTCTATATTTTTTCTTCGTATAGGTGTCACACTTAAACTCAGTTCAACTCCCTTATTGGTAATTTCTCCCAGGTTTTGAGTTTGTGAAGTATAACCGGTAGAAGATGGAAGGGTTGCAGTCCAAATTAAAGCAGTGATTTTTTTGTTGTACCATGTGAAATCTATATCCAATAAATTTTTGAAAAGTTTCAAATTGGTACCTATTTCAAAGTCTTGAGATATTTCGGGTTGTAATTGGTCGTTACCAATAACGTTGGAAATGGTAAAACCATTCACAGGACCAGCCAAAGGAAAATCCAAAGAACGATAGCCATCCGTAATACTGGTTTGAAGCAGTACAGGATAAATTAAATATGGGTCAGCATCTTTACCAGTACGAGCAAAGCTGGCTCTAAGTTTTCCATAAGAAAGTACATCTTTGTTTTGAATCAATTCAGAAAACAAAAAGCTTCCGCTTATGCTTGGATAAAAGAATGAACGATTATTTGCTGGTAAAGTAGATGACCAGTCGTTTCTACCGGTTATGTTCAAAAACAACATATCCTTAAAGCTCACATCCAAATTGCCATAAACGCCAATTAATCTACGTTGAGACAAAGTTCCATAAATAGAAGGAGTAGCAGAACTGTTTGACAAATTATAGAATTTGGGAATATCGAGGCCAATTACTTCAGAACCTTGAGATTGAGCATCGCGCTGATTAAAATTATGGCCCACAATGACACTAATCGCAAAATCATTATTTAATTTTGGATTGAAATTTAAAAAGAAATCGGTATTCAATTCGGATGAGTAATAAGCATTTTCTCCTACTCTACCCACTTCATCGTTGTAATCAGCTCTTGCACTGTTGGTTATGGCTCTCCATGTTTTCAATGTACTGTTGGCCACATCATCGCCCAATCTGAAGGTGGCACTCAATGATGGGGTTATCTGCGCATCGAGGCTGATATTTCCAAAAATGCGGTTTTCCTGAAATTTATTGCCATGTTCATTCAATATATAGTAAGGATTTTGGGCATAGATTGTGTAATAATTATCTACATTGTTGAATTTGTTGTTGTAATCTTTTAAATCAACAATACTGATATCGCGTGGCGATTGCCAAAGTCCATCCAATGCAGCCTGATCCTGTCCGGTTTCTGTGAATCTCATATCCTTTCGAACATAATTCAACGAACCGGAAATATTAAAAATTTTCAGGAACTTTGCCGAACCGCGCATGGAAACTGTATTACGATTATAATAATCAGCATCGGTTGGCATAATTCCATCGGCTGTTACATTTCCGTAAGAAATATAATAGCTTTTATCAGCATCGCCATTTGAAACAGAAACCGTATTATTATAATTGGTACCGATGTCGAAGAAATCTTTTATATTGGTTGGTAAAGCCACATAAGGTTTTATTTGTTGTTGGTTGTCAACTACAAAGCCCCATGGGCGAATCTTGCCATCAAAGCGGGGTCCCCAGCTTCCATTTTCCATCAAATCTTGTTCTCCGCCACCTCTATCGTACCAACCCTGACCAAATTCGTTCTGAAAATAGGGCAAACGAAGTGGAGAGTCGAAAGTAGAAGTTGAAGAAACTTCAACTTTAGGTTTATTTTTTAATCCTTCACCTTTTTTGGTAGTTATCAAAATAACACCCGAAGCTGCACGAGATCCATACAATGCAGTAGCCGAACCGCCTTTAAGTATAGTCATCGATTCAATATCTTCCGGATTAATATCATTGGCACGGTTACCAAAATCCAATCCTCCATTTATGCTTGTCGATCCAATTTGTCCATTGCTGATGGGAACTCCATCAACAACATACAAAGGTTGATTGCTTCCTCCCAATGAAGAGTAACCACGCATGATAACGCGAGTAGAAGATCCGGGAGCTCCAGAAGCGGAAGTAATTTCGACGCCCGCTACCTTACCTTGCAATGCATTTAATGCACTTCTGTTTCCGGTCATGGTAATGTCTTGAGAGCTCACTGCCGAAGCCGAATATCCCAAAGCTTTTTCTGAGCGTTTGATGCCGATTGCCGTAACCACAACTTCGTCAATTTCCAACGTTTGAGGTTGCAGCCTTACTACCATCCCGTTTTCAGCTGGAACTTCCACTGATTTCATTCCAATGTAGGAAACAACCAGTGTTCGGTTGCCAGCCGGCACAGTAATGGAAAAACTTCCATCAGTCCCGGTAATTGTGCCAGTAGTGGTACCTTTTACCAGTACAGAGGCGCCAATAACAGGTTGCCCATCTTCATCCGAAATCACCTTTCCTTGGACAGTCAGAGATTGGGCGTTGACCAAACCAACTCCTATCATAAATAGGCAGGCAAATAAGAATGTTAGTTTTC
>ERZ795047.206-NODE-206-length-77016-cov-84.730318_pt1 | contig 77016 bp, 78 predicted proteins | sample MGYA00375131_ERZ795047 | MGnify/ENA primary metagenome ERZ795047 (study PRJEB30176, sample SAMN05720228) | activated sludge metagenome | isolation source: Anaerobic digester | place: Japan | collected 2015-05-20 ... | reverse complement strand
TACGGCTCCCTTTTTTCTCAAAAGAGGAAAGTACTCGGAGACTCTCTCTCATTAATAAAAGATTACTCACTCACTGTGATACCAGTTGAGGGCACTGATCATCTCTTCATGATTTATGCGCAAGATTCGTCCCTCTTTTTTGTATCATCTTCAGATGAAGGGAATACTTTTTCCGAGCCCACCAAGATTGACAGTCTCGAAGGATTCTGGAGTAACTTCTATGATCTTCAGATAGTAGGCTTATCGAATGGCACTCTCTATGCAAAGGGGCAGTTTTGGCAATTTGTACAGCATTGGGATGAAACTGAACCGCCCGGGGAGGATGAACCACCGATGGATATGTATGGCACACGGCTGTATCGTTCAACGGATTTTGGTGCGCATTGGTCTATTGTTAATACGCTCCCCGAAGGTAACTCTCAGATTGCACTTACTCCCGGTGGAACGATCGTGCTGACTCAATATCCTGATGTTAATCTGTATGTTAAAACGAGTACCGATGCTATTTCATGGTCAGATTCTGTTCGTATTAATCCAAATGAAAATACTGCTACTGGATGGTCTGACATTGGTTTCGATGTATGGATTATTGATGAAACAACGATGGCGGTTGCCTGGATTGATACCACAACAGGATATGATGAGATTTGGTACCGCACTCTTACAATTCCAACTCCACCACTTGTCTCAATAGAAAAAGATGGGATTAACACTCCTCAAAAAGCCATCCTAGTACAGAATTATCCCAATCCGTTTAACCCAGTTACTAAATTTTCCTATCAGCTACCGAGCGAATCTTTTGTTGAACTATCCATATTTGATATTAACGGTAGATTGGTAGATAAAATAGTAAATCAGTTTCAACCGGCTGGTTATTATTCAGTTCAATGGAATGCAGGAAATTATAGTACAGGCGTTTACTTGTACAAATTCCGAGCTGATAATTTTCAACAGGTTGGGAAGTGTTTATTATTGAAATAAATTCATAAAAATATGTAGCTATTGGCTACTCAACGAATACCGGAATTTACTAAAGTAGAGAAGATTTTGCGGATTATAGAATTGGAATTGAAAAGTACGAAGACGAACTAGATTGTTCAGGCGTTAATAACAAGATTTCCCAAAATATTTTATGTCTATCCACTATAAATAGAGTAGCGATAGTTTTTATGATCTTATTTTAGTAGTGGTTTATCCGGTTATTCCGTTCACAAATGTTTTGCTTGCTATGCGGTGGAGTCTAATCTAAAACTATTAATTCCAAATTGGCATGGAAGACTTTGAGTATAGTAGAGATTATTCACCCTCGAGAACTTTACTTTACAGGGAGTAACTTACCTACAAAAATTGGATTTTTAAATTGGTGAAAGTAATAGTCATAAATTAAAAATTGAGATTCTGATAAAATAAAAACTTATTGATTTAATTAATAAATTGATTAAATTTCGAGGCTTTTTTGAAATTTGATAGACGACCTGCCACCATAGCTCAGTTGGTAGAGCAGCTGATTTGTAATCAGCGGGTCGTGGGTTCAAATCCTACTGGTGGCTCTAGGATTTGATGATGATGCTATTTGAAATGGAGATTTGACGGATACCAAAGCCTGATTTGCAGAGTAAATTTGGGAGAGAGTAATTACTTTCGCTAAGTCAAACATTTAAAATAGCATTTTGCGAATACAAATTATCTTTCCAAAACATAAATAAAAGCGGGTCGGTGGCCGAGTGGTTAATGGCAGCAGACTGTAAATCTGCCGGCGTAATGCCTACGGTGGTTCGAACCCATCCCGGCCCACAGCTTCTGCGGGTGTAGCTTAGTGGTAAAGCTCCAGCCTTCCAAGCTGGCTACGAGGGTCCGATTCCCTTCACCCGCTCAACTTGCGATTAAAAGAAAAGTAATTGATTTATCGGAATAATGCCCACGTAGCTCAGTAGGTAGAGCACATCCTTGGTAAGGATGGGGTCACCAGTTCAACTCTGGTCGTGGGCTCATACCTTAATCGGTTTTTGGGTAAGTGTCAAATCAAATTGAGAATTTTTGTAAAGGAAAAATAAAAAAAAGGAGCACCAATGGCAAAGCAACAATTTAAGCGGACGAAGCCGCATCTCAACATTGGTACGATTGGTCATGTAGATCATGGTAAGACGACGTTGACGGCGGCGATCACGATGGTATTGCACCGACAGGGGTTAGCGGATGAGCGGACATTTGATAGTATAGATAATGCCCCTGAGGAACGAGATCGTGGTATAACGATCAACACCTCGCATGTTGAATATGAGACGGCGAAGCGTCATTATGCACATGTTGACTGTCCGGGTCATGCGGATTACATTAAGAATATGATCACGGGAGCGGCACAGATGGATGGAGCGATATTGGTAGTTAGTGCTTTTGATGGTCCGATGCCGCAGACGCGAGAGCATGTATTATTAGCCTATCAGGTGAATGTTCCTTCGATAGTAGTATTTATGAACAAGGTAGATTTAGTAGATGATCCGGAGTTATTGGATTTAGTTGAGATGGAGTTGCGAGATTTATTGAATAAGTATCATTTTCCGGGTGATGAGGTTCCGATTATCCGAGGTAGTGCGTTAGAGGCATTGAATCATCCGGATGATCCGGAGAAGACGAAGTGCATATTTGAGTTGATGGAAGCGGTAGATAATTACATACCGGATCCGGTACGTGCGATTGACAAGCCATTTTTGATGCCGGTTGAGGATGTATTTTCGATCACGGGACGAGGGACAGTAGGAACAGGTCGGATAGATCGCGGTAAGGTCAGAGTAGGCGATGAGGTAGAGATTGTAGGGTTAGGTCCGACACGTAAGACGGTGGTAACGGGTGTAGAGATGTTTCGGAAGATATTGGATGAGGGAGAGGCAGGAGATAATGTAGGTTTACTGTTGCGTGGAATTGAGAAGGATTGGTTACAGCGTGGGATGGTGATAGCGGCGCCGAAGAGTATAACGCCGCACCGGAAGTTCAAGGGTCAGGTATATGTATTGAAGAAGGAAGAGGGTGGACGTCACACCCCGTTTTTCAATGGATATCGGCCGCAATTTTATTTTCGGACGACGGATGTGACGGGAGTAGTGACCTTGCCGGAAGGCGTAGATATGGTAATGCCGGGCGATAATGTCGTGATGAGTGTTGAGTTGATTAGTGAGATCGCGATGGAGAAGGAGTTGCGGTTTGCGATCCGAGAAGGTGGACGGACAGTTGGTGCTGGCGTCGTTACCGAAATCATTGAATAAATTTCAGGGAATAATATGCGTGAATTAATTACTCTGGAATGCACGGTTTGTAAACGTCGAAATTATTCTTCTGATAAGAATAAGAAGCTACAGCCTAACCGGGTCGAATATAAAAAATACTGTCGTTGGTGCAAAAAACATACAGTTCATAAAGAGACCCGTTAATATGCAACTAAAGGTGAGTAGCTCAACTGGCAGAGCACCGGTCTCCAAAACCGGGGGTTGCGGGTTCAATTCCTGCCTCACCTGCAATATTGCTAATAGACCTTACCGATCGCCCAAACGGAGGACAAAGACATGATCAAACGCATTCGCGAATTTTTTGAAGGGGTTGTCTTCGAGATGAAAAAAGTCTCCTGGCCGACCTGGTCGGAGCTTAAAAGTTCAACCGCCGTTGTTCTGATTTTCTCATTGATTTTATCGGTATTTCTTTTCGTTGTTGATCTGATTCTATCAAAAATTATGAATGTAATTTTTTAGCAGGTCCGATATGGAATGGTATGTATTAAGAACATATTCCGGTAAGGAAAAAAAAGTCAGAGAAGCTATTCTGATTGAAGCCGAGCATGCTGGGATGAAAGATATTATCAAAGATGTACTGGTGCCTTCAGAAAATATTATGGAAATGCGCGAGGGTAAGAAACGCGTTCGCAACAAAGTCTTCTTTCCTGGTTATATTTTGGTCAATATGGATATTACTAAAGAGTCGCAATATCTGATTGAGAATATTCCCGGAGTAATGAACTTTGTGGGAGCCGCCGGTAAACCTCAGCCTTTGAAAGAAGATGAAGTTAAACGAGTGATGGGCGAAGTTGAGAAGAAAGACGGCCGGGAGGTGTTAGCGGTTCCGTTTAAAATGGGTGACCCGGTTAAAGTCATTGATGGCCCTTTTATAGATTTCCGCGGAGTAGTTCAGGAAGTCAATGAAGACAAACGTAAATTAAAAGTTTCAGTAAGTATTTTTGGGCGTCCAACACCAGTCGAGTTGGACTTTTTACAAGTAGAATTGGAGAAATAGGTGTAATATGGCGAAAAAAGTCTTAGCCACCATTAAATTGCAAATCGAAGCTGGCAAAGCCAATCCGTCACCTCCAGTAGGCCCGGCATTGGGTCAGCATAGTGTCAATATCGTTGAATTCTGTAAGGCGTTTAATGCTCGCACTCAGGATCAAGCTGGTTATATCATTCCCGTAGTTATTACGGTTTACTCAGATCGTTCATTTACTTTTATAACCAAGACACCGCCGGCATCCGTTTTGCTATTGAAAGCCGCCAAAGTAGAAAAAGGCTCAGGTGAACCTAATAAAAGTAAAATCGGATCGGTAACAATGGACCAAGTCATGGAAATTGCTAAAATAAAAATGCCTGATTTAAATGCCCACACGGTTGAAAAAGCCGCGGAAATGATTAAAGGTACTGCCCGGAGTATGGGCATTTCAATAAATGAGTAAGAGGATTCAACGTTATGAACATTTCAAAGCGAGTTGAACAGAACAGTAAAAAAGTTGACCGGAAGAAGGAATACCCTCTGCGGGAAGCACTCGAGTTACTAAAAAATTGCAACGGAGCCAAATTCGATGAAACCGTCGAAGCCCATGTTAATTTGGGAGTTGATCCGCGTCATGCCGATCAAAATATCAGGGGCACAGTAACCTATCCGCACGGCACCGGCCGCAAAGTTCGAGTTTTAGTATTGACCAAGAGTAAAGTAGATGAAGCCCTCCAAGCCGGAGCAGATTATGCTGGTCTGGAAGAATATCTCGAAAAAATTCAAAACGGCTGGACTGACGTAGATGTTATCATTGCCACTCCGGATGTAATGGGACAGGTTGGTAAATTAGGAAAAATACTCGGTCCAAAAGGTTTGATGCCGAATCCCAAAAGTGGTACTGTAACCAATGATGTTGCCGCGGCTGTAAAAGAAATCAAAGCCGGTCGAGTAGAAATCCGAGTAGATAAGACCGGAATCGTTCATACTATCGTTGGTAAAAAGTCATTTCCAATCGAGCATCTCGAAGAGAATGTACGGACTTTAATCTCAACACTTATGCGTTTACGCCCACCTTCTGTTAAAGGAGCATACATTCAAAAAGTGACTCTAACCACGACGATGGGCCCCGGAGTACGGGTAGATAAATCCTCAATTATAGCGTAATCTCAGGAGCAAAAATGCCAAATCAGAAAAATATTCAGAGTCTGGAAACGATCAGTGAGAAATTTCAAAAAGCCCGTGGTATCTATTTCACCAATTATAAAGGTCTAAATGTCAAAGAAATCACCGACTTACGTAAGGAATTATATGCGGCTGATGTCGAATATAAAGTAGTTAAAAAGACTTTGACCAAAATGGCCGCTAAAAATTCAGGATTAGATTCGATCGAGCCCTTATTAGATGGCCAAACTGCGTTAGCAATTTCCTATACTGATCCCGCTATACCCGGGAAAGTGATCAACACTTTTATTAAGAAAAATAAACTGGATAAGCTGGTTATTACCGGTTGTATCTATGATGGAGTGCTATTTGGAGCCGATCAAGTTGAGAAAGTCATTAATTTACCTTCCCGCCGGGAACTGCTGGCTTCTCTACTCGCTACTCTAAATGCGCCGATGAGCCAGCTGACTATGGTTCTACGTGCTACGTTAAATCAGTTAGTCGGCACTCTAAATTCATTAAATGAGCAAAAAAAACAATCATAAGCATCGCACTAAAAGGAGGTTTTTTAGAAATGGCGAACATAACTAGAGCAGACGTTCTGGAGTATCTGGAAAAAGCAAATATGCTGGAAATTTCTGAACTCATTAAGGACATCGAGAAAAAATTCGACGTGAAAGCCGCCGCGCCCGTCGCAGTTGCGGCTACAGTAGCTCAGCCTGGGACCACGGCTGAAGCCGAAGCGGTTGAAGAACAAACTGAATTCAATGTTATTCTTAAAGAGGTTGGCCCTAATAAGATTAACGTGATTAAAGTCGTGCGGGCGGCTACCAATTTGGGATTGAAAGAAGCCAAAGATTTGGTTGATGGCGCTCCCAGTACGGTCAAAGAAAGCATTTCCAAAGAGGAAGCGGCTGAACTTAAAAAACAACTCGAAGAAGCCGGAGCCAAAGTCGAAGTCAAGTAAACTATACTCAGTTTCAATCTTCAGCATTTATGAGAATTCTTGTTTTGCCAATAAGGAATTTTCATTGTATTGTATGGAAAATCAAATTAATCAGGAGGGATACCGTTGAGTAATACTCTCCCTTTAGAGAAAGAAAGGAAATCTTTTGCCAAAGTTAAAATTGTGCAAAAGATGCCTAACCTGCTGGAAGTGCAGTTAAAATCTTTCGATGAATTTTTACAAAAAGATACGATGCCGCTGGAACGCAAAAATATTGGACTGGAATCAGCGTTCAGAAACGTTTTTCCAGTCGAAGATACCCACGGCAATTATCTTCTTGAGTACAAATATTACACAATTGGTGAACCGCGTTACACTATCAAAGAGTGTCTCGAACGAGGTGTCAGCTATACTGTACCCCTAAAAGTTCGTCTGGTGCTTCATATCAGTGAAGAAGGCATTTCCAAAGGCGAGTATCAGGCTGGTATCGAGCAGGATATTTTCTTTGGAAACGTTCCCTTTATGACAGAAAAAGGTACCTTTATCATTAATGGTGCCGAACGCGCTATTGTCAGTCAATTGCAACGTTCACCAGGTGTTTTCTTTGATGAAACCGAACATACCAATGGCATGAAAATTTATTCGGCACGAGTTATTCCCTTCCGGGGTTCATGGATTGATTTTGTAATTGATACTCGTGATATTCTGAGTGCTATCATAGATCGCCGCCGTAAATTTCCAGCGACCATTTTATTGCGTGCCTTTGGCTATCCGACCAATGAAGACATCGTCAACTTATTCGGAATCGGCAAACGCTTTTCTCTTGATGGAGATTCCAAAGAGCTTCTGGGAAAAATGCTGGCGGAAAACGTCATTGATCCCGAGACCGGCGAAGTTATTTCTGAAATCAAAGAAGAGATCGTCGTTGATAAAGATTTTCTCAAAAAATGCAAACAACATGGAATTACTTCCCTATTAGTATTCACGACCGATGATGAAATCGAGCGCAATATTTTTTTAAATACCTTCCGCAAAGATACTCAAACCAATGATGAGGAATCTGCGCTCTATTTTCTCTATCGCAGTCTAAGAACTGGCGAGCCACCGAATCTCGATATTGCTAAAAAGTTTGTTGAGCGTTTATTTTTTAGTCCCAAGAAGTATGATTTGGGACAGGTTGGACGTTATCGGATTAATAAAAAATTTAATCTGAACGTGCCGCTGGAAGAATGTGTTCTTACACGCGATGATATCGTCGAGATTATGAAGCGTATCGTTGATATGAAAAAGGGCAATCTCGGTCCAGATGACATTGACCACCTCGGGAATCGGCGGGTGCGAAACGTTGGTGAACAGCTCACCAACCAGTTTAATCTGGCATTTACCAGAATGGCGCGCACAATCAGAGAGAGAATGAATCTACGCGAATCGGAAAATCTCACCCCTCAAGATTTAATTAATTCACGCATTATAACTTCGGTGATAAATTCGTTTTTCGGGACCAGTCAATTGTCCCAATTTATGGATCAGACCAATCCTCTGGCTGAAGTCACTCATAAGCGCCGAGTTTCATCGTTAGGACCGGGTGGCTTATCCCGCGAACGTGCTGGATTTGAGGTACGTGATGTGCACTATACTCACTATGGACGATTATGTCCGATTGAGACTCCGGAAGGTCCTAATATCGGCTTGATTGCTTCACTCGCTACCTATGCCTATGTCAATGATCTCGGTTTTATCGAAACTCCGTATCGCCGTGTTGAAAAAGTCAACGGAATCGCTACGGTAACTGATAAAGTTGAGTACTTGTCAGCGGATGATGAAGACCGCGAGATAATTGCTCAGGCTAATGAACCGCTGGATGAACAAGGGCACTTTATTAATTCTCGGGTGAGGGCAAGGGTTAGGGGTGAATTCCCAATTGTAACACCCGACGAAGTTAAATATATGGATGTTTCACCGGAGCAGATTGTCTCGGTCTCCGCCGCATTAATTCCATTTCTCGAACATGATGATGCCAACCGGGCTTTAATGGGTTCAAACATGCAGAGACAATCAGTGCCATTATTGAAACCAGAGCGTCCCATTGTCGGTACCGGTCTGGAAGGGGTAGTAGCCCGCGATTCTCAGTCAGTTGTACTCGCCCCGGTAAACGGCATTGTAGAAGAAGTTACCGCCGATCACATCGTAATTCGCACCGACACTGAGAACGAACTGTATTTAGATGAAAATCAAGGTAAAGTTCGTATTGAATTAGCTAAGTTCCTCCGTACTAATCAGGATACTTGCATAAATCAGAAGCCTTTGATTAAAGAAGGTGATCGAGTAAAAGCCGGTGATGCAATTGCCGATGGTTGTGCTACTAATGATGGCGAGTTGGCGCTTGGTCGTAATGTGTTGGTGGCTTTTATGCCCTGGCGCGGATACAATTTCGAAGATGCCATTGTTTTAAACGAACGCTTGGTCTATGATGATGTATTTACATCGATTCATATCAAGGAATTCGAGCTAGAAGTTCGAGATACCAAACGTGGAAACGAAGAGCTGACTCGTGAAATTCCGAATGTCAGTGAAGAAGCTACTAAGAATTTAGATGCCAATGGAATAATTCGGGTTGGTGCAGAAGTCGAACCTAATGACATACTAATTGGTAAAGTTACTCCCAAAGGTGAGACCGATCCGACTCCTGAAGAAAAATTACTGCGGGCGATTTTCGGCGAGAAAGCCAGTGATGTCAAAGATGCCTCCAAACGGGCTGATCCGGGGATCAGAGGCGTTGCCGTTGATACCAAACTTTTTACTCGCAAAAGTAAAGTCAGTCGGATGGAAGAGAAGCGCCAGATTGATGAGGAAACCAAACGTAGTGTTCAAAAGCATGCTTACCTTAAAGGAAGACGCGATCTTCTATTGAAAAATATTCTGAAGGGTGCTACAAGTGCCACGATTAAGAATCTAACCAATGGCAAAGTTGCTATCAAGTCAGGCATCCAATTTAATGATGAAATTCTAGCCCAGTTAGATTTCGATCTACTTAGCCTGGAAACGCCCTGGACAAACGATCCGGAAATCAACGAAAAAGTTGAGAAAATCGTTAAAAGTTATTTTATTCTTAGTCAGCGAATCGATGAGGAATTAGAACAAACCATTTATAAGATTAAAGTTGGCGATGACCTTCAGCCGGGTGTCTTACAATTAGCCAAAGTCTATATTGCCAGCAAACGGAAAGTTCAAGTTGGTGATAAAATGGCTGGCCGTCATGGTAATAAAGGTGTCGTCTCAATAATCGTTCCTAAAGAGGATATGCCTTTCCTCGAAGACGGTACACCGGTAGATATTATCCTAAATCCGATGGGTGTACCTTCCCGAATGAACCTGGGGCAATTGTATGAAACTATGTTAGGTTGGGCGGGGCGCGAACTTGGTGTTTATTATGAAACTCCCGTGTTCAATGGCGCAAGCGAGCAGGAAGTTCAGGAAGAATTGCGCAAAGCCGGATTACCAGAAATTGGTAAGGTTAGCCTTATAGATGGTCAAACCGGTGAGCAGTTTGATAATCCGGTGACGGTCGGCTACATCTATATGATGAAATTATCACACTTAGTCGAAGACAAAATGCATGCACGTTCCACCGGTCCGTATTCATTAGTTACTCAGCAACCGCTGGGTGGCAAAGCTCAATTTGGCGGTCAGAGATTTGGTGAAATGGAAGTCTGGGCGCTGGAAGCCTATGGTGCGGCTTACACTTTGCAGGAAATCTTGACAGTCAAATCCGATGACGTTGATGGCCGATCGAAAGTCTATAATGCCATTGTCAAAGGTGAAAATTTCTCCGATTTCGGTGTGCCGGAATCTTTTAATGTTTTATTGAAAGAATTACAAGGCTTGTGCATTGAAATGGATATTAATTAATCCCATTACGGAGGTATAATTATCAGTATGAATTATACAAAACCATCTACATTTCGTAGCGAATTTGAAAGTATTACGATCCATCTTTCTTCACCTGAAACAATTTTAAATAGGTCTCACGGTGAAGTTCTGAAGCCGGAGACGATTAATTATCGTTCTTATAAACCGGAGAAAGATGGGCTGTTTTGTGAAAAGATTTTTGGCCCGGTAAAAGACTGGGAATGCCATTGCGGAAAATATAAACGTATCCGGTATAAAGGCATTATTTGCGATCGTTGCGGCGTAGAAGTCGCTCGCAAAAAAGTTCGTCGCGAAAGAATGGGACATATTACCCTGGCTGTACCGGTTGTCCATATCTGGTTTCTCAAATCAATTCCTAGCAAGTTATATTATTTATTGGATATTCCGACTAAGAATTTGGAAGAGATTGTTTATTATGAGAAATATGTAGTTTTAAATCAGGGCAAATCCGACCTGAAATATAAAACGGTTATTACCGAAGAAGAGTATTTTGAGAATATGCAGGCTTATGGTCCGAAGACCGAGCTTTTTGATGAAGAAGAAGCTAAGAACTATTTTATTGCTAAAACCGGGGGCGAAGCTATTCGGGAACTACTCCAAAAAGTAGATATAGAAAGCCTAGTTCATAGTCTGAAAGAAGAATTAAAAATAAAAAAGTCACCGACGCAGAAGGCCGAGATTCTAAAGCGCCTGAAAGTCGTGATGGCTTTCTTGAATCAGGAAGGCAAGCCGATAAATAAACCGGAATGGATGGTGGTAACCGTTTTGCCGGTCATTCCGCCGGATTTGCGTCCGCTGGTTCCACTGGAAGGTGGACGATTCGCGGCGAGCGACCTAAATGATCTTTATCGGCGGGTTATTATCCGCAATAATCGTTTAAAACAATTGATCGAAATCAAGGCTCCCGATGTCATTTTGCGTAATGAAAAACGGATGCTTCAGGAAGCAGTTGATTCATTATTTGATAATAGTCGCCGCCGAACAGAAGTTCGCAGTGGCACGCGTCGTCCGCTCAAAAGTCTGAGCGATATGCTGAGAGGCAAGGAAGGGCGTTTCCGTCAGAATTTACTGGGGAAACGTGTGGATTACAGTGGACGTTCGGTTATCGTCGTCGGACCAGATTTACGTCTCAATGAATGTGGTTTGCCTAAAGATATGGCAATCGAACTCTTTAAGCCCCATATAATTCACGCTCTCCTTCGCCGTCGGCTAGCCAAGACGCCCAAAGCCGCTAAAACTATGGTGGAGCGCAAAGATGCCGAAGTTTATCGCGTTCTGGAATATGTGGTCAAGGACTACCCGGTTCTTCTGAACCGTGCTCCGACTCTACATCGTTTAGGAATTCAGGCTTTTCAGCCGAAATTAATTGAAGGCAAAGCCATTCAAATTCATCCGTTAGTTTGTGCGGCATTCAATGCCGACTTTGATGGTGACCAGATGGCTGTCCATATACCACTGACCTTTGAAGCCCAGATCGAATGTCGGCTGTTGGCGTTATCCAGTCATAACATTTTACATCCAGCGCATGGTCATCCGATTGCTATTCCTTCGCAAGATATGGTTTTAGGTGTTTATTACATTACCCGCCAGAAAGAAGGTGCGCGGGGCGCTGGTCTGGTTTTTTCTTCACCGGAAGAAGCAATTTACGCCTATGAAATCGGCGAAGCAGATTTGCATGCCAAGGTTAAAATTAGGATTGATGGAAAAATCATCGAAACGACTGTTGGTCGTGCTTTATTCAATAGTCTTTTGCCGCCCGGAATGGGGTATTACAATGAATTAATCAGTAAAAGAAGTCTTGAAAAAATCGTTGGTATCGTATTCCAGGAAGCTGGCAACTATGAAACAGTTAAGTTCCTCGATAATTTGAAAAATATCGGCTTTAAATATGCCACTCGCTCTGGAGTCTCGATTTCTATCTCAGATGTGTTAATTCCGGAGGAAAAGGAAAAGATTCTAAAGGAATCATTTGAACGAGTAGAAGATATTCAGCGCAAATTTAAAAAGGGAATATTGACTGAAGGTGAACGTTATAACAAAGTAATTGATAACTGGACGCATACTACCAACCACCTTTCGGAAGTTATGCTTGAACATATGGCGACTGATCGGCAGGGCTTCAATCCGGTCTATATGATGGCTGATTCAGGTGCGCGCGGAAGCGGTGAACAGATTAAGCAGCTGGCTGGAATGCGCGGTCTAATGGCAAAACCCCAAAAATCTATGACCGGTCAAGTCGGTGAAATTATTGAAACGCCGATTACTTCCAATTTCAAAGAAGGTTTGACGGTTCACGAATATTTCATTTCTACTCACGGAGCCCGCAAGGGTCTGGCAGACACGGCTTTGAAGACGGCTGACGCTGGTTACCTGACTCGCCGATTAGTAGATGTAGCTCATGATGTTGTGATTTCCGAGGAAGATTGCCAGACGATTAACGGTATCGAAGTCACCGCCTTGAAGAAGGAAGAAAATATTATAGAATCATTGGCCGATCGTATTATTGGCCGAGTAGCTCAGGAAGATATTTATAATCCCGAAAATGAAGACGAGATTTTGGTTGAAGTAGGTGAGGAAATTACGGAAAAAACCGCCCAGAAAATTCAATCAGCTGGTATCGAAAGAGTTCGTATCCGTTCCGTATTGACCTGTGAATCTCTTCGGGGAGTATGTGCCAAGTGTTATGGCCGCAATCTTGCGAACGGTAAAATAATCAAAGTTGGTGAAGCGGTTGGGATTATGGCCGCCCAGTCCATCGGCGAACCGGGGACGCAGTTGACCTTACGTACTTTCCATTATGGTGGTACGGCGGCGCGTATTGTCGAAGAGTCGGAAACTGTCGCCAAAACGAAAGGCTATGTACAATTTTCCAGCAATTATGTTGCCGAGAAATATAAAGATTCAGACTATTCGGTTGTTCTTTCCCATAACTCTGTCTTGAACCTGGTTGATGATAACAACCGGATTACTTCTACTTATAACATTCCCTACGGTGCGCATGTTTTTGTCAATGAAGGCCAATTGGTCAAAGCCGGTCATACCCTTTTCCGTTGGGATGTTTATATGGATCAGATTTTAGCCCTCTATTCTGGCAAAGTACGTTTTGTAGATTTAATCGAAAACGTGACTTATAATATCGAATATGATGAATCCGGTCACCAGACTATGACCGTGATTGAGTCCAAAGACCGCTCGCTACAACCACGTATTGATATCGTTGCTCAGGAAAATGGAAAAGAAGTGGTTTATCCCGGGTATATACTACCGGTGCGTGCTATGTTAGTCGTTCGAGATGGTGATGAAGTCGTTAAAGGAGACATTTTAGCCAAAAAACCGAAAGAGATCGGTAAAACGAGCGATATTACCGGCGGTCTGCCACGGGTAGCTGAACTGTTTGAAGCCCGGCGGCCAAAAGATCCAGCTGTTATCAGTGAAATTGATGGTAAAGTCACTTTCGGTAAAACCGAGAAAGGTGTTCGCGAAATTATCGTTACCGGTATTGACGGAACAACGAAGAAATATAAGATTCCCTATGGTCGTTACGTTCTGGTCAATCAAGGGGATGAGGTTCGGGCTGGTGAGCGATTATGCGAAGGCCCAGTTGCGCCCCAGGATATTCTGGCAGTGCAAGATCCACGCAAAGTTCAAGAATATCTCGTTAACGAAATACAGGAAGTCTATCGCTTGCAGGGTGTCCGGATCAATGATAAACATATCGAAGTCATTGTTCGTCAAATGATGCAGAAGGTTCGTATCGAGGATCCCGGCGATACGAATTTGCTGGAAAAAGATCGCGTTAATCGCCATGAACTTATTGAAGAAAACAATCGTATCAAGGATTACGTGGTAATCGTCAATGCCGGTGATTCCGATTGGGATGAAGGCGATGTCGTTTCCAAAAAAGAATTCGCCAAATTCAACCGATTACTTAAGGAAGAAGGCAAGAATCCAGCTAAGGCTCGCCCGGCTCGTCCAGCCCAGTTTACCGAAATGTTACTCGGCATCACCCGTGCCTCACTTAATACTGAGTCATTCATTTCAGCGGCTTCTTTCCAGGAAACAACCCGTGTTTTGACTGATGCCGCCGTAGCTGGGAAAACCGATTACCTACGCGGTTTGAAAGAAAATGTCATAATGGGACGCTTGATTCCAGCCGGAACCGGTTTACGTAAATACAAAGATATCAGTGTGATTGAACCAGAAGAAGAAATCGAAGAGTGGAAAAAATTAGAAGAACAAAAGAAAGAGAAAGAAAATGAGCTCGCCGCTCTCCAAAAATAAATATCTGGTTGTTAAAATTTATTGTTTAAAATTTTTAAGTGTCGTATTTTTACAGGCTTTTATTATGGAGAAATTATGCCGACTATTAACCAGCTAATTCGCAAGGGTCGCGAAGTAGTCAGTAAGAAAGAAAAAGCACCCGCCTTACGCGGCTCCCCTCAGAAAAGAGGCGTTTGTACCCGCGTTTATACAACTACTCCCAAGAAGCCAAATTCGGCTTTAAGAAAAGTAGCGCGTGTACGTTTAACCAACGGAATCGAAGTAACGGCTTATATTCCAGGTGAGGGCCATAATCTCCAGGAACACTCGATGGTGTTAATTGAAGGCGGTCGTGTTAAGGATTTACCGGGTGTTCGTTATCATATTATCCGCGGTACCCTGGATTCCAGTGGTGTCAATGATCGCAAGAACAGTCGCTCCAGATACGGAACAAAACGTCCGTCCAAATAGGGAGAACATTGTATGTCACGTAGAAAAAAAGCTATATCCCGAGAAATCCTACCCGATCCCAAATACGGCGACATTATGGTAGCCCGCTTTATTAATTACCTTTTAAGAAAAGGTAAAAAATCAGTCGCCGAGGCTTCATTTTATGACGCCATTGCTCAAATCGAAGCCAAGCATAAAGGTGACGGCCTCGAAGTGTTCAAAAAAGCCATTAATAACGTCTCACCCATTATGGAAGTAAAATCGCGGCGGATTGGTGGGGCTACTTATCAAGTGCCTATCGAAGTAAGGCCTGAAAGACGCTTTGCTCTAGCTTCCCGCTGGCTAATTACTTATGCAAAGGCTCGGCCGGGAAAATCAATGGCAGAGAAGCTAGCTGCGGAAATACTCGCCGCCGCTAATGGTGAAGGCAATGCTATTAAAAAACGCGAAGACACCCACAAAATGGCTGAAGCCAACAAGGCTTTTGCCCATTTTAGATGATCTATTGAGGATAAAGTAGAGTGAAATCAGAAAATCTCAGCAAAGTCAGAAATATCGGCATAATGGCTCACATTGATGCCGGTAAGACTACTACAACTGAGCGCATTCTGTTTTACACTGGAAAAGTTTACAAAATCGGCGAAGTGAACGAAGGTTCAGCCACTATGGACTGGATGGAGCAGGAACGTGAACGCGGTATTACCATTACTTCCGCCGCCACAACCTGCTACTGGAATCAACATCGCATAAATATTATAGATACACCAGGACATGTAGATTTCACAGCTGAGGTGGAGCGCTCCCTGCGGGTCTTGGACGGCGTCGTTGCAATTTTCTGTGCAGTTGGTGGTGTCGAACCCCAGAGTGAAACTGTCTGGCGGCAAGCTGATAAATATCACATTCCACGAATTGCCTTTGTCAATAAAATGGATCGCACAGGCGCCGATTTCTTTAACGTCCTGGATATGATTGAGAAACGGCTGAAAGCCCAGCCGGTAGCAGTCACCTTGCCATTGGGGTCTGGTGAACTGTTTACCGGAATAATAGATTTGATTACTCAGCAAGCTATATTATATGATGATAATTCTCTCGGAAGTCAATACTACAATATTGAGATTCCTAAAGATTTAAAAGAGATTGCTACCCAATACCGCCAGAAATTGATCGAAGAAGTCGCCAATTTTGACGACGTAGTTTTTGCCAAATATTTAAATAACGAAGATATTACTCCGCAGGAACTACAGAATGGTCTCCGAAAGGGTACTCTCGAGAATAAAATCGTTCCGGTACTATGCGGTTCGGCTTTCCGAAATAAAGGAATTCAACCTTTGCTGGACGCAATTGTTAATTATTTACCATCACCTTTTGATATGCCTCCTATTGAGGGGGTCAATTTAAAAGGCACGCCAATTAAACGCTATCCACGTCCGGATGAACCGCTAAGTGCCCTGATTTTTAAAATTATGTCCGATCCCCATGTTGGCAGATTAAGTTTTGTCCGAATTTATAGCGGCGTCATAAGTAAGGGTGATATGGTTTTTAACTCGACCGTACAGAAAAAAGAACGCATCAGTCGTTTACTTCTTATGCATGCTAACAAACGTGAAGACCGTGAGATGTTGGAAGCGGGTGAAATCGGGGCAATTGTCGGCCTAAAATACAGTTATACCGGGCATACTCTTTGTGATCCTAAAAACCCTATTATTCTCGAATCAATGCAATTTCCAGAGCCCGTTATCAAAATTTCTATCGAACCGAAAAGTAAGGCTGATGAGGAAAATTTGATTAATGCATTGAATAAATTGGCAGACGAAGACCCAACCTTTGAGATTTCAACCGATGAAGAAACTGGCCAGATTCTCATTGCCGGTATGGGAGAATTACATCTCGAAATTCTGGTGGAACGCCTGATTCGGGAGTTTAATGTCAAAGCCCACATCGGCAAGCCGCAGGTTTCATATCGCGAAACGGTCGTGAGTGTCGCAGAGGGAGAAGGTCGATTCATTCGTCAAACCGGGAATAAAAGCCAATTTGCTGTTGTAAGATTGAGAATTGAGCCGGATTCTGCAAGCAATGAAGTTCGGATCGAAAACCGAATCGTTCCGGGTACTTTACCAAAAGAATTTGTCCCGGCTATTGAAAAAGGTATACGCAATCATGTAAAAAGCGGGGTACTAGCCGGATACCCATTACAAAAAGTGCGTGTTATTATCACTGGTGCGGAATATCGTGAAGAAGAATCCACCGAACTGGCTTTTGAAGTAGCCGCGGCTATGGCATTTGAGAATGCCCTACATAAAGCCGAACTGGCTTTGCTTGAGCCGATTATGGCGCTGGAAGTGGTGGTAACGGATGAATATCTCGGTGATGTACTTAGTGATCTGAATACACGGCGAGCTAATATTATCAATGTGAATAAAAGAGGCGATGCCAATGTAATTGACGCTGAAGTCCCCTTGCGCGAGATGTTTGGTTATGCCACTGACCTGAGGTCAATTTCACAAGGGCGAGCGGTTTTCACTATGAAATTTTCCCAATTCGATTACTGTGATAAAAGAGTTCAAAGAGAAATTATTGAAAAAGCCAGGGGCTTTGTCCCTGAGTTTTTAAAAAATTAAGGAGCTGAAATATGGCAAAGCAACAATTTAAGCGGACGAAGCCGCATCTCAACATTGGTACGATTGGTCATGTAGATCATGGTAAGACGACGTTGACGGCGGCGATCACGATGGTATTGCACCGACAGGGGTTAGCGGATGAGCGGACATTTGATAGTATAGATAATGCCCCTGAGGAACGAGATCGTGGTATAACGATCAACACCTCGCATGTTGAATATGAGACGGCGAAGCGTCATTATGCACATGTTGACTGTCCGGGTCATGCGGATTACATTAAGAATATGATCACGGGAGCGGCACAGATGGATGGAGCGATATTGGTAGTTAGTGCTTTTGATGGTCCGATGCCGCAGACGCGAGAGCATGTATTATTAGCCTATCAGGTGAATGTTCCTTCGATAGTAGTATTTATGAACAAGGTAGATTTAGTAGATGATCCGGAGTTATTGGATTTAGTTGAGATGGAGTTGCGAGATTTATTGAATAAGTATCATTTTCCGGGTGATGAGGTTCCGATTATCCGAGGTAGTGCGTTAGAGGCATTGAATCATCCGGATGATCCGGAGAAGACGAAGTGCATATTTGAGTTGATGGAAGCGGTAGATAATTACATACCGGATCCGGTACGTGCGATTGACAAGCCATTTTTGATGCCGGTTGAGGATGTATTTTCGATCACGGGACGAGGGACAGTAGGAACAGGTCGGATAGATCGCGGTAAGGTCAGAGTAGGCGATGAGGTAGAGATTGTAGGGTTAGGTCCGACACGTAAGACGGTGGTAACGGGTGTAGAGATGTTTCGGAAGATATTGGATGAGGGAGAGGCAGGAGATAATGTAGGTTTACTGTTGCGTGGAATTGAGAAGGATTGGTTACAGCGTGGGATGGTGATAGCGGCGCCGAAGAGTATAACGCCGCACCGGAAGTTCAAGGGTCAGGTATATGTATTGAAGAAGGAAGAGGGTGGACGTCACACCCCGTTTTTCAATGGATATCGGCCGCAATTTTATTTTCGGACGACGGATGTGACGGGAGTAGTGACCTTGCCGGAAGGCGTAGATATGGTAATGCCGGGCGATAATGTCGTGATGAGTGTTGAGTTGATTAGTGAGATCGCGATGGAGAAGGAGTTGCGGTTTGCGATCCGAGAAGGTGGACGGACAGTTGGTGCTGGCGTCGTTACCGAAATCATTGAATAAGGAGTAAAACTGTGCCTGGGCAAAGAATCAGAATCAGTCTAAAAGCCTACGATCATAATTTACTTGACAAAAGTACAAGAAAGATTGTAGCAACAGCCAAATCCACCGGAGCGATGGTCTCGGGACCGATCCCATTACCAACCCAACGCACGGTATATACGGTTTTACGTTCTCCACATGTGGATAAAAAATCCAGAGAACAATTTCAGACCAAGATTCATAAGCGTCTGATTGATATTCTGAATTCCACTTCCAAAACTGTTGATGCTCTGATGAAGCTGGATTTACCAGCTGGTGTGGACATCGAAATTAAGGTATAAATGGATACATTATGATCGGAATAATTGGGAAAAAAATTGGCATGAGCCAGATATTCAAGGAGAATGGTGAACTGATCCCGGTGACAGTTATTGCAGCTGGGCCTTGCAAAGTGGTTCAGGTGAAAACGAATGAAAAAGACGGTTATGCCTCGGTTCAACTGGGATTTATGGAAGCCAAAGAACGTCTAATGGCTAAGCCTAATCTGGGCGTTTTCAAGAAGAATAATATTACTCCCCTGAAGTATCTGGTAGAAATTCGTGATTACGATCCTAAATTTTGTCAGGTAGGTGAAACAGTAACTGTTGCGCTCTTCAATCCTGGAGATAAGGTTAAAATTACCGGCATTTCCAAGGGTAAAGGTTTTCAAGGTGTTGTCAAACGCCACAATTTTGGCGGTGGCCCAAAAACCCACGGACAGAGTGATCGTTTACGTGCTCCCGGTTCCATAGGCGCTTCCGCCTATCCATCGCATGTTATCAAGGGAATGCGTATGGCTGGACGTTTGGGCGGCAAGCGTTGCACGGTCAATAATCTAACAGTTGTTAAAATTGACCCCGAAAGCAACTTGCTTTATATCAAAGGCGCCGTACCTGGTTCAAAAAACAGTATTCTAACTATTAGGAGATAGGAACGGTGAGTATCGAATTTTCTGTTTATAAATTAGATGGTTCAGATTCTGGCCAAAAATTAGTAATCGAGACCCCAGCCTTTGATATCGAACCGCACGACCACGCTATTTATTTAGCCGTTAAAACCGAGATGACCAATAGTCGTCAGGGTACTCATTCTACCAAAACCCGTGGTGAAGTACGGGGTGGTGGGAAGAAGCCATGGAAACAAAAAGGCACCGGTCGGGCTCGAGTTGGCTCCCGTCGGTCATCGGTCTGGGTCGGCGGTGGACGGGCTTTTGGCCCTAAACCGCATCCCTATAAGATGAAAATTAACAAAAAAGTCAAATCACTGGCGCGCCAAAGCGCTCTGGCTTACCGCTACCGCGAAGGTGCGCTAAAAATCATCGAGGAATTGTCCTTCGACGAGCCAAAATCCAGAAATATCCGCGAATTACTGAAAAAATTTGACCTTTTGGATAAAAAAGTGACTATTCTAACCGCTAATTTAAATACTAATCTATTGTTAGCCAGCCGCAATTTTTACAATGTCTTAGTCCTCGAAGCTGAAAAAGCTTCGACCTACGATCTGCTGGACTGCGAAGTTCTCTTAATCGATAAAAGCGGCTTCGAAAAGTTAAATAATGCCTTGTTGGGCGATAGTAGGAACTAAATATGTCTTCTAAGTCAATCATTATCAAACCAATTCTAACCGAAAAAATTAACGAATTACAGGAAAGCCAAAATAAATATGGCTTTAAAGTTCATCCCTCTGCCAACAAAATCGAAATCAAAAAGGCTGTTGAAGATAAGTTTGGGGTCAAAGTAGAAAAAGTCGCTACTCAGAATATTATGGGTAAAACAAAACTGATGACAGTCCGGAGTGGCGGTCGAGTTATACGTACTACTGGACGTCGGTCAAACTGGAAAAAAGCCATTGTAACCCTCAAGGAGGGTGAAAAAATAGATTTTTATCAAGGAGAAACGGCGGTATAGTATCATGGGTATTAAAACTATCAAACCGATTACACCCGGACAGCGCTTTAAGACGGTCGATACTTTTGAAGATATTACCAAAAAGAGACCCGAAAAAAGTCTGCTCGAACCAATTACGCAATCTGCCGGTCGCAATAATTACGGTCGGGTAACTTCGCGCCATCGGGGTGGCGGTCAAAAGCGTGCTTACCGGAATATTGACTTCAAGCGTAACAAATATGGAATCGAAGCGACTGTCAAAGCTATAGAGTATGATCCAAATCGATCAGCACGCATTGCACTTCTATTTTATAAAGACGGTGAGAAACGCTATATAATTGCACCAGATGGACTCGTTACCGGTAGCGTTGTCCTCTCGGGTGAAGAAGCCCCCATTAAGGTCGGTAATTGTCTGCCGTTAAAAAATATTCCCGCGGGTACTTTTGTACACAATATCGAAATGCGTCCGAAAAAAGGAGGGCAAATCGCTCGCGGAGCCGGCACAGCCGCTCAAATTATGGCTAAAGAAGGCAAGTATGTGACTTTAAAAATGCCTTCGGGTGAAATACGGCTCATCAATGAAGAATGCTATGCCACGATCGGCGTCGTAAGTAACAAAGACCATGAAAATATCAATATTGGAAAAGCAGGACGCAGTCGCTGGATGGGTCGCCGTCCGCATGTAAGGGGTGTGGCTATGAATCCGATTGATCATCCAATGGGTGGTGGCGAAGGTAAGAGCTCGGGCGGAAGGCATCCATGTTCACCTTGGGGGCAGTTATCAAAAGGATATCGAACACGTAAAAAACGTAATCCCAGCAATAAGTTTATTATCAAGAGACGAACTAAATAATTAGGGAGAATATTGGATGAGTCGTTCGCTGAAAAAAGGTCCATACATTGATGTTAAATTGATGAAGAAAATCGAGCAAATGAATAGCTCTGGAAAAAAACGAGTGATTAAAACCTGGGCACGTCGCACTACGATCTCTCCCGAGTTTGTCGGTCACACTTTCGCCGTACACAACGGCAATAAATTCATCCCAGTCTTCGTTACCGAAAATATGGTAGGTCATAAGCTGGGCGAATTTGCCCATACCAGAATCTTCCGCGGGCATTCCGGTGCGGAAAAGAAGGGAGCCTAAATCGAATTATGGAAGCCAAAGCAGTTCATAGATATGTAAGGCAATCAGCGCGGAAAGTCCGTCTGGTTGCTGATTTAGTACGGGGGAAAGACGTTGAAACGGCTTTAAACCTCCTACACTTTAATAGTAAAAAAGCCTCGGAGACCATAGAAAAGGTCGTTCGGTCCGCAGTGTCCAACCTCTTGAATAGTGAGGGCGGTTCGAAATTAAATCCGGAAGATCTCTATATAAAGACTATCTACGTAGATGGCGGCTCGATTGCTAAACGCTTTCGGGCTGGATCACTGGGTCGAGCCAGTATCATCAGGCGTCGGCTCTGTCATATTACTGTAGTTGTGGCGGAAAAAGAAAATAAACAAAAAAGTAAAGTACAATAATCGGAGGTGACTTGGGTCAAAAAACGCATCCAATAGGTTTTCGTCTGGGATTCAACAAGGAGTGGAGCAGTTACTGGTTTGACGAAAGAAATTTCACTGAAAAATTAACAGAGGATATCAAATTACGGCGTTATGTTTTGAAACGTCTTCCTAATGCCGGCATTTCAAGAGTGGATATCTATCGGACTCCTAAAAAAATCACAATTACCATTAATACCTCGCGACCCGGCATTGTTATTGGCAAAAAAGGCGAAGAAGTTGAATTACTCCGACTCGAATTACAGAAAGTCACCAAAACCGATGTCCAGATCAATGTTAATGAAATCAAGCGTCCCGAACTGGATGCCTCATTAGTTGGTCAGAATATTGCCACCCAAATAGTGAAAAAAGTATCTTATCGCCGTGCCGTAAAAAAAGCCATTCAATCAACTATGCGTATGGGTGCGGAAGGAATCCGAGTTCAATGCAGTGGCCGCCTAGGCGGCGCCGAAATTGCCCGTACAGAAACTATGCGCGAAGGACGAGTTCCTTTACATACCTTGCGAGCTGATATTGATTTTGCCGCTGTAACGGCGCATACAACTTACGGTTGCATCGGAATCAAAGTCTGGATTTGTAACGGCGAGAGATTCAGGAAAAGTTAAAAAAGGAATAATTAATCATGCTGGCACCGAAAAAGATAAAGTGGAGAAAACAGCAAAGAGGCCGGATGACGGGAATCGCAACCCGTGGGAATGCCGTCAGTTTCGGTCATTATGGTTTAAAAGCTATGGAACCCGGCTGGATTGATAGTCGGCAGATCGAAGCTGTTCGAGTAGCAATTTCGCGCCAAATTCGCAAACATGGTAAAATGTGGATTCGGATCTTCCCGGATAAACCTATCACTAAAAAACCAGCTGAAACCCGCATGGGAAAAGGCAAAGGGACACCTGAGTTCTGGGTCGCCGTGGTAAAACCGGGACGTATTTTATTCGAAATTGAAGTAGCCAGCGAACAAGAAGCTAAAGACATATTCAAGACTGCTACCCATAAATTGCCCATTAAAACCAAAGTCGTAGCTAGAAGAGAATTAGGAGCATAAAGTGAAAAAAAGTACTCTTGATGAATTAACGGTGAATGAACTGGAAACTAAATTACGCGACAATTTAACCGCCTTGGAAAACCTACGCTTTCAAAAAGCTCTTCAGCAATTAGAAAATCCACTGAAGATCAGGCACGTCAAGAGAGAAATTGCTCAAATTCGAACCGTTTTACATGAGTACGAACTGGGAATCAGATCAAAAGATAAACCGAATAAATAAATCACAGGACAATCAAGAATGATTTCAAGCGACAGAAGAAAAATATTAATTGGAACAGTCATCAGTCATAAGCAAGATAAAACCGCTGTCGTATCCGTCGAGCGAACTGTAAAGCACAGCACTTATGGCAAATATATTCGACGGACTTCCAAATTTTATGTCCATGATGCCGAGAATAAATGTCACGAAGGCGATAAAGTTAAAATTGTCGAATCACGTCCCTTAAGCCGGTTGAAGAGATGGCGTCTGCTGGAAATAATTGAACACTAGGACAAACCACAAAGGATATTTCTATGATACAGCAAGAATCAAGATTAAAAGTGGCCGACAATACGGGAGCAAAAGAAGTAATGGTCATCCGAGTAATGGGCGGTTCCCATCGTAAATACGGAACAGTCGGTGATACCATCGTTGTAACCATAAAACAGGCTACGCCCGGCGGTATGGTTAAAAAAGGCGAAAAATCCAAAGCCGTCGTCGTGCGCACGACCAAGGAAGTTCGCCGCAAAGATGGCTCATATATCCGCTTTGATGACAATGCCGCTGTTCTGATTGACAATAACCTTGAGCCGAGAGGAACCCGAATCTTTGGGCCAGTTGCCAGAGAACTGCGCGAGAAAAATTATATGAAAATTGTCTCTATGGCACCCGAGGTTTTATAAAGGAATTTAAACATGCTTCACATACGTAAAAATGATACAGTAATGGTTATAACGGGAGAATCCAAAGGCAAAATCGGAAAGGTTTTGAAAGTTTTCCCGGATAAAGAGCGAGTAATCGTGGAAGGAGTAAATTTTATCAAAAGGCATACTCGCCCCAACCAGCAAAATCCTCAAGGTGGTATTATTGAAAAAGAAGCGCCGATCCATATATCTAATGTCAAATTAGTACATGCCGATCAGGCAACTAAAGTCGGCTATCGGACTCTGAAAGATGGGAAAAAAGTCCGCGTAGCACGCGAAACTGGTGAAATTATTGATGCTATATAATTAGGAGCTATAAGTGGCAAAAAAGTCTGCATATAAACCCCGCTTAATGACCGCATACGAGACCGAAATAGTTCCAGCTATGGTGAAAAAATTCGGTTATAAAAATATTATGCAGGTTCCCAAACTTGTCAAAATAAGCATAAATATGGGAGTGGGCAAAACCAAGGAAGATCCAGCTAGCTTGAAGAAAGCAGTTGAAGACATTCGTATTATTACTGGACAGCAACCGATGGTGACTAAAGCAAAACGCGCCATTTCCAATTTTAAAATTAAAGCTGGAGATCCGGTCGGTTGTGCCGTTACCCTGCGTCGTTTTCGAATGTATGAATTTATGGATCGGCTTATTTCGACAGCTTTACCACGAGTACGTGACTTTTCAGGACTTTCTGATAAATCTTTCGACGGTCGCGGTAACTATTCGATAGGTCTCAAGGAACAGATTATTTTTACAGAAATAGATTATGATAAAGTTGATCATATTCGGGGAATGAACATTACTTTTACTACCACGGCTAAAACCGATACGGAAGCGTATGAATTGCTATCCCTTCTCGGGTTGCCGTTCAAGAAAAGAGCAATCAAAGAATCAACAACCGGCGGTGAAGTCAAGACCGCAATGGAGATAAACTAAGATGGCTAAAAAATCACTTATTGCCAAAGCCAGGCGAAATCCCAAATTCAGTACGCGGAGAGTCAATCGTTGTTCGATTTGCGGGCGTCCGCGCGGTTATTATCGTAAATTTGGTCTTTGCCGGCTTTGTTTTCGGGAATTAGCCCTGCGCGGTGAAATTCCGGGTATCACAAAGGCAAGCTGGTAATACAGGAGTATATGATATGGCGGTAACCGATCCAATTGCAGATTATTTAACTCGTATTCGTAATGCCCAAGCCGCGAACCATCGCTGGGTTGATATTCCTGCCTCCAATTTAAAGAAGAGAATATCGCTTATTTTAAAGCACGAAAATTTTATCAAGGACTTTATTTTAATCAAAGACGGCAAACAGGGACTCATTCGTATCTACTTACGCTATTCTAAAACTGGTGAACCGATGATCGAAGGTTTGCAAAGAATCAGCAAACCTGGTCGGCGTGTTTATGCGGCTTCGGATAATATCCCTCGGGTAGTTGGTGGAATGGGAATAGCTATTTTATCAACTCCAATGGGCGTCCTGACCGATAAAGTCGCCCGAAAAAATAATGTGGGTGGTGAAGTTCTTTGCTATGTCTGGTAAAAAGGTGATTCAAGGAGTATAGAGTGTCACGAATCGGTAAAAAACCAATCGAAATTCCTAAAGAAGTCAATGTTACAATCCAAGATTGTAGCATTACAGTCAAAGGTCCCAAAGGTGAACTAAAGTGGGATTTTCCGTCCGATATGAACGTTCAGATAACCGATAGTCAGATAATTGTTACCCGCCCGAGCGATAGTCGCAATCATAAAGCTTTACACGGCTTGACGCGGGTAATGATCGCTAATATGATCCAGGGAGTTCTGCAGGGATTCAGCAAGACTCTGGAAATCGAAGGTGTCGGCTATTCGGCTGAGATGAAGGGCAAATCCGTTCAAATTAATGTTGGTTATTCCCATGCAATCTTAGTTACGCCTCCCGAAGGGGTAAGCTTTGAGGTTCCCAAAGCCCTTACTATTGTCGTAAAAGGTATTGATAAACAAAAAGTCGGACAAATTGCGGCAAAAATTCGATCTATCAAACCGTGTGAACCTTATAAGGGTAAAGGAATTCGTTACCAGAATGAACATATCCGCAGAAAAGCCGGTAAAAAAGTTGGTGTGAAATAGAGGTTTTATACATGAATAAAGTCAAGAATATAAAAGCATTCGCTCGACAGCGCCGCCAGAAACGTAACCGACACAAAATACAAGGTACGTCGGAGCGGCCGCGTCTGACGGTTTTCCGAAGCCTGAATCATATTTATGCCCAGGTTGTTGATGATAACCTTCATAAATCACTTCTCGCCGTTTCAGACCTTACGCCTGAAGTCCGCGAGCAGATCAAAAGCAATACTAAAAAGTCCGACCGAAGTGCTCTGGTGGGTAAAACCTTAGCCGAAAAAGCTGTGGCAAAAGGTATTACTAAAGTAGTTTTTGACCGGAGCGGGTATCAATATCATGGTCGCGTAAAAGCTTTAGCAGAAGCGGCACGTCAAGCCGGATTAGAATTCTAATAGCGGAGGAATGGTAACTTGAGAAAATCTATAGATCCAACTCAACTGGAATTACTGGAAGAAAAAGTCATAAAAATTAATCGAGTTGCAAAGGTTGTTACCGGTGGACGAAGGTTTCGCTTCAATGCCCTGGTAGCAATCGGTGACGGCAAAGGGCACGTCGGGATTGGTCTGGGCAAAGCCCTCGAGGTGAGTTCAGCGGTGGCTAAAGGCAAAGAAAACGCCAAGAAAAATTTGGTAAAAATCCCGGTCATCAACGGTACCATACCCCACGAAGTCCAGGCTAAATACGGCGCCGCCAAAGTCATTCTGCGTCCGGCTACTCCTGGTACTGGCGTTATCGCCGGGGGTGCGATTCGGGCTATTATGGAAAGCCTCGGTGTGCGCGATGTTTTATCAAAATCGCTCGGCTCTAATAATTCGCATAATGTAGTCAAAGCGACAATGCTTGCCCTCTCGAAATTAAAAGACCCCTACATGGTGGCTCATAGACGCGAAAAAACGCTTCAGGAGATATTTGGTTCATGACAAAAAAAGATAAAACTGCAATGCTGAAAATTACTCAGGTAAAAAGCGGAATCGGCTACTGTGAAAAAACCAAACGCACCTTGATTGCCTTAGGAATTACTAAAATGAATCAGACGGTTCTTTTACCAGACAATCCGGCAATCCGCGGTATGATCAACTCCATTCCGCATTTACTAAAAGTAGAAGAGATTAAGGAATAGGATATGGGCTTAAACACACTTAAACCGGCTTACGGTTCAGTAAAAAATAAAAAGCGCCTCGGACGTGGACCTGGTTCCGGACACGGCGGTACAGCCGGTCGCGGTAATAAAGGAACTGGTGCACGGGGTAGCAATAAAAAACCCGTCTATGTTGAGGGTGGACAGATGCCAATCTATCGCCGTTTACCCAAAAGAGGTTTTAAAAATTTATTCAAAGAAGAATTTCAAGTAGTCAATTTGGATCATATTGCTCGTTTACAAATAACCGAAGTAAATCCGGAAATTCTGCAACAAAAAGGCCTCATTAAAAGCCTAAAAAAGCCGGTAAAAATTTTAGGGCGAGGTGAACTCTCAGGTGCTATTACCGTCGTTGCGCATGCCTTCAGTACCCGAGCGAAAGAGAAAATAACGGCTTCCGGAGGAAAGGTAGAACTTTTATGATCCAGCAATTCCAGAGTGTATTTAAGATTCCCGAATTGAGAAAACGTATCGGTTATACCCTTGCCCTTCTGATAGTTTTCAGAATTGGAGCCCATATACCGATTCCAGGTATTGATACTGAAGTACTAGGTGCGGCAATGAGTAGTTTCGCGAATACACTCTTTGGACTGTATGATATGTTTTCCGGAGGGGCTTTTGCTCAGGCGACTCTTTTCGCGCTGGGTATAATGCCTTATATTACGGCTTCAATTATCTTACAATTGCTCGGTGCAGTAATCCCATATTTTCAAAAATTACAAAAAGAGGGTGAAGAAGGGCGAAAAAAATTGACCCAGATGTCGCGTTATGGTGCGGTTATTATTGCCGCCCTGCAATCATTTGGAGTAGCTCAATTTCTGATGAGTCCTCAGATGTCAGCCCGCGTGGGCAATCAAATGCTACCAGTTGTACCCCGACCGGGAGTTGGTTTCGTTTTAATGACAATGCTGACTATAACAACCGGTACGGTTTTACTAATGTGGCTTGGTGAACGTATGACAGAAAGGGGTATTGGTAACGGTACATCTATGATTATAATGGTCGGAATCCTGGCGCGTTTACCAAACGTGTTTGTCAGCGAAATTACTCTGATTCGAGAAGGTGTCCGCGGATTATTTACGGAAATAATTTTAATCGTATTAATGATAGTAATTGTCGGATTTGTGGTGCTATTGACCCAAGGCACACGTCGTATTCCAGTACAATATGCCAAAAGAGTCGTTGGCCGGAAAGTTTACGGAGGGCAGGCGACTCACATTCCTCTGCGGGTCAATACCGCCGGTGTAATGCCGATCATTTTTGCGCAGTCGATTGTATTCATTCCGAGCACTATTGCTACTTTCTTTCCGAACAGTAATTTCGTCCAGGGAATGATGCGAATATTTAGTGTGCAATCAATTGTATATTGGCTGATTTATGGAGTTTTAATCGTCTTTTTTACTTATTTTTATACAGCGATTGCCTTTAATCCGGTAGAAGTCGCAGATAATCTAAAAAAGTATGGTGGTTTCATTCCGGGAATTAGACCTGGTAAAAAGACGGCGGAGTTTATTGATAATATTTTAACCAAAGTCACATTACCCGGCTCGATCTTTTTAGCATTCATTGCTGTTTTTCCCTATATACTGATGAAGATTATGGACATTAATTATGATCTGGCTTCTTTCTTTGGGGGAACAAGTCTCCTGATCGTCGTCGGTGTAGCCTTGGATACATTACAGCAGATAGAATCTCATCTTTTGATGAGACATTATGATGGATTTTTGAAAAGCGGAAAATTAAAGGGCCGCCGCGGGTAATTAGCGATAATGGTTCATATTCGTACAGCCGAGGAAATTGAGAAGATTCGTGAAAGTTGTCGGATTGTCTCTGAAACTCTCGATTTGTTAAGTCGAGAGATAAAGTCTGGTATAACGACGCTCTATCTTGATCATCTGGCGGCAGAATTTATTAAGAGCCAAGGCGGGCATTCGGCTTTCAAGGGCTATAACGGATTTCCCGGCAATATATGCACCAGCATTGATGAGCAAGTTGTCCACGGGATTCCTTCCAACCGAGTTCTCAAAGAGGGCGAAATTATCAGCATCGACGTCGGAGTCAAGAAAAATGGCTACTATGGCGATGCGGCGATGACCTTTGCCGTGGGAACAGTCTCTGATGACCGATTACAATTAATGCGCGTCACGGAGGATGCGCTCTATCAAGGCATAGCTCAGGCTCGACCCGGGAATCATTTATCGGATATCGGACATGCCATCCAGACCCACGTCGAGAGCTACGGTTATGGAGTCGTACGTGAACTGGTTGGGCACGGAGTAGGTCGCGAACTACATGAGCCGCCAGAGATCCCCAATTACGGTGAACCGGGTCGCGGACCAGTTTTGAAACCGGGTATGTGTCTGGCAATCGAACCGATGATTACGATGGGAAGTCATGAAGTCCGTTTGTTGAAAGATGGTTGGACGGTAATCACGGAGGATCATTTACCTTCAGCCCATTACGAACATACGATTGCTATTGGTCCGGATGGACCGCAAATTTTATCACAAAGAAAATAAAAGGAAAAAAAAGTGGTAAAAGAAAAATTGATAAAAGTTGACGGAATAATTAAGGAAAATTTGCCGAACGCTTCCTTTCGGGTAGTGCTCGAGAATGGACATGAAGTTCTGGCGCACGTTTCCGGTAAAATGCGGATGCACTTTATCAAGATTTTACCGGGTGATAAGGTTACCATGGAGCTATCACCCTATGATTTGACCAAGGGTCGCATAACTTATCGCTATAAATGAAGATTGGATATAGAAAATGAAAGTAAGATCATCAGTTAAGAAAATTTGTAACAAATGTAAAATTATCCGTCGCAAAGGAGTAGTGCGAGTTATTTGTACCAATCCAAAACATAAACAGCGACAGGGATAAAAGCAATTAGGAGGAAAATTTGGCTCGAATTGCCGGTGTAGATTTACCGAACGAAAAGAAAGTGAAAATAGCCTTGGCATACATCTATGGAATTGGCCGGGCTAATGCTATGGATATCCTGCAGAAAGCGGGAGTTGATCCTGAAATCCGGGTAAAAGCGCTAACCGAAGAACAGGTGCGCGATATCCGCAATGTGATTAGCAATGAATATAAAGTTGAAGGTACTTTGCGCACAGAAGTTCAGATGAACATCAAACGCCTAATGGATATTGGTTGTTATCGCGGCTTGCGCCATCGTCGAGGTTTGCCGGTTCGCGGTCAACGGACTAAAACCAATGCTCGCACGCGCAAAGGACCACGGCGCACAGTTAGCCGTAAGAAAGTAAAAGTCGGGAAAAAAGGATAAAATAGGAGGTATTTGATTTGCCACCCAAACGTTCTACCGTAAAAAAGAAGAAACGCACAAAAGTTGAATCGGAAGGAATTGCTACTATTAAAGCAACCTTTAACAATACGATAATATCACTAACCGATAACTATGGTAATGTAATTTCCTGGGCTTCAGCTGGAACAGCCGGTTTCAAAGGCTCGCGCAAGAACACGCCCTACGCTTCCCAGCAAGCCGCCACAAAAGCCGCTCAAGAAGCCATTAATCTTGGATTACAGCGCGTCGAAGTACGAGTCAAAGGCCCAGGCGCGGGCAGAGAAGCCGCTATCCGAGCGCTAAATTTAGCCGGACTACAAATTTCAGCTATTAAGGACGTTACCCCAATACCGCACAATGGTTGCCGGCCTCCAAAGCGGAGAAGAGTATAATTTCTAAAATGGAGAATATTTAATGGCAAGATATACAGGTCCAGTATGCAAACTATGTCGCCGGGAGGGTAAAAAACTTTTTCTGAAAGGCGAACGCTGTAACAGCACCAAATGCTCTTTTGAAACGAAAAGTTATATCCCCGGTCAACATGGCAGTCAGACTGCTCATCCACGTTTGTCAAATTATGGAATCCAATTACGTGAAAAACAGAAAATAAAGAGAATTTATGGCGTTCTAGAAAAACAGTTCCGCCAATATTTCGAATTAGCCAACCGCCAGAAGGGTGTCACCGGTACTAACCTGATGAAGATTCTGGAAAGAAGACTGGATAATGTCGTCTATCGGCTTGGCTTTGCTTCATCCCGGCGGATGGCACGCGAGCTAGTCAGCCACCGCCATTTTACCGTAAACAACCGCGTCGTTGATGTCCCTTCCTATCAACTCAAAGCTGGTGATGTCATTCAGGTTAGAGAAAAAAGCAAGAAATTGCAGGTAATTCATGATTCGATGAAACGAATCCGTGGCGAGCATGAACTGCCCTGGTTGATTCTTGACAAAGCCAAAATGCAGGGAATTTTCATCCAAGTCCCGGAAAGAGATCAGATGAACGTTGATGTCAACGAACAATTGGTTGTCGAACTTTATTCTAAATAAGGAGGGAAATAATGACTGTTTACGATCAAATAATCGCCAGAGTCGTTAAAGACGAAAATTCTAATGACACTCATGGCATTTATTATCTACAGCCGCTGGAACGGGGTTTTGGCATCACCATCGGTAATGCCCTGCGACGGGTTCTCTTGACTTCGATACCGGGTGCGGCAATCTGTTCGATCAAAATTGATGGCGTCTTGCATGAATTTTCCACTATTCCTGGAGTACGTGAAGATGTTGCGGAAATAATTCTTAATCTGAAACAAGTTCGTCTCAAGCTATTCGATCCCAAGCCAGATAAAGTCACTCTCCATTTTAAAGGCGCTGGTGAATTTACGGCCGGAATGATTGGCGAAAATATTACCCAGTTTAAGATTTTGAATCCGGATTTACATATCTGCACGATGAATGAGGATGCCGATTTCAATATTGAGATTAGAATCGCCCGAGGCACAGGTTGGGTACCAGCGGAGAAGAATAAGCTGCCCGATTATCCGATTGGAACGATTTTCATTGATTCCATTTTTTCACCCATTCTAAATGTATCCTATAAAGTCGAAAATGTGCCCGGTACCGCCCGTGAAATTCTCGAGAAACTAACCTTGGAAATTACAACTGATGATAGCATTACTCCCGATGAATCCCTCGATCTAGCCTCTAAAATTCTACGCGATTTCTTTAGCCTTTTTTCACGCGTCGAAGCTAAACCGATCGAATTTCAACGTGAAGAACCCAGCGAAGATGTCCTTAAAATCAGGAAACTGCTCAAAAAGAGTGTGGATGAAATGGAGTTATCCGTTAGATCATACAATTGCTTAAAAGCTAATAACATCCGTACCATTGCCGATCTGGTTTCCCATGAAGAAGCCGATATGCTAAAGTTTAAAAATTTTGGACGAAAATCTCTAAATGAGTTAATGACCAAATTGAAAAGCATGGGCTTGGAATTCGGCATGGATGTTGACAAATACCTCGTTGAGAAAGAAGAATAACCCAAAAGGAGTACCACTGATATGCGCCACCAGAAAAAGGTAGCTAAATTAGGCCGACCAGCTGACCAGCGCAAGGCGCTAATACAAAGTCTAACGAAGGCAATGCTGATAAATGGTAGAATAAAAACTACTGACGCAAAAGCAAAAGAATTACGTCGCGTAGTTGAACGCTTGATTACTTATGGCAAGAAAAATACTGTCCATTCTCGTCGCCTTGCTTTCCGATTTATTCAGGATCGTGATTTAGTAAATAAATTATTCGAAGACATTGCTCCGCAGTATGCAAATCGCAACGGGGGTTATACTCGAATTATTAAACTAGGCTATCGCGATAATGATAATGCGGCTGTTTCTTTAATCGAATTTGTAGATTATAAACAACCGGAAGAAAAAAAGAAGAAGGCAGGTTCAGAGGCAACTAAATCAGCTCAGGGGAAGAAAGAAAAAAAATCAACAGAAGTGGAAAAAGAAAAAACTCCTGCTAAGAACAAGCCTACCAAAAAACCTCAGGCCAAAAAAGAAGAAAAACAATCAGCCCAAGCAGAAGTAAAAGAAGATATCCCACCAGAAAATATATCAGGCGAAAAAACCGAATCCGCATCGGAGACTGAGTAAATAAAACTTGTTGGATTGTTTTTGAAAAATCAATTATCTTCAACAATCAGGGCAGCCGCGATGACTGCCCTTCTAATTTATAGTCTAACGGTCACCGCTCGAGCCCAGACCAATCTCGGCTTATGGGTAATTCGCAACCAGCTCAATTCTAAAGAGAAAATAGATGCCTTCGTTAACTTCGCCGTTCTAAATGATATAAAAGATCTGTTTGTTCAAGTTCGTGGTCGCGGTGACGCCTTTTATCACTCCGAAATTGTAGTCTATAGTGAGTTACTAAACAACAATAACTGGGATCCACTGGAATACACCCTCAGCCAAGCCCATAGTTATGGATTGAGAGTCCATGCCTGGATTAATGTATTTTTGCTATGGTCTTCTGATCAGAAACCGAAAAATGAAAATCACCTTTTGTACCAACATCCCGAGTGGTGTACTGTAGATGCCAATGGTATAAAAGATATCCAACGCCGTGCCACTGATTTCAACACCTTGGGTACCGAAGGAATCTATTTATCGCCCCTCTTACCGGAAGTGCGTAAATACCTCATAGATGTTATTCGGGAATTAGCCACCAATTATGACCTCGATGGTATTCATCTTGATTACGTTCGTTATGCAAAAAATTGCTACGATTACAATCCCATTGGCCGAATGTTATTTCGTGAGAAATATGGAATTGATCCTCTTCTCTTAACCCTCTCTGATAAATCACTTTATAAAGGATTAGAACTGGCGGAAATTGATTCTTTAATGCTCAAATGGGAAGACTTTCGGCGAGATGCCATTTCTGATTTCGTTCATAATGCCCACAAGAATTTACGAGAAATTCGACCGTCCCTACAATTAAGTGCGGCCGTCAAGCCCGACCCGGACGATGCCCGTAAAAATTTCTTTCAAGACTGGCAATACTGGTTGAGGCAAGACTGGCTGGATTTCGTGGTCTTGATGAACTATACTAAAGATGCCAAGCAATTCCAAAAAATCCTGAGGAAAATTGACCCTAATATAAATAAAAATAATGTCTGGGTCGGTATTAGTGTCTATAATCAGAATCAATACGAGGCTATGACTAAAACGATATTAACTTTGAATAATCAATTTCAAAATATAGTATTTTTCTCTTACGAGACCTTTTTAAAAGACCCGCAATATTATTCTGCTGTCCGTAAAGCCTTTGAGATAGCTCGCCCGCATTAGGTTGGAGATATTTTTCTATACAACAATTTGTAATCCTAAAATAGCATTCCCCAAAGGATTGGGCTTTTTAGAATTTTAGAGAAATTTCAATTTATAAAAATATTTTACTTGCATTTCAAAAATAATATGTAAATTTCACGCCATAAAAAATGAAAATTGCATTAACGTATAGCACAAAAGAAGGTTTGAGAAAGGAGTATCGTAAGCGCTTTGCCGTCGATCCGGACGACGAAGACATCCCTCCCGACCTTTTTGCCGAAGGTGATGACCCTCGGACGATTGAGGCAATCGTAAATGCTCTCCAGTTAAATCATCATCAGGTAGTTAGCTTTGAAGGCGATGGCGAAATCGCAGCCAATTTAGAACAAAGCCGCCCGGACATTGTTTTTAATGTTACGGAAGGGCTATTCGGCGATTGGCGCGAATCCTATGTGCCCTTAATCTGCGAAAGGCTGGGTTTACCATATACCGGTTCCGATCCTTTGACGCTGGCAATTTGTCTGAATAAAGCACGTTGTAAGGAAATTTTGAGCTATTATCACATTCCGAATGCTACCTTTCAGGTCATATATCCCGGGGACGATGGTTTTACGACAAATTTTAAATTTCCGGCTATCGTTAAACCGTTAGCAGAAGGTAGTAGTAAAGGCATTTTTGATAATTCGGTGGTTTACTCAAAAGAACAAGCTGATGACGTAATTGCAAGTTGTTTTGCAAAATATAATAATGAGCCGGTAATCGTGGAAAAGTACCTAGCTGGGCCGGAATTTACGGTCGCAATCCTAGGTAATGGCTCCGAAATGGAAGTTCTGCCGATTATCGGTATGGATTTTTCACAATTGCCAACCGGTGCTCAACCGATCTACTCGTATGAAGCTAAGTGGATCTGGGATCGGCCAGAAAAACCGCTAAATATTTTCACCTGCCCGGCTCAAATTGATGATAATCTGAAGAATCAAATCGAACTACTTGTTCGTAGAACTTGCCGGATTTTAAATATTAGAGACTGGTGCCGGTTGGATGTCCGTCTGGATGAAAATGGAGTCGCTCATATTTTAGAGATCAATCCTTTGCCGGGGATCTTGCCTAATCCAGAAGATAATTCCTGTTTTCCCAAAGCCGCGCGCACTGCTGGTTATACCTATCCTGCAATGTTAAACCAAATCGTTCAGGTCACCGCCCGGAGATACGGCTTGTCCTAATGTCATCCGAATCTCAGAAGATCAAAATTCTGGTGGTCTTCAATGATTTGCAATCGGTAGATTCAAATTTTGATCCGGACATTATTTCGGAAATCGCCGTTAGAGATGAAGCTACCGCCGTTTATACGGCTCTGAATAATTCCGGTTACGTAGCCGAAATGCTTCCGCTTTTAAATATTGATCAGGTTTTAATAAAAATTAACTCTTTCCAGCCGGATGTAATTTTCAATCTCTGTGAAGGCTGGCAAAGTCGCACCGACCAGGAAATGAATGTCGCCGGACTCTGGGAGATGCTAGATTTGCCTTATACCGGTAATTCTCCTCTAACGCTTGGTCTGGCACAGAATAAAGTGTTATCGAAAAATATTTTTAAAGCCATAGGAATTCCCACGCCTGATTTTTACGTCTACGAATCTGTTCCGGAAACTTGCAGTCTGGATTTTCCGTTGATTGCTAAGCCTTCGAGGGAAGATGGCAGTATCGGTATTACTCAGAATTCAGTTGTCAATGATTTTATTGAATTAAAGTCGATCGTCGGAGAGTTACTGGCTAAGTATAAGCAACCAATTTTAGTTGAAAAATATATAGCCGGCCGCGAATTCAATGTCAGTATTCTCGGCAATGAAAATCCGCAGGTTTTACCACCTTCTGAAATTAATTTCGAACAGGTCAGCGAAGAGTATTTTCCCATCACCAGCTACGAAGCTAAGTGGCTCAGTGATCATCCCGTTTATCAAATGACCCCACCAGTTTGCCCGGCTCCGATCAGCGCCGAACTTAACGAAAAATTGACCAGCCTTAGTTTAGCGGTTTATCACGCTTTGCGTGGTCGAGATTATGGACGAATTGATATTCGTATGGATGCCGCCGGTAATTTATTTGTACTGGAATATAATCCCAATCCTGATATTTCGCCTTCTGCTGGTTTTGTTCGGGCTTTAAATGCCGCCGGTATCAGTTACGAAACATTTGTTGATTTTCTTATAAAACAGGCTTTGAACAGGCGAAGAAGATGAACACGATTCGAGCAATAGAATCCACCGATCGAGCCGAGATTCTGCAAATATTAAGCGATACCCAGATGTTTACTACGGCGGAAATTAGGGTGGCTATGGAATTGATTGACGCCGCTTTGACAAGACCTAACCAAACTGATTATTTAATATTTGTAGCCGTCAATGGCCAGAAACTCGCCGGCTATGTTTGCTATGGGCCTACCCCTGCCAGTGAGGGTACTTTTGATCTTTACTGGATCGCAGTGGCTCCCCAGGTTCAGGGCAAAGGCATCGGCACAGACTTGTTGACTTATGTAGAAACCGCTGTCCAAGCCCAGCATGGCCATATGATTATAATTGAAACATCCTCCCAGGAGAAATATTTACCAACCCGCAATTTTTATCTGAAAAATGGTTATGCAATTGCCGCCCAAATTAAAGATTTTTATCGCCGGGGTGATGACCGGGTAATTTTTGTAAAATACTTTAAACAGGAGAATAAATAAGAAATGGAAAATTGGCGCAAATTGGTCCAAAAAAGTTTCACTACTGTGGATCAAATCACCAAAGCCTTAAACCTTCCAAATGACGAGTTGGCTGGGCTTGACAAAGTCTTTCGGATCAAGGTCAATCCATATTATTTTTCATTGATTAAAAAGAAAGGCGATCCGATTTATAGACAGGTTATACCTGATAAAGCCGAATTGGAAGATTGCGGCTTGGAATACGATCCGCTCAGCGAAGAGAAAGATTCGCCGGTACCCAGTATTGTCCATCGCTATCCCGATCGCTGTCTTTTTCTTGTTTCTCCGGAATGTGCCTCATATTGCCGTTTTTGTACCCGTAAACGCAAAGTCGGTGACGCACAGAAGATCAGTCCGCAATTTATTCAACAAGGAATTAAATACATTGCAGAACATCCTGAAATTCGAGATGTTATCATTTCAGGCGGTGATCCGCTAATGCTGAGTGACCAGAGAGTCGAGCATATTCTATCGAGCCTACGTCAAATACCGCATATTCAGATTCTCCGCATTGGCACCCGCGTGCCCTGTTTTCTGCCTCAGCGAATTACTACGAAATTAGTTCGGATCCTGAAGAAATATCATCCACTATACATTAACGTTCACTTCAACCATCCGGATGAGTTGACGCCGGAAGCGGTCAAGGCTCTTAGCCGCCTGGCTGATGCTGGTATTCCTCTCGGAAACCAGACCGTACTCTTGAAAGGGGTAAACGATGACCCTGATGTGATGAAATTACTGATGCAGAAATTGCTCCAAGCGCGCGTCCGGCCTTATTATATTTATCAAGCTGATATGGTCTATGGTACCGAACACTTCCGAACCCGAGTCGAGAAAGGTTTAGAAATTATCAAAGCTCTGCGCGGCTGGACTTCCGGTTTGGCGGTTCCGCATTTCGTGATTGACGCTCCCGGTGGAGGCGGAAAAATCCCTCTCCTACCCGAATATGTCAAGTCTATTACAGATGAAGAAGTCGTTATGTGCAATTACGAAGGCAGAGAATTTCATTACCGGCAAGCAGGTAAGCCACCCGCACCACCTACCTGTGTAAGAGACATTATGGCGGAAGCGCTAGTTGCGGAGAATGATTTAGCTTTAAATTAAATTCCACCGCCTTTTAATTTTTCAGGGTAAGGTAATTCGGATAATTACTCGCCTTGCCAGCCTATCTTCTTTTATTAAAATCACTTATTGAAAAACTCAAATTAATTATTAAATTCTAAAAATGTTTAATAAATGATTCGTTTTAGTAGAAATGGGAGATGAATATGGCGCTGTTGGAAGTTTGTTTGGTAAACGATTTACCGATAATCGGATATCTAAGTGCAATTTTAAAAAAGCCGGACGCTATTGTTTGGCTCCGCACCCCAAATCAGAAAAAGGTCGTTTCGCTAATCGAAACTGCTTTAAGTGGACAAATTAGCTCGACATTCGAGAGCCGTGAAATCAATCCGAATGATGTTCCCGAATTTATCGAACAGTGCCAGAAAGTTCTCAGAGACTATCCTGAACATGATGTCATTCTGAATATTAGTGGGGGATCGCGTCTTCATGCTGTTCTGGCGGCTGAAGTTTTTAAAAATGCCGGTAAGGAAGTCATCCTGATTGATAGCGACAACTCGCGAATCGTGGATGTTAAAACCGGCGAGGTTAAGACTTTTCAATTTAATCTAACTGTAAATGAATATATTGCTCTGCATGGAATTAAAATGGAATCCGGGACGCGCTTCGATCCGGAAATCGGAAAACGTAGCGCCCTTTCATTTTTTATCGGCAATAATCTAGATCGGGTTATGCCATTTATTGATTCGCATCGAAACGAATGGAATAATATGGGCGAAAATAAAAAGACGGTTCATTGGAAAATTGATGATCAGCGATTGCGTTTCGTTGTTAATTATGATGCGGAACAGAATGTTATGCGCTTCCGCTTTGGAACGGGCGAAAACCAGAAAACTGTTGACATTGCCGGCGACGGTGGTAATTACCTTTTCAATGGTGGGTGGTTGCGTGAATTGGTATTTCTAAGGGTGCACCGTCAGGGTGATGATGTCCGCCTGAATGTGCGGATTGACCGGGAGAGTGTCCCTGAAGCAATACGTTGTGAATCAATGATTGATATCTGTATGATGAAAGGGTGTAATTTTTATATTTTTCAATGTTTCTCCTATCCCATCACTCGCGAGTCATTTATTGAACTTCAGGCTATTCATGAAACTGTTAGGATATTGAAAGCTAAAGGATTTATTTTCATGTCTCATCGCCCGCATCGGGGCTTTATTGAACGCGCCAACGATATTGGCTTGGAAGTTATCACTGGCCATCGGATCGCTAATTTTAGTTTGTAATCCATTATCAGCTAAAGAATTATACTGATATTCCTTGCATTGAATTAATGAGGAGCAAGGAGAGAAACATATTGTATAAGATTAGTCTGGTGACGGATTAAACCAATGTAAAATTAAATGCTATAAACGGCACTGCCCCTGCTGACCGATGCAGATGAACTTTTCTACTTTTCAAATTCACTTCGCAAATTTGTAAAATATTCAATCGGTCAGTGATTTCAGATCCTCGAGATAGTCTGGGATTTTATGATTATATGAATCAGCGGTAGACTCTTAACCAGAACCCGGCTCAGCACTTCGAAAAGCCACAATTCGGGCAGGTCACACAGCCACTTTCATGGTAAACGGTAGAACCACATTCCGGACAGGTAGTAATTGACTTTTTATTATGAGACGCGGTGTTTTGTGAAGTAGGTTCGGGCTTCTTTACTGTCGTTGTACTCTCAACGTCGAGTAGCGAAAAACTCGGTTGGTTGCCAGTGGTTTTCTTCTTACCTTCGCGTTCGTCCAGATACCATTCGAGGGCTTTGGCAATAGCGTCCGGAGTCGAGAGAATTTGAGTGCCGTTTTCCCAGATCGGCGAAGGCCCACCGATGCCCTTTAACTGCTTAACCACATCGCGGGCGTCAATTCCAGAACGCAGGGCAAGCGAAATCAAACGACTAATGGCTTCGGATTCGACTTGCGCCTGACTACCGGCTTTGCCGATGTTAGTAAAGACTTCACACAGCCCGTAGTCATCTTCATTGATCGTAATATACAAAGTGCCATTACCTGTCCGAACGCGTTTGGTTACTCCATGGGTTTCGGGTGGACGAATTCGCGGATGCAGGGTTTGGTCAATTATCGGGGGCTGAACGGCTTGCTCCGATTTAGCCTGATCGGTTTCTTTGCCGACGTACAGAACCTGTTCGTCCCGACTTCCGTCTCGATAGATTGTGATGCCTTTACAACCGGCTTCATAAGCCAGCCAATAAGCGTCCAGGACATCCTGCACCGTAGCCGATTTGGGGAAGTTGCAGGTCTTGGAAACCGCCGCATCTACCCATTTTTGAAAAGCGGCTTGCATCCGAACATGCCATTCGGGTGAAATATCATGTGCCGTAACGAAAACCCGTCTTATTTTCTCAGGAATTTCTTCAATATGCTGGATTGAGCCTTCGGCGATGACCCGATGCATTAATTCTTCAGTATATATACCGGCTTCTTTGCAAGCCTGTTCGAAATAAGGATTAACATAAAGCAGTTCGGTGCCATCCATAACTTTTTTAGTGAATGCTAATGAAAAAATCGGTTCGATGCCGCTCGAACAGTCAGCAATCATTGAAATTGTACCGGTTGGCGCAATCGTGATGCAGGTTGAATTGCGATATTTGGGACCATCGGGGAAGTAAATGCTATCGTTCCAGGCAGGAAAAGTACCACGACTCTCGCCTAATTTGGTAGAGGCTTCCTTGGTTCGGTTGTAGATAAATTTCATTAATTCGTCGGCTAACTGGAGGGCTTCATCCGAATCGTAAGGTATTTTCAAGCTGAAAAGAACGTCGGCAAATCCCATAACTCCCAGACCGATCTTGCGCGTCTTTTTTACCATTGTTTCGATTTTCTTGAGAGGGAATTTATTGATGTCAATTACATCGTCCAGAAATTGAACGGCTAAATCAATAGTCTCGCCAAGGCGCTTATAGTCAATTTTATTCTCGGAAATAAAATTGGCTAAGTTGATCGAACCGAGATTGCAGGATTCGTTAGGTAGGAGCGGTTGCTCGCCGCAAGGATTGGTCGCTTCAATATCGCCTAATTTCGGAGTGGGGTTCATCTGATTAATACGGTCAATAAAAATTATACCGGGATCGCCGTTGTACCAGGCATTCTGGGCAATCAGTTTGAAAACTTCAGCCGCATTAAGAGTGCCGACGATGGTATTGTCAACCGGATTGACCAGTTCATACTGTTCGCGTCGCCGGACTTTTTCCATAAAGGCATCGGTTACGGCGACCGAAATATTAAAATTCGTTAGCTCATTGCTATTTTTCTTACAATTGATGAATTCGAGGATATCGGGATGATCAACGCGCAGAATTCCCATATTAGCGCCCCGCCGGGTGCCACCTTGTTTGACGGCTTCCGTTGCGGCGTTGTAAACTTTCATAAAGGATACTGGTCCGCTGGCAACCCCACTGGTAGTTTTTACAATGCTTTTTTTGGGGCGAATCCGGCTGAAAGAAAAGCCGGTTCCACCGCCACTTTTATGAATTAGTGCGGTATCTTTTAAAGTCTGAAATATAGATTCCATCGAATCGTCAATCGGTAGGACAAAGCAAGCCGAAAGCTGCCCAAGTTCACGGCCAGCATTCATCAAGGTTGGTGAATTGGGGAGGAAGTCTTTACGAATCATCATCTGGTAAAATTTTTCGGTTGTGCGGGGAATGCTGGAGCGCGGAGAATAGTTAGCCTCGGCTTCGGCTACTGCTTCAGCCACTCTCCGGAATAATTCCTCGACCGTTTCGACGGCATTGCCATTTTTATCGTGCTGAAGGTAGCGCTTAGTTAATACCTCCATTGCATTTTTGGAAAATAAAGGTTTCTTCTCGGGTGTAACTTGAATATTTTCAGGATTAATTGACAGAGAATTTTCTGGAATATTCTTTTCGGGTGATTCGTTTTTAGGATTTTTAAAATCTATAGTGATCGACTCAGACATTCGCGAAAATCTCCTTTTTTGAGTTAAATAATTGTCTCCATTTTAATTTTCAAATGTTAAACTAATGAAAGTTAGTAAGATCATATCAAGTTGTCAAGGAAAAATACAAGATTTTGTATCTACCGACGAGAAAAATACCAATTGTTGGGTAATAAGCGTTAGTGAATATATGCTAATTACTTTGATAAAAACTTTAAAATAGACTGGGTAATGTTTATCCAATCAAGTAATTAAAAACATTTTTAAAATTATTTAGTGCTATTAAATTATCAACGCTTTTTTGCATTGCGGGTGTAGTTCAATGGTAGAACTCCAGCTTCCCAAGCTGGCCACGGGAGTTCGATTCTCCTCACCCGCTCTAACTTTCATCTTTTTATTAAAAGGTAAGATAAACTGGTTTCCGGTCAAATTCGGTATTCCTTATTAATTTTGTTTTTCCGGTCGGGATTAGCGAATTTTGGACAGTTTTTATTAATGCGAAGCAATTTTTAATTAATTATAAAATATGGTGCTGGAATCGTGGTTGAAATTGTCGGAGTAAAGCCCAACAGCCTGGCTGAAGTGAACGGTATCCGTCGGGGCGACCAGATTGTCAGCATCAATCGCCAGCCGATCAATGATTTCCTCGATTTGTATTTTCATCAATCTGATGAAAATTGTAAAGTTGTTGTCCTTCGGGATGGTCGTAAGAAAACATTCCAGATCGCTAAAAATGCCGATGAACCACTGGGGATTGAATTATCTCCGCCGCGCCTGAAAGCCTGTGGAAATAACTGCATTTTCTGCTTTATCAAGCAAAATCCGCCCGGAATGCGACCGACAATTTATTTCTGCGATGAGGATTACCGCTATTCGTTTCTACTCGGGAATTATATCACCCTAACCAATTTAAGTGAAGCCGATCTTAATCGAATTGTCTTGCAACGCCTTTCGCCCCTGTACGTTTCGATTCATGCGACCGATGAAAATGTGCGACGCCATATTTTTCAATTGAAAAAGCCGGATAATTTGATGCAAAAGCTCACTTTTCTAACCCAAAACCGGATTGATCTGCATACTCAAATAGTTCTAGTTTCGGGTGTCAATGACGGTGTGGTACTCGAAAAAACGCTGGCGGATTTATATATTTTCCGGGATTCGATATTATCGGTGGCAATCGTGCCGGTCGGTCTGACTGCGCATCGCCAACACCTTCCCGTTATTCCAGCGGTGGATTCGCATCTGGCATCTCAATTGCTTGAAAATATTCGAACTTGGAATCGCCGGTACGTAAATCGCGATGGCGAGCATTGGGTTTTTCTCTCCGATGAATTTTATTTGTTAGTCGGTCAAGATTTACCGGGATGCAAATTTTATGGGAGTTTTTACCAAATTGAAAATGGGGTCGGAACGACGCGGGCATTTCTTGACGATTTCAAACGGCAAAGTCGTAAATTACCACACGCTGTTAGTAAGAGGAAAAGAGTGCTTTTCGTTACAGGTATGCTGGCGGCGCCGGTTTTAAGTAGATATGTCACGGCGCGATTGAATCAGATCAATAACTTCTCGGTGGATATTTTACCAGTAATTAATAATTTCTTTGGGCCATCGGTAACGGTGGCAGGATTATTGACCGGTCAAGATATTCTTGCTCAGGCAATCAATGTTGACGAGTATGACTTAATTGTGTTACCACCGCGGATTATTAATGAAGATGGAGTTTTACTCGATGATTTTTACCCTCACCAGATTGCTGAGGCTTTGCACAGACCGGTACAGGTTTGGGATGGCGATTTCGGTAAATTAGTGGACGAAGATAATGGCTGAACCGATTGTAGCAATTGTTGGACGACCGAATGTCGGCAAATCAACTTTATTCAATCGCCTAACCCAGAAGCGTAAATCTATCGTGCATTCGGAAGCCGGTATTACGCGGGATCGAGTTTACGAAACTGTAAATTGGGCGGGACGACAATTTTTGCTGATTGACACCGGCGGCTTTATCCCAGAAAGCACCAATCAAATAACGAAAGCAATTCGTGAACAGGTTAGATTAGCCATTGAAGAAGCCAATCTGGTTATTTTTGTAGTAGATGCCAGTGAACCGATGACAGCCCTCGATCGTGAAATTGCCGAGATGATTCGACGCTCCCAGCGGGATTGTCTAATCGTTGCCAATAAATGTGATAATGAGCGACTAGAAGTTAATAGTCTGGAATTTACCGAATTAGGCTTGGGCGATGTTTTTCCGATTTCGGCTTTGAATGGACGCCATATCGGCGATTTACTGGATGCCATTCTGCAGAGAATTCCACGAAAAATCGCCGCTAATGATGATGAGAAAGACCATTTACAATTAGCAATTGTCGGTATGCCGAATGTCGGTAAATCTTCGATTTTGAATGTCTTAGCCGGTTCGGAAAAGGCTATCGTAACCGACGTTCCCGGCACGACCCGCGATGCGATTGATACAAAAATAAAATATTTTAATGAACCGGTTACTTTGATAGATACCGCCGGAATGCGCAAGCACCGCCAAATTAAAGATGAAGTGGAGTATTATAGTCTTCTGCGTGCTTATCGGGCAATCGAGCGCTGTAATGTGGCGCTGGTAGTTGTTGACGCAGTTAAAGGATTTACCCGTCAGGATGCGGCCATCGTCCGCCAGGTCATTGACTTGAGAAAAGGCTTGGTAATTGCGATTAATAAGTGGGATTTGGTTCAGCGCGAAACTAATACCCAGGTTAATTTCAAACGTAATTTGATCGAACAATTTCGGGAACTGGAACATTATCCGATAATTTTTATTTCGGCTAAAACTCACCAGCGCGTGCATAAAATTTTAGAAACTGCTCGGATGGTCTATGAGAATCGCAAAATGCGCATTGGAACAAGTGAATTGAACCAATTCCTGCAGGACGTTATTGACCGCACACCGCCTCCGGCAAATCTGGGCAAATTTATCAAGATAAAATACATCACCCAGGTCAAAACCGAGCCGCCGGTTTTTGTTTTTTTCTGTAATGAGCCGCGCTTAATCAAAGAAGAATACCGACGCTTTTTAGAAAATCAACTGCGCCGCCGGTTTGGCTTTTACGGAGTGCCACTGATAATTTCATTCCGGAATAAATGAAAATAGTCCGTCAATTAACTTTTACAATCGTATGTCTGATTGTAGTCGAACAAGCCCTGGCAATTGATCAAATTGAAATAATTGCCACTGATGAAAGCTACTGGCAAGCGCTTAACGCCGTCAAAAATGATCTGAGACCTCCGCGCGAATTGCTCAAACAGCCGGTGGTCGGGTATAAATATTCGAGGCCGTCTTTGCCTTTAAGTTATCGGTCAGCAGGAAGCCATTTCTTGATTCATTACACATTGGAAGGCTACGATGCCGTTGATTCGACGACTACAAATGCTGACGGGGTGCCTGATTTTGTTTATGAAACTGCCCAAGCCGCTGAGCGGTCTTATAGTTTGCTAATTGATACACTTGGTTTTCAATCACCGCCGGTTGATGATATATTTAGTCCAGAAACCGATATCTACATTATTAATCTGGGTGGGGCTGCCTATGCTTATACCTACGATGAAAATCCGGTACAGGCAACTGATCGCCCCTATGACTATACCGCCTATACGGTAATTGATAATGACTTTGTTGAATATCTGACAACGGGCTTAAATGGTCTGCGAGTCACAGTTGCCCATGAATTTTTTCACGTTGTACAACTCGGTTACAATTGGTGGGAAGGTAACGGCTTGGCAAATTCGGGTGATAAGCGGACAAGCGCCGATGATTATTTCCTGGAATGGTGCTCGACCTGGTTCGAAGAACGGGCTTATCCGGAAGTGAACGATTATCTCTTTTACGTCGGCGCTTTTTTCAATTATCCACTTAAATCGCTTTGGAATTATGATTATGCCTATGCGCTGGGAGCATTTCTTAGATTTATTTTAGATCGTTATGGCGAGAATCTCTTGGTCAAAGTCTGGGAGGAGATCAAGACTAATTATGCTTTCGAATCACTTCAGGCGGTTCTGGCGGATGATTATAATGCCGATTTAGCCGATTTGTGGAATGAGTTTTATCTCCGATGCTATTTTACCGGAGAACGCTATGATCCCGATTGGGCGCTTTCCAGCGATGCTATGCAATTTCCATTGTTACAAATTCCGGATATTAACAAAGTTGTCTTTACAGAAAGTGCGGTTTTTAATCAATCAATAGAACCCTTTGCGTGTGTGCCATATCAAGTAGTGTTCGACCAGAATTGGTTATGCGGAATAAATGTCAATTCATCAACGCCGGAGAATTTTCTCGGACGTTACTTGTTCATTAAAAATCGGGTCAGAAAAATAGCCGAGACATTGTCACTTAATCAAAATTTATTGGTCGGTAATGCCGCCAATAATGATTCTCTACTTATTTTTATGACTAATAGCAGTAAAACTACAACTCCTAATCTGACTGTGACAATTTCCAAGGTGGGTGATGAATTTCGAATAGCGTCAACTATTAAAAACGTCTATCCAAATCCGTATTCTCCGGGAAAATCGGGAGATTTGATAGTGGATCTACAGGTGGGTCAGATTGTTAATTCAATCAAGACGAACTGGTTTGACCTTACGGGACGAAATGTATTTCAGAAGAATTTTGATAATGGACTGATCGAGATTGGTAATTATTCATTATCATTCTCGAGTGATGAATTAAGACAGGCGCAACTTGCATCCGGTGTCTATATTATGCAAATTGCGATCGGAAGCAAGAATCTAACGCGCAAAATTTTGCTACTGAAGTAAATTTAAAATTTATGGCTGAAATGTTACTGCAAGGGCTAAAAACAATTGCTGATTCGGCTGAAATTATGGTAACAGTCAAAGATTCAAAGTTTGTCGGGTATTGTTTTCCGGTTGCCGATAAGTCCGAAGCAGTCCAAAAAATAGCGGAAATTAGCCAGAAGCACCGAAAAGCTACTCACATTTGCTGGGCGTATCGAATTTATGAAAATAATCAATTGCTATATTATGCTCACGATGCGGGCGAGCCACGCGGTTCAGCCGGAGCGCCAATCTTAAAAGCGCTAACCAGCCGGCAGTTGGTCAAAGCGCTTGTCGTAGTCGTGCGATATTTCGGTGGGACGAAGTTGGGAATAGGAGGCTTGATTAGGGCATACGGCGCTACGGCCGGGAAGACGCTCGATCTTGTCGAACACAAACCTTTTATCCAGCGCCAAACCCTAAGAATCGAATGCCCGCTAGCGAAATACTCACAGCTGACACATTTTCTCGGGCGTTTTTCGGAATCAAGCAAGCCGGAATTTACCGAAAATAGTGTCATAGTTACGGTGCAAATTGAAGTGAAGAAAGCGGATGAGTTCCGAACGGAATTGAACTCGATTCCTGGTTTAATTATCACTACATAAAAATATCCTGCAACAGCGCTGGCGGATTAAGGGAACCGTGAAAATCACGGTGGGTACCTCCCGAACGGATCAAGTTTCTTCAACGAGGAAGCGTACTTTAGCCGTTCGGAGTCCGGCTCCCAAGTTTATGGTGTTGGTTCCAAAAACACTCGCCACACTATTGCAGGATAATTTTTCAATAAGCGTTTCATACATAAACAATATAGCATTAATTAAGATATTCGTCAATAGGTTCGGCGAAAAATTTCATTATATTGTGGGAATGATTTTTTACTAAACCGAGAGTTAGTGGCCTTAATATTCAGGATTCTTTATCTTTCGATTTATTCCAGATTTTATCCAGCTCTTCCAGCGAAGTATCTTTGAAATTTTTACCGGTGGCGGCTAATTCATTTTCGATAGCCTGAAAACGCCGGATAAATTTAGTGACTGTTTGTCGCAGGGCTTCTTCCGGATCAATATCGAGGAAGCGGGAAAGATTTACCATTGTAAAAAGTAAATCGCCGAATTCTGCTATGATTTCATCTTTCTTACGAGTAGCAATGGCTTCTTGCAATTCACGCGTTTCCTCGGTGATTTTAGCCCAGATTGGTTCGATGGTAGACCAGTCGAAACCCACTTGAGCCGCCCTTTCCTGGACGCGGCGGGCTTGTAGTAAAGCAGGCAGGGATTTGGGTAAACCATCCATAAGGGATTGGCGCCCCTCTTTCAGCTTAATTTCTTCCCAATTTTTCTTGATTTCGTTGACATTTTCAACTTTAGTTTCGCCGAAAACGTGCGGATGACGTCGAATTAACTTGGCGTTGATTTGTTGCAAAGCGTCGGCAATGGTGAATTCACCGGCTTCGGCGGCGATCTGAGCCTGAAAAATTATATGGAGCAGTACATCGCCGAGTTCTTCTTTTATTTTCGAGGGGTTATTTTCAGAAATGGAGTCAATGAGCTCGTGGGCTTCTTCGAGCAAATAAGGCGTAAGAGAATCACGAGTCTGAGCTTTGTCCCATTCACAACCATTGGGACCGCGCAAGGTTTTCACGATCTCGATTAGTTCGTCAAAATAGCGGGAAAGTTCATCATTCATAATTAGGCTGGATACGGCGCTTACGGTAAAGGCGAGGGAATTTAATTTGCTGGATATAAAAATTCTGAAGAGCTTGCATTTGTTTTTTGTCGTTTAGGTTGTCATCATTGTAACCGAGTAAATGTAAAACGCTGTGAATAATTACCAAGGCGAGCTCTTTTTCAAAGGAGACCTTAAAGGTATGGGCGTTGTCCTCAATACGATCGAGACTGAGATAAATTTCGCCTTCTACCGGTTGGTCTATCTCATTGTAATTGATGCTGATTGTATCGGTCAGTTGATCGATCCCGAATAATTTGACTTTCATTTCATTAAGAGTTTTATCATCGCTAGCTATGAAGGTGATGCTCTGAACGGCTTGTTGCTCCATATTGACAATGTAAGAGACAACCTGTTCGATTGCCGGTTTTAAAAGGGTGTAATGAGGGTGGTTGTTAAAGATTTTGACTACCATCATTTTTTCCCTTTTTGTTACTTGGGACGGAAGAATTGGAGAATTTTTCCTGTCCGGGATATTCCACGCGTAGGTGATGAATGCCCCGTAAAATTGGCAGTATTCCGGTACCTTCCTTGAGATCACCTTTGATTTTCTTTAGATCGGCTAAAGTCAGCGGGCATTCATCGAGTTGACCTTCTTTGAGTCGGCTTTCAATCACCGAATCCACGACTTTTTCGATAGCCGACATAGTTGGCTTGTTGAGGGAGCGACATACCGCTTCGATTGTTTCACAAATCATAACGATGCCGGTTTCTTTAGTATGTGGTTTTGGGCCGGGATAGCGAAAATCGGCATCATTGATTTCGTCGGGCTTGGCGGATTTTTTGAGGGCTTTATCGTAAAAATATTCAACGCGAGTAGTACCATGGTGAGTAGAAATGAAGTCCTGAATAACCTGGGGTAACTTATATTCGTTTGCCAGCCGCAGACCCTCCTTGACATGGTTAAGGATGATAATCGCGCTGAGATTGGGTGCCAGTTTATCGTGCCGGTTATAATCAAAAGCCTGGTTTTCGATAAAATATTCGGGTTTAGTCAACTTGCCAATGTCATGGTAGTAGGAACCGACGCGAGCCAATAGGGCATTTGCTCCAATAGCATCAGCGGCGGCTTCAGCCAGATTGCCGACCGTTACACTATGAGTAAAAGTTCCAGTTGCCTCGTGCGAAAGTAATTTTAGGAGCGGTTGATTAAAATCCGCCAGTTCAAGTAGTGATAAATCAGTGGTTATTCCAAAAAGGTTTTCCAATAGTCCGATAATTCCATACGCTAGGAACGGTGCGAAAACGCCATTAATCGTGGCGTAGAAAATATTATTTAGGATAGATTTCGGGGGCGAGTATTTCAACATTTCGGTGGCGAAAATAGCCAGGCAATACCCGAGTACGATATAGATGATAGATTTGAATATTTGGCTACGCTTCCGCAATTGCCGGACCGCATAAATCGCAAAAGTGCTCACGAAAACCGACACGATTATAAAGTTGAAATTGCCACCGATTTGGGCACCGATTATCAAGCAGATAGTAGCAGTGCCGACGAAAGCTACCCGACTGTCAAAGAGAATTGTCAATGACATAGCCGCCAGAGTAATGGGAATCGTATATTCAGAAATTTTAAAATGATTGACCAGTATAGCCGCAAAAACCGCCTGCAATACGAAAATAATCCCAATTAAAAACACTTTTTTAGGACTGGTGATAATATCGGTGCGATAAGCAAATAAGAAGGTTATAAAAAAGGTAAAAATAATCGCAACCACCGCGACCTGGCAGATGAATATTGCCGGATCGCCGATTACCGGTAAAGCTCGCCGCCAACTGCGTTGCACATTGGCTAAGCGCGCTTGTTCTTTAGCCATTGATTCAATTTTCTGATAGATTTCCGGCGTAATGCGCGTGTTAGCGTCAACGATTTTTTCGTTTTTAAGAACAACTCCCTTGCTGATGGGGACTTTCGCAATGGCTTCCGCTTGCCGTTTCTCGGTAATTTGTTTCTGGTAAATGAGGTTAGGTTTCAGGAAAGCGACCACGATGTCGTAAGCGGCATTAACCACTTCTGGGGTGTAGTCATTTAGGCGGGCTTGCAAAGCCAGTTTGGCTTTTGTCCAGGCTTCGGATAATTCTAAAACCTCGTTTGGATTTTCTAAGACCTCTTCGCCGCCCTGAAGGATGGCAATTTTTTCTGAAATTATCTGGGATTTGGGAATATCGAGAATCTGTAAAACATAAAGCTCGCTAAGCACCGATTTTACCTGATTCTGGACATGAGCCGAGAGCTGGTTGACGTTCTTGGGATCGTATTGATATACCAGAGACTTCAGAACTGGTGAATTTTTGTTAAGTTTATAATCGTTGAGAAATTTTTTCTGTAAAGCAAAAAAAGTAATTGAATCGGCCGTCAAAATTGCCAGCGATTCTTCGCTTCGATTAATACTAATATTTCGCAGAGATTCATCATACTTGATTCGGGCTAATCGTAAGCGGTCAATTTCCGTAAAAAATTTCTGGAGGTTCATTAGTTCGGTTTTTTCGACGTCTTTATCCTGGATAAAAACAAACGGAACTTTTTTGATGGCTTCTAAACGATCGGCTTCTAATTCCTGTTCTGTTTTCAAGATTGGGAAGTCGAACGGCGCAATTATTGATGAGCGTGCGATGTCATTTATTTTATACTTAGTGATGTTGTAATGAGTTTTGGGAAAGAGTAAAGCTAAGGCTACGACGATTACTCCGCAGATTAAAAATACACCGGTGCGCTGGCGCCTGGATTGGAAAATGCCATGCTCTTTGCCGGCTATTTTAGATGAATTAGAATTCGCCACGGTTTATGCTCATAATTTAAAATATTTACTACCAGCGTAGAGCGGCGGAAGCCCAGGTAAATCCAGAACCGAATGCGGCCAGGATTAGATAATCGCCTATTTTATATCTGCCTTCTTGAAGTGCGTCGTACATTGCCAGAGGAATCGAAGCCGCAGTTGTATTGCCGTATTTATGGATATTACTATAGACTTGGCTCATTGGAATTTCCAGGCGCTGGGCAACGGCTTCGGTAATACGCAAATTAGCCTGATGAGGAATAATTAAGGTGATATCACTTTTATTCAGATTGTTGGCTTCGAGGGCGATGTTGATTACTTCAGGAAATTTAGTAATGGCATGTTTAAAAACTTGTCGGCCGTTCATTTTAGGATAGTGTTTCCCTTCGTCTAGCATCTCTTTGGAAAGACGCGGTCTTTTTGAACCGTCGGGAGCTTCTACCCAGAGTTCATTCGCATAGCGGCCATCGCCGAATAAATGAGTAGAGAGAATTGCGCTTTCATCGGTGGAACGCGTAATAACAGCCGCGCCGGCTCCGTCACCAAAGAGGACGGCGATATCACGCCCGGCAGTGGTCAGATTTAGCCCGACGGACTGGACTTCAACTCCGACGAGGAGGATATTTTTATATTGTCCGGTTTTGATAAAAGCGTCGGCAATCGAAAGTCCATATATAAAACCACTGCACTGCACCCGAATGTCGAGTGTAGGCACGTTGGGTAATTCAAGTAAAGCCTGTAAATAACTGCTGGTACCCGGAGTCAGATGTTCCGGAGTAGTTGTCGCAACGATAATTAAATCAATGTCATTTTTAGTTAATCCGGCATTGGTAATCGCTTCCAGTACCGCCGGTAGAGCCAGCTGGCTGGCGCCGCAGGGTGGGGTTACAAAACGTCGTTCGCGAATACCGGTTCGTTCGACGATCCATTCGTCACTGGTATCCATCAGTTTTTCAAGGTCAGCATTGGTTACAATATTTTCGGGAACATTTTTCCCGAGGCTGGCAATTTTACTTTTGTACATTGATACAACTTCTCCTGTCATTTTTTAATGCTAGTCAGAATATACGATATCTTTGATATTAAGTTGAATTTCTTTATAGCCATTCCATTCATTTTCATCAATTACAAAGGCGATATCAAGGGGGCGATTGCTGATTAACATTTCGTAATAGCAACCCATTTTCCAGCCGATAGCACTTAAAACCGAACGATTTTGAGCCGCTTTGAATTTTAAGTGATTCTCACTAATTATGCGCGGCATTCCGGAGACGGTTACGTTACGGGTGCAGAATACCGGTCGCATATTTCCGGGCCCGAAAGGAGCCATTTTATGGAGAAAGGAGAGTGTTTGGGGATTAATGTCAGTAAAGTCAATTTCGCTTTCAATTTGCAATCCGGAATTAAGCATCTGTTCGTCAATCTGTTCTGCGGCGATTTTTTTCAAGCGTCTGGTGAATTCCGGTAGTGATTCGATCAAAATGGTCAGCCCGGCCGCCATTTTATGTCCGCCGTAATTTTCCAGCAAGTCAGCGCAGGAGTTGAAGGCGCTATATAGATCAAAGCCGGGAATACTGCGGGCGGAGCCCTTGCCGATTCCATTCTGGAACGAGATCATGACAACCGGTCGGTTGTATAATTCCTTTAATTTTGAGGCGACGATACCGATGACACCATGATGCCAATTTGTGTTGCTCAGAATCAGAATCTTGTCGGCATCTAAATCATGAGTGGCGTTAAGTTGTAAAATAGCGCTGTCGATCGTCTCACGTTCGATAGCTTGGCGATTGCGGTTTTCCTGTTCAAGGAGGTTGGCTAGCTCAAATGCTTCTTTACGGTCGAAAGATGTCAGCAAGTGTACTGCTCGAGAAGCTTCCCCGAGTCGTCCGGCGGCATTAAGTCTGGGGGCAAGACCGAAGACTATATTGACAACGTTCATTGTTTTGCTATCGAAGCCGGAGGTTTTGAGAAGAGCTTGTAAGCCAACTTTTTGGGAACTGTTGAGATATTCCAAACCTTTGGCGACTAAAACACGGTTTTCGCTGAGGATTGGAACGATGTCGGCGGCAGTTCCGATTGCCACTAAATCAAGATGACGATAAAGGTTGGTGACTGGTAGATTATTTGCAATATGAAATCCCTGTAAGAATTTGAAAGCGACGCCAACTCCGGATAATTCTTTAAATGGATAATGGTCATCTTCGCGCTTTGGATCGAGAATAGCCAAGGCGGCTGGAAGCTTTTCAGCTGGTTCGTGATGATCGGTAACGATCACATCAATCTGGTTAGAATTAGCATAATCAATTGTATCGAAGGCGTTGATTCCGCAATCACAGGTGATAATCAAAGTTGCTCCGATTTGTCTGGCATATTCGATGCCGAGTTGGGAGAGACCATATCCTTCCCGTTCTCTGTCGGGTATATAAAATGCGGTGTCAAGCCCTATTTCGTGGAAAACCAGGTAAAGAAGTGAAGTAGCTGTGGTGCCATCCACGTCGTAATCGCCGAAAATCAAGACTTTTTCGCGTCGTAGAATGGCTTGACCGAGTCGTTCAACGGCTTTGGTCATATCCGCCATTAAAAAGGGATCATGGGTATCTTGAGTAGAAGGACTAAAAAATTTCTCAATTGAATCCTTATCAAACAGACCGCGATTAAGTAAAATCCGCACAATAGCCGGTGGTATCTGGAGCTCACCTGCCAGTTGGTGGACAGCGTTGGGATTCGGATTGCTGATAAGCCATTTTTGTTTCATGATATAAAATTTCTGAAGTTGGTCTATAAGCCGAATTCTGTATCCCGACGAATCGAGACGACAGCCATTTATCTATCCACGACTTTTCAGTCGGGATTAAGCGAGCTACCCGGGAATCAAACGGAACGGGCTATTCCTTTTCCCTGCTTGCTCTTGCTCCGAGTGGGGTTTGCCTGGCTCCCGCCTTTGCAGACGGGACGGTGCGCTCTTACTTTAATCCCGACCTCAGTCGGGCCGCACCTTTTCACCCTTATCCCGCCGGGGCGGGACGGTATATTTTCTGTGGCACTTTCCTGCATTCCGACCATTCGGAATGATCCCGGATTACGGGACACCCTGCCCTGCGGAGTTCGGACTTTCCTCCCCGATAAAATCGGAGCGGCTGTCTGACCAACTTCAGAAAAGCTCCTCTTCATAATTGGAACGAATTTCACTGCTTTGCACATCCCAGTATAAAATGCGGCCGCAGAACTCACAGCGATTAATTCGGTCACCACTTCGTATTTCAAGGATCTTCTGTGGCGGCACTATTTTCGAACATCCGCCACAGGAAACCTGCATTGGAATATATTCAACATTTCCCTTTTTATCTACTTTTTCTTCAAAAATCTGTAGAATTGGGACAATCGCAATTCCGTTTTTGGCTTTAGCAATACGTTCGTATTCTCGCATATAGCGGATTGGGATTAAATCTACAATCCTCTTTCTTTGTTCCAGTAAAGCCGCCTGAGCATCTTTTGTAGTAATATCTGTTTTATACAATAGGGACTGTTTTTGATCCAATTCCTTGGTTTTTTCCTCAAGGGTTAGTTCTTTACTTTTAATCGAAATCTTGAGGCGTTCGATTTCATCGGAAAGTTTCAAGATGTTGTATTCGGCATTGTCAATCTCTTGCTTGAGGTTGTCAATTTCGGAAGTCAGGGCATCATATTCTTTATTAGAAGTGACTAAGTAAAGTTGATCTTGATATCTATTCAAAAGAATGCGATCATCGGCAATTTTACTTTCTAATTCTTTTATCTCCCGCGTAATTTCTTGTTCGCGCTTACGTTCGTTTTCCAGCTCTTTGGATAAGGTATCTATTTGGGCTTGGAGATTCTCGACAATTTGCGGCAAATCGCCTCTAAGATTATTGATTTCGAGCAATTTGATATCGATTTTTTGAACTTCAACCAATCTTTCGAGTTCTTTAAACATTTAACCTCCAGTTGTTTTTATAAAAAAAATGCACCGCTTGCGGTGCATTTTATATGGTGTAATGTATTGTATCGGACAATTAATTCTTTCAAAACCCAACCTATTACGTGGGCGATATCCGACTTGAACGGATGGCCTCCCCGATGTGAACGGGACGCTCTGACCAACTGAGCTAATCGCCCAGTTAAATTAACCGGACATTTTAAAAAAGCAACAAAATTTAGCTAATCTGACTGATTAATACAACAGATTTGCACCAATATTTTTTCAGTTTATTGAATTATTATGTCGGTCAGTTTAGGTAGTAAACCTATCAACTAAAAAGGGCAAAAAGAGTAACCAGGACAACAATCCAATAAAAAAGGGCTGTATGTTGAAAAGATAAATGGGTTCCATTATTGAACCATTTCTCATTCCAATTATGAACCAGATTAATGTTGCGAAAAACGATCCCAGCATGCCAGTGAACATAACGGATGACTTGTAATTATACTTCGTAAAATTACAAATAACAGGGATTAACAGAGCTGGGATAAATAATGTCCCAAAAGTGTACCAGATTTTTACTACCGAAGGAAGGAAAAGAATAACCAATATAGATAAGCCAATGATAACAAAGAATCCGATTTGGGTGTTGCGGTTAATATTGCTATTGGGTTTCAGACGCCACAAAAGGTCCCGTCCAAAAGTCATAGCTGAGAGCAGGGCAACAGAATCCAAAGTGGACATAATCGTTGCCAACAAACCAATAAAAAATATACCTCGCCAAAAATCTCCCAGTGCCATTTCGCCTAATTTGGGGAAAGCCATTAAGGGATTTGTATCAGGAATGAGAGCCCGCGCATATAAACCGCAGGTTGTCGTGAGCATATCAAAAAGCAACCAGAAAATCACTGAAATCAATACTCCGCGGCGCGCTATCTGCGGCGTGCGAGCGGCATAACACTTCTGATAAAAACCCGGGTCAACAAAAGTCCAAAAGGCGATAAAAAACCAAACCAGAATATACTGCCAGTTTTCACCGCCAGTGAACCGGAGGTGATTTTGCGGCAGATTTGCCTGCAGGAAATTCAACCCGCCATAGTTAGTTATGAGTTTTACTGCCAACACTCCAAATCCTAAAAACATTAGCCCAAATTGAAAGAAATCCGTCAAAACATCAGATTTCATTCCGCCCATAAAAACATAGAATAAGGAAAAAATAACTCCAATCAGAAAAGCCAACCAAAAAGAAATTCCGAAAATAGCGCTAAGTAAAAGCGTACTCATCAATAAATGCGAAGCGGGATTAGTCAACAAAAAAACAAACACACTACCCAGAAATCCAGCCGGTTTGCCATAACGCTGGTAAAGCTGATCGGGAATCGTGTAAAGACCACTACGTTGAATCCGAGGCGCTAGAAAAATTCCAAAAAGAATAGCAAAGAAGTAATACGGCAATCCCTGAGTCACCCAATTCAATAATCCGTAACGGTAAGTGAATTCACCGACCCCCAGGATGCCGCCATACCAGGTTGATACCAGAGTGGCGACGAAAGCCGGTAATGAAAGCCTGCGCCCGGCTAATAAATAGTCGTCAACATTTCCTCGATAATTCCGGGAGTATTTTAATCCAATTAGAAATATGCCGACCAGATAAATAGCTATAATTAACAGATCAATCGGAGCCAATCTAAGAGACGTCAATTTAGCTCCTGAATCGCGACAACTAATAAATAACCACTGGAAAATTGAATTTGAACCATTTCATCAATGGCGGTATTACTTAGACCGTGCGAACCACCTGTTAAATTTTCGTCCTTGGTTGGATATTGAAGGCCCCGAGTAGTTAGATGATAAACTCTTGGAAAACCGAATAGAGAAATGGTCTGGCCGGGAATGGCATTAATGAGCCAGGTGCCTTTTTTCAATAAATAAATTTGCGCTGTCTCGGTATATAACAGAAACTGCGCTCGCCGGGCATACTTTCTCATTATCTGTAAAGTTGCGATAGTTTGATCATCGCGCCTTCCGGTAAATCCAACTAATACGAATTGCCGCCAGCCATGTCGCAAAAGCCAGCGCAGGCATTTTTCCAAATCATTGTTATTCTGATTTGGTTGGTGAATGATCTTTACCTCGCTGGATTGAAAATGATTTATGGTATCCGTGGTAACAGAATCCATATCGCCAATTATCAAATCGGGCATTAAATTCAATTGGCGTGCTTTTTCCGCTCCGCCGTCGGCGCAAACCAATAGCACTTTATATTCCACTTGAAATTGTTTGATATCAAACCAGTTTGGGTAATTTCCATTTCCCAGGACTAAAGCCGTCGGTGATAGAAAATTTATTGGTGTGTTGGGAGTCAATTTAATTCAGAAAATTATTTAGGGAAACGAGCGTATTTTTCAAGGTCATTGCTTTTAAGGGCGGTATGTAATTTATCAAGATCAATCTCGAAGTTAAAATTTTCTATAAATCGTCTAACTTCCTGCTGGTATTCGCGACCACGAAAGTATTTAATCAAATCTTTGGTGAAAGGTAGGATAAGGTCGCTCGTTTTCCAATCCATTGGTTTGCCGTCATTTTTATTAATAATGCAGTTAAAATGCGCCGCCCATGCTACCATCCAGAATGAATATTTAGCCAAAAGGTCTTTACTGATTGCATACATCAAAGCCTGATTATAGGGATTGATAAACACGAATTCTTTGCTGAACATAAACGCAGTATGAAAGTAATGCGGTTTATTGATAATACCCTCCAGGTTAAGGCGACGAGCCATAAGTATCAAAATTTCCATCAAGCGATCACCAATACCGAGGCCGGGATAATTCTGGCCGGGCAAGGGTGGTTTTTCGAGTGAAAAATTTTCGCGCGGGTTTTGAAGTAGAAGCCATTCTACATATAATATATTGGCAGTTCTACGGGGGAAAGATGGTAGTGGCTTATTTTCAAAATGAAGCGGACCTTGTTTCAACACTAATTCACAGATTTTATTTTCGTTTAGCGGCTTTCCGCTATAGGCATAAAGGCGGTGGACATACGGATCACTGGTGTCAAAGTCTATTGTAATATTCGTTAGTCCTTTTCGCTCGAGAATATCCAAAAGTCCGAAAGCCCGAATGGCATTTAGCAAACCCTGTCGGCTGAAAACGCCCATGAAAAATTGCGAATCCACAGCTAATCTACCATCACTAACAATATTATCGAGACTTAATTCACTGTTTCCTATTCCGGATTGAAGATCGGCATTTGTCAGCTTCCGGGCTATTTTTGAATATTCTTTACGAAAACGGGTCATAACTTTGCTAATCTAAAAAATTTTTACTAAGGAACAACCTTAATTTTTCCATCGGCACCGGACTCAATTTTGCCGATTTTAGCCGCATTTATTACACCTGCTTGATGTAATTGTGCCAGCATATCATTGGCAAATTCATCCGCAACAGCAATTAGCAAGCCACCGGAAGTCTGAGCATCGCACAAAATTATTTTATCGCTATCCGTTATCATTTTATCCCAGATGACCAACGGTGAAATAAACGATAAGTTCGCCTCGGTGCCGCCCGGAATAACATTACGTAAAACCATTTCCTTTGTAAATGGTAAAATCGGTACAAACGAGGCTGAAATCTGGGCTCGGACACGACTACCAGAGGTTATTTCATATAAATGTCCCAGAAGTCCAAATCCGGTAATGTCAGTGCAGGCGTGCACCGGAAATGACTTCATCACTTCTGCGGCGGTGGCGTTCAGTTCGGCCATATTGGCGATTATCAGGTTTTTCGTCGGTTCATCCAATAAACCGCGCTTGAGAGCCGTCGAAAGAATCCCGACGCCGATCGGTTTGGTCAGAATTAAAGCATCACCGGGTTGCGCGCCGATATTTCGGATAATTTTTTCAGGATGAATAATGCCAATTGCTACTAGACCGAATTTTGGTTCGTTATCTTCGACGGTATGACCGCCGAGAATCGGGATACCAGCCTGATCAGCGATAAACTGTGCGCCGCGCAAAATCTGAGTCAAAACTTCCACTGGCAGGCGTTTTTCAGGGAAGGCTACTACATTTAAGGCAAACAGTGGCTCAGCGCCCATCGCATAAATGTCACTCAACGAGTTAGCCGCTGAAATTCGCCCGAAATCGTACGGATCATCCACAATCGGAGTAAAAAAATCAACGGTTGCTACGATCGCTTGTTCGTCGTTAATTTTATAAATGGCGGCGTCGTCGGAAGCTGAGAAGTCAACTAACACGTTAAGTGCCATGCGTGGTCTGATTTCACGTAGAATTTTTTCGAGAGTTTGGGGACGAATTTTGCAGGCGCAACCGAGACCGTGCGTGAATTGCGTCAACCGGATTTCTCCGTCAAATGTGATTGGGACAGATATTTCCTCTGCGCCGATTAGACGATGGTAAGTTTGACTGATTGCCGATACAGCATCCGCGATTTCATCTTCGGTCGTAAAACGTCCCAGCGAGAAGCGGACACTTCCGAGAATCCGTTCATTCGGCAAGCCAAGCGCTTTTAAAACATGCGAAGGCGTAATGCTACTGGCATGGCAGGCGGCGCCAGCCGAAGCCGCAACTTGCGTCAATTCCGCCAGCATGGTATTGGCATCTATTCCCGGAAAATAAACATTGAAAGTATTGGTGAGTTTTTGCGTTGGATGACCGTTTAAGCCAAGTTCGGGAATTGCAGTTCGTAAATCGTTGAAGAATTTTTCACCAAGCGCTTTTTGTCGGGACACAATTTCAGCCGATTTCGCTCGGAATATTTCAGCCGCTTTACCCAAGCCGACGATTTCCAGCACATTTTCGGTGCCGGGTCGCAAACCACGTTCATGTCCGGCGCCATAAATCAATGGAGCGATTTGAGTGCCGGTTCGTATGAAAAGGGCACCGACACCTTTGGGAGCGTACATTTTATGTCCAGCGACTGAGAGTAAATCCACATCCAGCTCGCGCACATCAACGACTATTTTCCCGACCGCCTGAGCGGCATCGGTATGGACTAAAATTCCGTATTTATGGGCGAGAGCGGCGATTTCGCGAATCGGCTGAATCGTACCGATTTCGTTATTGGCAAGCATAATAGTAATTAGGAAAGTGTCGGGACGAATGGCGGCTTGAACGGCGGGCAATTCGACCAAGCCATCACTATTGACCGGCAAGTAAGTAACGGTATAATTTTTACTTTCCAGGTAGCGGCAGACTTCCAGGACTGCTGGGTGTTCAATAGTGCTGGTAATGATGTTGCCGCCGGGGTGCATTTCGGCTATTCCGCGAATAGCAAAGTTATTGGATTCACTGCCGCCGCTGGTGAAGACGATTTCTTCAGGCTGGCAATTCAACATTTCCGCGACCTGACGGCGAGCATTTTCGATTGCCTGTTTGCTTTCCTGTCCGTAGAAATGACTGCTGGATGGATTGCCGAAGACATTTTTCAGAAATGGTAACATAGCGTCCACCACTTCCGGTAGGAGAGGGGTGCTGGCGTTATAATCAAGATAAATTGGTTTCATCGGAGCAAAATTAATTATGGTTGATATAGAAATAAAGACTAAAACGGATTAAAATGGGAAAAATGATAGGCGAACCACAATAAAATCGTCGTACCGGGCTGTTTTGAATTAGAATTTATTAATCAGCAGACTGAAGTCGGCACTTTTTACTGAGTGGGTCAATGCCCCAACCGAGATAACGTCCACGCCGCTGGCGGCGTAATCACGAATTGTCTCGAGTGTTATATCGCCAGATGCCTCGAAGAAAATTGTTGGATAAACCCCATTATTTTTCGTTGCCTTAATCAGTTGTGCGATATTTTCCGGTGCAAAATGATCGAACATTATCACGCAGTAGGTTTCTGGGCTTAAGCGGTTATAAGCCTCGACAACTTGCCAGAATTCATCGTCGTTAATGACCTCGACTTCGACGAATCGCAAAAACGGGTCAGTGGCTACAATAGCGTCTAAGGCAGTCATAAGTGCTTGCGGATCGCCGGAATTTTTTAGAACCGTTAAGTGATTTTCTTTTAAGATGGCGGCGTCTGCCAGTCCGAGTCGGTGAGTTAATCCGCCGCCGTATTGCAGTGCGCTTTTATCTACGATTCCCCAAAGAGTCTTACGGGTGGCAGTTACAAAACAGGGCAGACCTTCGAGCGCCTTGCTATATTCGGCCGTAACGGTGGCGATTCCGGACAATCGTTGGAAAATGTTTAAGACGGTGCGCTCGACTGTCAGAATGCGATCAGCCCGGCCTTCGATAGTTATAATTGTTTCGCCGCCTTTGACCGGATCGCCATCTTTAAAATCTGAGGTGCTTTGTAGATTATGATGATCGAGAAAAGCCTGTATTTCCGCCATTCCGGCAATAATTGCCGGCGCTTTGGCATTGATAACGGCGGTTACCTGGCGCCGATAATATTTCGCTGGTTGTAAAGATGCGTCCTTACTGCTGATGTCAAAATCCAGCAGATTGTCGAAAAAAGTAAGTGCGAATTTGCGATAGTATTTATTATCGAGTCGCAATTCGGTCGAGATGTCGAAGCATTGCTTGACATCTTTAGTGCGTGAATCTGTGAAATTTTTGACGGAATTATTCATAGAATAAATCCCGAACGTTGACGATTTTAATATTTTCGGGTCGGATAGCGAGTGGGTAGTTTGCAATCTCGAGGTCTTCTTTAAGCACTTCCTCAGTCTTCGGAGTAATATATTTAATCGGGCTAGGTGTATTAGCGAGCAGGTCTTCGCGCAATTTTTCGGCTTCGTTGGTGACGATTGCGATTTGCAGATTATCATATTGCAGATATTTGCGGATGGCGCTATTGACGTCGTTAACGGTCAGATTGTCGAGTGCGATGCGGAAATTTTCCAGATGACTTCCCTTTATTCCATAGAATTTGTCATCAATTGCATAGCCGAGGCGCATCGTAGTCGTCGGGGCATAATGCAGAATATACTTGCGTAGGAAATTGCGGGTGAGATTGAATTGCTCTGGCGTTAGTCCGTTTTCAATGAAATTATGTAATTCACGCATAGTTGCTCTTAGGACGAAATGGCGGGTTTCGTTCGGTACTGGCCGAATCCAAATTTCGAATATTTGTTGATGGCGGGCGACGTTGACCGGTGGAAATTGGTAATAGCCGCTATTGGGAAAATGTTCAATATAGCTGTAATCGCCATAATTCAAGCCGCGGGTTTCGCGAATGACTTGGTAGAGGTGACTACTGGAATTGCGGTGCTCGCCGAACCAGGAATTGGCGACTGCCAGGGCATACCATTCTGGGTTTTCCCGTGTGATATTGATTGGAAAACCAAGACTAATAGCAGTAGCATTAGCGTCCTTTTCAACGATGGTAACTTTTAAGCCCTGAATGTCGTAGGGAATGGCTCGAGTCGCGATATTTTCCGCTCCGCGAGGAAGTTGCGCCAGGTCTTTCTGCAATTTGGTTAACGTTTCATTATCGTATCCGCCACCTACACCAATAATAACATTGTTACGGTTATACATTTTTTGATAGAAATCTTTGACGTCGTTGATCGTAATGGAATTAATGCTGTTGATTAATCCCTCGGTCGGATGTCCGTAGCCGGTTCCGGCGAAGATTTCATTATAAAGCACCGCTTTGCCGAGTTCTTCGTCATTAGCGTATTTCAAAACATTTTCAAGATAATTCAAGACGTTGCTTTTCAGACGATTCAGGTCATCTTCTTGGAAAGCCGGTTTGAGGATCGCTTCGGTAAAAAGCGGGTAATAAGCAGGGAGATTGTCTCGGTGAACGCGGCCGGAAATCACGGTCATCTCTGCCGAAACCGTAGCGTCGTAGGACGCCGCTAGTGGAAATAATTTCGCAATTATTTCTTCGTAGGAATTACTTTGGGTAGCGGCTTCACTTAACATATGAGCAGTCAGGAACGCCAATCCCTCTTTACCGGCGGGATCATCCTGGGAGCCGACTTTGAAATAAATGCGGTAAGAGACAGTCGGATCGTCGGCTACCGGTAGGAGCACACAACGAGAAGCGTCGATTTTAGAACCACAATTTGAAAGTAAAATGCTTGCCATAATTCCCCAACTTAATAGTAGAGTTAATTTGGTTTTCATTGCGCGACTCCTTTAAGAATGACTACTGTTCTTTTTTCGGGAACGCCATAATACTGAGCGGCTTGCTGAATATCGGTGACCGTGACATTCATTATTTGGTTAAATAGTTGATCAACGGTTTCAACTCCACCTGTAATGGCAACGTAATTAGCTAGATTGCCCGCCACGTTATCAGGAGTGTCCAGATTCATCAGAAAGCTGTATTTCAAATGTTTTTTGAGATCCTCGAGGCGAGACTCAGGGACGGCTTCAGTCTTGAATTGTTCCATTGTCATAAAAATTTGTTCGCGGACGTAATCAATATCGTCCGGCGATTTTACCATAGCGTAAATTTCGTTCAATTTAGGATCGCGGCTGACTGAAAAATCGGCTGTGATGAACTCGACTTTCTGTTCTTTTAAAACCAATCGCTTATAAAGGTCGCTATTTTCTCCGAAAGCTAATTGCTCAAGCAGAAGTCCGGCTACGTATAGACGATTGTCAGGATCATAGGCATCACTTTTATAAGCGACCATGACGATTGGCAGAGTTTTCCCGGGATAAATTACTTCCGCCTTGCGTTCGGCAGTTTGAGACGGTTCGGGTTCGATTTGGGGAGAGACATAGCCGGGTTGCCAATTGCCGTAATATTTACGAACAAGTTCGAGAGTCTTTTCGGTCTCGATCTGGCCGACGATGAGCAAAACGACATTTTCTGGTCGGTAGTAACGCTGGAAAAAAGTTTTACTGTATTTATACATCAACGGCATAGCTTTCACATCGGCTTCAAATCCAATGGTAGTGTGCTTATAGGTGTGTCTGTCGAAAGCGACATCGTAAAGCTTTTCGTACAAGACGAACCATGGACCGACTCGCCCTTTGAGAAATTCACCGTAAACGGCTCCGGTTTCGGTCTTAAATTCTTCCTCCTTATAAGCTAAATTGATGAAGCGATCGCTTTCCATTTCGATGATTTTTTCCAGGTCTTCCGCGGCAAAGTTCAGATGATAACAGGTGTAATCGTCAGTGGTATAAGCATTAGCGTCGGCACCTAATTCAGTTATTGTTTTATCATAAAGCGAGCCGGGATATTTCTCAGTGCCGCGGAACATCAGATGTTCAAACAAATGGGCGAATCCGGAATGTCCCGGTTCCCATTCGTCCCGACTGCCGGTGCGGGTGACGGAATAATAAGCCACGATCCCGTTGCTTTCCATTGGAATAGTAATGACTTTCAAGCCGTTTGGTAAAACTTCCACATTATATTTATAAGGAAAAAACGGCTCAGCCGTCTGACCGGTTACCCACAGGCTGAACATTAAAATTATTCCCAGACTTATTTCTTTTAACATAATTTTCTCCGCTATCTTAAAACTCAGTTAATTTAAAAAAAGTATAGAAATTAAAAGGAGAATTGTTGCAGTTTTTTTCGAGACGAGGCAAATGCTAACGCTCCTTGTTAGCTAAGTTTTATTTCTATTTCAGCTACTCAACTGTGACCGATTTTGCCAGATTACGAGGTTTATCAACGTTTAAGCCTTTCAGATCAGCGATGTGGTAGGCTAGTAATTGGAGCGGTATGACATTAATGAGCGGCGAAAGGTCTTCGCTGGTCTCCGGAACAACTATCAGATGATTGGAGAGTTCTTGCAGATGTGGATTATTATGGTCGGTAATGGTTAAAATTTGCCCGCCGCGGGCTTTGACCTCCTGCATATTGCTGAGAACTTTATCGAAAACAGCCCCCTTCGTAGCGATAAAAACGACTGGCATATTTTCGTCAATCAAAGCAATTGGTCCATGTTTCATTTCAGCGGCTGGGTAACCTTCGGCATGAATGTATGAAATTTCTTTGAGTTTCAAGGCGCCTTCCAAAGCGACGGGATAATTGATACCACGTCCAAGATAGATAAAATTGCGATTCAGATAATAAGCCGATGCAATTTCCCGCAGATTGTCAGAATGTTCGGCTACCTGGCGGATTTGTTCCGGAATCATATCTATCTTGGCTAAAAGAGCCGGATCAATGAGTTCTCCTTTTTTTTGCTTGATATAGAGTGCCAGTAGAAGTAAGGCAATCACCTGGCAAATAAAAGCTTTGGTACTGGCGACGCCGATTTCCGGTCCGGCGTGTAAGTAAATGCCGGAATTTACTTCGCGGGCGATAGTAGAACCGACTACGTTGATAATGCCAAGTGTCTGCGTACCTGCTGATTTGGCTTTTCGTAAAGCCGCCAAAGTATCGGCAGTTTCGCCCGATTGAGAAATGACGATCATCAGAACTTCGCCGTTAATGATAGACTCGCGGTAACGAAACTCGGATGCATAATCTACTTCAGTCGGTATGCCAGTATATTTTTCGATTAAATTCTTACCAATCAAGGCTGAATGCCAGCTGGTGCCGCAAGCCGCAATAATGATCCTTTGCACGCGACTAAAATCAGTGTTGAGAGATAATTTGATTTGTCCGTTAGTGATGCGACCGCGCAAAGTATTCTGAACGGCTTCCGGTTGCTCAAATATTTCTTTCAGCATGAAATGTTTAAAGCCGCGTTTTTCGATCTGAGAAATATTCCAGCGGATCTCTTGAATCTCGTTGGCTATGGACTGACCGGCGAGGTTTTGCAAACGATAGTTGTTATATCCGATCACGGCGATTTCATTGTCATTCAAGTATATGACTTTTTTAGTATGAGGAATGATAGAAACGGCGTCGGAAGCTACAATAGTTTCCTGATTACCTAAACCGATAATAATCGGTGAGCCACGGCGAGCGATTACCAAATGTTCCTCATCTTTATGCATCACTGCTATTCCGAAAGTACCCTCGACATTATGCAAGGCTTTAACGACGGCTGTTGCTAGGTCGCCTTCATAAAATTTTTCGATTAAATGAGCCAATACTTCTGAATCAGTTTCGGACGAGAAATGATGTCCTTCTTGGATTAACATATCTCTTAGACTACGAAAATTTTCAATTATACCGTTGTGGACTATGGCTATTTCGCCATGGCAGGAGAGATGGGGATGAGCGTTGATTTCATTAGGGGCGCCATGAGTTGCCCAACGGGTATGGGCGATACCGATATGGGAAGAAAACGAATCGAGAGCGGCCGTTTTTTCCAGTTCGGCAATTTTGCCGCTCCTTTTAACAACTTCCAGGCGATGGTCGCCAGCGATGCAAATTCCAGCGCTGTCGTACCCGCGATACTCGAGTTTTTTAAGTCCCTCCAATAATAACGGAACGGCTGATTGATTACCGATATAAGCCACAATGCCACACATAAATGAATCCTTTCGAAAAAGTCATAAAATCGAGTTGTAAAATGGATAGGTATAAAAGAAATGACTATCTAATTATGGTCAGAGGTTCCTCAATTGGAATATATTTTGACATAGTCGGATTTGGGAAAATTTTAATATCCATAAATTCTAATTTAGGCAGATGATATTATTCACTTTAAACGGTTCTTTGCATTAGTTTATAAAGATATTCTCACACAGCGTTAAAATAGGCAATGGATAAGATTTCTGCAAAAATAAGAGCAATTTTTTAATGATGCCGGGAATATAAAAATTTTTATAAGCCGCTGCCGCTTTTGAATATTCAAGATCCTACCTTATAGCTAATAAACTGTTTTCTTTTTTCAATAAATAGTTGGCTAAGGAGCGCCAAATGAGAATCCAACCTACCGAGATACCGACCCCGATAACGAATCCCGCCAGCACATCCGTCGGATAATGTACTCCCAGATAAATTCGGCTATAGCCGACTAGAAATGCCAGCACGCCACAGATGTATTTATATCGGCGATAGAAAAAAGCCAGAATTAGCATTGAACCGGCAACATTGGCGGCATGATTGGATGGAAACCCGTATTTGCCGCCCTTTTTTCCCAATAAGCGGACGTCGTTGAGTTCGTGCGAGGGACGTAAGCGTTTGAAGGTCGGTTTTAATACTCGGGCGCAGAACGGATCCGCGGTCGCAATAGTAAGAATTATTAAAAGTGTGGCGATCCGTCCTCTTTTTTTCCCCAGCCAGAAAAGGAGAACTAATCCGATGAAAATTGGAATCAACCAGCAAGATTTACTGCTGATAAAGGGCATAAACCAATCGAATACGGGATTGCTCAGTTTCTGATTAATGAGGTAAAACAATTTAAGATCCAACTGGTAAATCAAACTCAGCAAGTAAATTTAATCCTTCAATAAAAACTCATTAAACGTCAATTAAAATGGTAACAAAATTAAATATTAAAACCACTCAAATTTATATTTGAACAACCAAGTAAGAAAACATGAAATTTGAATAAAGTAACTTTAATTGGTAAATTAATTATGGAAATGAGTTTGATTATAGGAATGAATTATGAGTAATTTGATAATGCTGAAATCTAAAATACACAATGCCCGAGTTACCGCCACGAACTTGGAATATGAGGGTAGTATCGAAATTGATGCGGAATTGATTCGCTTGGCAAATTTGCATGTTTTTGAAAAAGTGCTGGTTTTGAATTTAAACTCGGGAGTTCGCTTCGAAACTTACGTGATCGAGGGCAAAGCTGGTCAGCGAGACATTAGTTTGAATGGTGCTGCCGCTCGCTTGGTCGAGAAAGGTGATCGCATTATTATTCTGGCTTTTGCGGTTGTATCACCGGCTGAATTAGGCGATTGGCATCCCACGATAATTAGGCTCGATGCCAATAACAATCCGCTTTGATTTCTCATCGAATCTGGCGTACTTTACCAAAAATCCTTTTTAAAAAATAAAAAATGCCTATCCAACCGCATAGATTGTGGCTGAGTCAGGCAATTTTAAAATGAGGGAACCGCTCAGGATTCGGCGAGCGGTTTAGCTATATAAATTAATGGCTCTGCCTCGAGATCGAGCCGAATCGGATTTTTTAATTTATTGCCATCGCTATCAATCAGGATTTCCACTACCGGACGAACCGGCCGCAAGCTGTTGACCGAAAGCACTCTGGCAATTTCGTTGGTACTAAGTTTGACCAAACTACCAACGGGAAACATTGGTACACTATTGATAAGGGCGCGAATAATTCTGGGATTGAATTGTTTAGAACGCTTTTCGATTATTTTCTGAATCGCAGTGTAAGTAATGAAACCTTCGCGGTAGGCGCGTCCATGAACCATCGCTTCGAAAACATCTGCCAAACCAATGATTTTAGCAAATTCTGCTATTTCGTCGCCTGATAAGCCTTGTGGATAACCGGAGCCATCTTCCCGTTCGTGTTCCTGTAAAATGACCTCGATAATATGTGGATATTGTTCAAGATGCTTGGCCATTTCGAATCCGTCCAGCGGATGTTTCTTGATGATCTCAAATTCATCTGGCGTTAGCTGGCCATGTTTAAAGATGATATTATTAGGTACCTTGAGCATTCCTATATCGTGTAATAGTGCTGAAATTCCGAGTTTACGTAATATTGGGCGATCGTATTTTAAATCTAGCCCAATTTTGTACGCCAGAATTGTGACATTGGCTGAGTGGGAGATAAGCCAGGCAGCATAGCGTTTGTGTTGAGTTGCTTTGAGAAGCAAGAAATCGCCGGATGTGATGGAATTATGCATCAAATCGATAAATTTTTCTAACGGTTGGGGGTCGAGAGGTTTATTTTCCTTTAGAGATTGGAAAACGTTTCCCAATTCATGAAGCAAATCCATGTAAAGCTGATTGGCTGCAATTTCATCCTGGCATTGGATTTCTTTCAGTTTCTTTTCATCGAGGTGACTGTCTTTGAAGAAACCATTTTTAGGGAAATCAGCCGGAGTTAGCACCAAATCCGGCTCGAAATCAACCGGCGTTGAATCGGCTGCTGAATTAAATGTATTTGGCGTCGAGCCAAGGTTTTCAGTAATGGCTTTTTTTACGGCTTCCATGTCGCTAAGGCCAAAGAAATTATTATTTCCTTCGTTTTCTATCTTTTGGGGTTTTTTGGGGTTATTTGATTCCTGACTATTTTTCAGGATGTCTTGTATTCCTGCCATAGTTTATCTTTCTGAATTAATAATTCCTTTGATGACATTATGGTCAATAATTTCGAGGTGCTTTCCAAAACCGATCACCAAGCTTAAGTCACATATATTATTGATAATTCGAGGAATGCCCTCTGAGTACTTATAGATTTCATCAAAAGCTGAATCGGTAAATATCTGATCATTCCGGCCAGCAACTTTAAGACGATATTGAATGTAGGCTTTGGTTTCCTCAAAGTTAAAGTGTTTTAAATGAAAACGAACCGCTATTCGCTGGTTAAGCTGGGGTATATTCTTTATCATATTGTTTAATTCCGGCTGACCAACCAAAAAAAGCGTTACTAAAAAGCGGTCGTTAAGCTGAAAGTTCAATAATAATCGCAATTCTTCAAAAGTTTCATAATCGCTGATTACCTGGGCTTCATCTACGATAATGAGCGTCTGACATTTTTCTTGAACATTTTGGAGCAGAAAATCATTGAGACTATGCAACATTTCGAGGCGCGATTTGGATTTGGAATTAATCTCCAGCTGATAAAGAATTTCCTCAATTAATTCCATAGCGCTCCAGCGGGGATTGGTCAGATAAGCAATTTTAAACTTTCCCTGCGAGAGTTCGGAAATAATCGTGTGCATTAACAAAGTTTTGCCGCAACCATATTCACCGGTCAGGAGTGCTGCCCCTCTTGAACTCTGGATGGCATATAATAAACGAAACAAAGCCTCATCGTGTTGTTTGGAATGAAACAAAAATTTCGGGTCCGGTGAGTTTTCGAAAGGTTTTTCCTTTATTTTCCAATAATCCAGGTACATATATCTAAATGTAAGCTAATAAATTCATTTAAGGAATAATTTTTTTATTCGACAAAATACGACGTTCTTGGCGATATTCAAATAGCATAAGTGAAATAATTAGGGCGAATAATATTAAGGCAATCAGGATAGCAATAACGGCTTCTTGGCGGTCACCTTGTTTCAAGAGTAACGACAACAGTCCCAATACGGTGGTAATTGCCCAGATTATTAGGACACTACCAGTTTTCGTGAATCCCATCTGTAAGAGTCGGTGATGAAAATGATCGTTGCCAGTATATTCAAGCCACTGGCGGACAGATTTTACTTTGCCATCTTTAATCCGAGTAATAGTAGTCATTATCATATCGGCAATCGGTACGCCGAGTAGGAGAATTGGAATCGCCAGATCGACGCTCTTACTAATCCCCCAATTTCCATAAATACTCAAAGCCGCTAATGTAAATCCGATAAAGGTGCTTCCGGCATCTCCTAAGAAAATTAAGGCGTTTTTTGTAATTCTGAAATTATATGGCATGAATCCAATAATTGCACCCAATAATATCAACCCAACTATAGCCATAAATTCATCGGCAACCATATAAGTAGCGATGATAATGTAAAAAAGCAAAATTATTATAGCAGTACCAGCGGCTAAGCCGTCTAATCCGTCGAGACAGTTGTAGGCGTTAGTGATGCCGATAATCCAAATAAAAGTCAATACATAGGAAAAGATATTGCCAATTATATGATTAGGAAGGAAGGACAAATAAATTCCATATTTGATTAAAATTATCGTAGCCAGAATCTGGGCTCCAAGTTTTATCAGTGCGGGAACGTGTTTAATATCGTCAATAATACCGACAAAAGCTATTACACTGCTGGCGAAAAAAAGCCCGGTAAACTCGCGCGGCGGTTTAGTGACAATATTAAGCGTGATGATAAAGGTAATAAAGATGGCAATGCCACCAGTCCGAGGGGTGGCATGCTGATGAATGTGCCGACCGCCCGGTTTATCGGTTATATCCATAATTACACCGAGCTTGTAGAAAATGGGTATTAGACCGAAAGTCATCAAACTGGTAACTAAAAGATAATAGATTTTCGATAAATTATGGTCGAACATCCAGGTTTTAGCTACATAGGGTAATAGAAGTGCCATTAAAAACGGTAAAACGAGCATCCGAAAGAGAATCTTTTTATTGTGATTGTTCATAGTTCTGCTATGTGAGTTAAGATTTCTGTGACTCGATCACGGTCTGTACCCGAAATTGTCGGAAACACTGGAATTGAGAATTGCTTTTTCCAGGCTTTTTCGGTTTCGGGGAGCGATTCAGTTTGAGCATAGCTGTGGAGTGGCTTATAAACCGGTTTCCGGAAACAAGCCCCTAACTTAGCGGCTAAAGCAATGCATTCAGCGGCCGATTTATGAGGATGAGCGGCAATACAGCGATAATTGTTCGATTTAAGCCGCGAATTTTTTAAGGGTATTACAAATTCGATTCCGTCAACTTTTTGGTATTGCTGAATAATAGCTGTGCGTTTGGTGAAATAGGATTGGTACTTTTTGATTTGTTCAATTGCAATAGCCGCACCCAAATCGGTCATTTTAGCATTAAAACGCGGCTTCAAATCATCTTTTTCATCATATTCACGCAAGTCACGTACTTTTTCCAGAATTGCTGGCGAATCGGTAAGGATAGCCCCGCCTTCTCCAGCCCCGATGATTTTGGTCGCATAAAAAGAGAGCACGCCAATGTCTCCAAAATGACCAGCTGGCTGTTCGTCTATAGTAGCACCATAAGCCTGGGCGATGTCTTCGATTACTGGAATGCCATATTCAATGACCTCTTGGATATGACCGGGTTGGCCAAACATATGTGGGAAAATGATCGCTTTTGTGCGAGGTGTCATCTTTAATTTGACTGATGGCGGTGCCAGATTATAAGTCTCATCTTCTATATCGGCATAAATTGCCGTCGCACCCACAGTAGTGACTGCTTGCCACAAAGCCGCACAAGTATAGGATGGAATAATAACCTCATCGCCTGGTCCGATTCCCGATGCTTTTAGGGACAAAATCAAAGCCATAGTTCCTGAAGATACTGCACAGGCATATTTTCGATCGAGATTTTCTGTCAGAATTTGCTCCAGTAGATTCACCTGACCATTCTGGGCAAGCTGGCCGCTCCGGATGACAGATGTCACGGCGGTGATTTCTTCTTGACCAAAGGTTGGGCGATAGTGGGGAATCATATATCTATAAATAAACGGAGTGAATGAAAAGCTTCGGCGCAGGCGACTCGTGCCTGCACGCCTCGAAAGTGAGCACTGGATTCGGCAACTTGAATAATTGAAAGATTAGCGATATTTGTGCGGTTGATTTGAGAAGTATGAGCCAACAAAGCCCTTAATTTGATTGCCAAATATTCTGTGCCGATATCTACGAAAACGTTCGGCATAAAATTTTGAGTTGTGGGGGTTTCGTAAAAAAGTACGTTGGGAATATAGCGCGTGGCGGAATTGGTGATCGCGGCTATATTGCGGTGATCCTGATGGGTGTCATCGTGATAGTTAACCAGAATCATATCGGGAGTCACTTTATGAATGATTTCCTCGAGGGCGGCTATGGAATTTTTATTGATTGTTATATCCGTATCTTCAAAACTACCCCAGAAAATGTCTTTAACGCCCATTATGCGGGCTGAATTTTCTTGTTCGGTCCGGCGCACTTCGGGATCGCCGCCTGCGCCTCCCAGAGTGGCTACATACAGGTAAACTGAATGTCCTTTGGCATTGAATTTGGCTAAGCTGGCACCACATCCGATTTCAATGTCATCCGGATGAGAGCCGATGGCTAAGATATTCATCTTTTTTTCTGATGAGCTCATCGAATTCCCCCTTGGATAATAGAATTGGCTCGTTGACCTTCATTAAATAATAAATCGAGAATTGACATATTTGGTAGGAAATCATTAGTCATTTGCCGATAAACGGGATGCTCGAACGATTGGAACTTAAGTTTGATGTCATTCTTTGCAAAAAGCTCAGGTTGTAGGTAATTACAGCCACCGATTCCTGAGAGATAGCAATCAGCCCCTACGGCTTTGGTAGCAATTATCAGTCGTTCGGCGGCACTGATCTGGGAATTTTGGTTGAGAGCTTTTATTTCCGAAGCAATCACTGTCGGAGTATCAATTCCGATTAAAGACATTAATAAGCGAATTGCAGTTATATTGAACTGGGCGAGATTTTGCCATTCGAATTGATAAAGATTTTCGAGCTTCTCGAAGTATAACTTGAAAAATGGTGCCCGCCCATAGTAAGTTTGTAGAGTTTGAAGATGTTTTTTTCGCCAATTGACCGTGTTGTTGATTTTGACCTCGTCTATTTTTTGACCAAAGTGATGAATTACAGGAACCGTCAGCCAAATCCAGCCTTGCGGAGTGCGAATTTTATTGCGATTTTGCCATTCATTTTTTTTGAACTGGACATTGTCCAGAAAAATAAAAATGTCAGCCTGCATAATTTTGGCAAAATAACCCAGCCAGGGATAAGTTTGCGGTTGATGAATGGCACAGATCATTAAATTTCCTTGATTTTTATCCCATTTTTATCTTAGTTTGCCAATGATGAAAAAATTAGGAGCTACAATGGATACAATCATTAAAGGTTGCATTATCGTCGGAGTCATTTCCTTAATCCTAGGCATAGTTTCACGTCTTACTTTGAAGCCCTTTTTTGTTGAAGCGCAGGCATTTATGCAGTTCGCGCAGTTTTGTTTCTTAGCCGCAATCACTTTTTTACTTTATAAAATAGCCTATAAGGTTAAGGACTAACACTCCTACCGTTATTTACTAACAAAAATCGGGTTGCTGGCGAGAGTTAGCCAGCTGTCGCCGCCATAAATCCGGTAATAGTACATCGGACTCGACATTGGCGACTCATCTACGAACCATTCATCTAAAACAGTATTCAGATGGAAAATTTTAATCAATTCACTATTGCGATAGAGAAAAATTGTTTCCGGTTTATTCAGCGTAGTTAGTGCTCGCAATCGAATATGGATGGCAACCGGCGCTTGCGCATGAGTCAATGTTTCTCCGATGAAGGCATTATTGCCGGTGTGCAGATCATAAACAGAAAAATCATCAATGACGATTTTATCGCCGGTGAAACTGCGCGTTGCATACATCCGTCCGGCTCGCATAGCTTCGTAAACTCCAGCCCGCGAACGCTCTTTAACAAATAGGAAAGTTAAGGTTTCAGTGACATTGTTAAGGTTGCTGGAATCCTCGAAATCGAGTTCGCCGATTGCCCAGACTGGTTTGCGACGTAAGCCTGCGCAATATTCAGCCAATGCTATGTCCCACAAGCCGCCCGGTCGGCCGATGACTTTCGCCCCTTCCCAGAAAATGGCAAATCCGGTATAATCCTGGGTTTCCATAATGCGATGAGGATAAGCTTCGGTGGAAATTTTAATGGCTTGATTCATTAGGGGGATATTTATCTGACGAACTTCATTATGGGTAACTTCCGGATGAGCCCAGAAAATTAGGCCGTTATGGGCATTGACGTAATCAATTAGCTCCTGATAAGGAGCACTGCCAGCTTTGCGGTCGTAGGGTGTGTATTTACGCGGCAGGAACGGATATTGATTATATAAAATCAGTCCAAATATAACCGCCATAATAAAAGCCGGAAATGAAAAGCGAATATTTTGGCGCGGACGATTGATATTCTTACGGCTAAATAATCCATATTTTCGTCGGAAAATTAACGCTAATGATATTAGAAATAATAAAAAATAGAGTGTCATCAACGCAAAGTGGGTAAAATTGGCACCGATATACTTAATAATTTTACCATCGGGTTTGCTATAACCGATATTGTGATTAGCCAGCGAAGGTAATTGTTCGAAAACTTTTGGATCTTCGAGACCGAAAACGAGTAAGTGAGTATGCCAATCTCTTAGAACCATATTCTCATAAAGCGGCGAACCTTCCCAGCGATAGTAAGGAACAGCTTCAATGCCCGGAATTAAAATCAAGTTAGGATAAGCCGCATCGAGAGCGTTGATTTCGTTGATATATTTCTCTACTCCGTAGCGGTGAACGGAATTTTCTTCAAACGTAAATTTCAAAATATTTTCAAAGGGTCGAATGCCGTAAGAGACTTTCATATTATCATGGTCGGTTATGATACCGACATCTAATTTGTGGCGAGCGATTATATTAGCCAGCTCTGCCAGAGAATACTTACCGCCGCTGACTTGCGAGTCGAAATGCACACCGGCTTTTAGTAAAATATAACCGGGCTTAGTCTGAGAAAAGCCGAGGGAGTCAGTCATTATTAGTAAACTGACCGTTATTAAAAAAGGTGCGAATTTCTTATTCAGGCAGATTCGTGTTACACCTTTGATAAGCATAAATAACTCGCTTAATATAATTATCAATCGTGAAATATTCAGCCTTTTTTCGGTTTGTAGAAGCCATAGATTGTCGTTGCTCAGGATTGCTGGCGATAATCTGAATGGCTGTGGCTAAAGCTTCGGCATCATCCGAATTAACCAGCAAACCATTTACACCATCTTGAATTAATGATGGGACGCCGCCGACGCGCGTTCCGATAATCGGTAAGCCGCAAGCCATCGCTTCGATAATCACATTGCCGAAACCCTCGTTTAGCGAGGTAAAGACAAAGATATCGGACGATGCCATAATTTCTGGAACATCGGTGCGGTAGCCGAGAAATTGGATATTTTTCAAACCAAGATCGGCGACCAGTTTTTCGTTATACTGCCGGTCTGCGCCATCGCCGACGACGATATATTCCAGATTCAAGCCGCTATGCTCTAAAATGCCAGCCGCTCTGAGCAGTAACGGCAGGTTTTTGACCGGTTCAATGCGGCCAACCCAACAGATGCGTATTTTTTCGTCGGGTGATTTCAGTGTTAAATTATCATGGCAGGCTTTAAAGAATGGGTCCAAATCAGCTCCGCCGGAAGTGACGTAGAATTTCGAGGATGGACCAATGCGTTCGCGTATATGATCCTGGCGACCAATTTCGGTTAAGTTTAATACTCGATCGCAGTAATGTGCCGAAAATTTTTCTAAGGTTATAAAACATTTTGATATATACCGGTTATAATAGCCGTAAAATATATGGCCATGGGTCGAATGCAAAATTTTTGGCACTCTAGCTAAGCGTCCGGCTAAACGCCCCAGAAACCCAGCCTTGGAGGTATTGGTGTGTAAAATTTCCGGTCGGTATTTTAAGATCAAGCGGTAAATCTGAAGAAAAGCCAGGGGATCATAAATAGGTGAAGGATCACGCACTAACGTTCTCAGAAAATACAACTGAAATCCATTTTGGCGGGCGTACTCCGCAAGATCGAACGGAGGCTGAGTGGTTCTACCGGCTACCAGCAGAACTTCATAGCCGTTTTTTACCAGACCGGCGCATAACTTAAGAGTGACGTTAGACGAACCGCCTTGATC